>Ga0228710_1003111_pt1 | contig 26453 bp, 22 predicted proteins | sample MedpolnodulmetaG_FD_177995 | JGI IMG/M metagenome (GOLD analysis project Ga0228710, IMG submission 177995) | Root nodule microbial communities from Medicago polymorpha collected in Santa Monica, California, United States - pink nodules | ecosystem: Host-associated > Plants > Roots > Nodule... | reverse complement strand
TAAACCATTATTTACATTTGAATAAAAGACAATTGGACAACAAGCTGCGCCGCCAAGCTTTTTTAGATGGCAAAATCAATCCTCGTAAACATAACATTCATGGACCTAGGAGACATGACATTGCTATGCATGACATTTTCAACTCTATGTAGAAGGTCAACAACCTCTAGTGCTAACCGAAGTGTCAAAAGCAAATGGTATAAAAACATGTTGATTGTCAGAACACGCTTTCTCATGTTTTGTCACTTTGCTTAACGCAACTTTTAGGGCTGTCTGTCCCACCGTAAAAGGTCTGACACTTAATCCCACAAGCGGTAAAACCCCAGTCAAGTCTACACATGCATGTTTTTCTCCTACTCATCCGTACACCATAACATCCGCATGTCTGAGTGTTGATCTTCCATCTAGTGGGCCAGTTAAGAAGTTCACAGGCGCCTCCTTCTTCACTGATACTCCCGTCCGTCTGAATATATCAAAAAGTGCATCCCTAACAAAGTCATGTCTGTACTTAAAGCCGAGAAGCTCCTTACAATGAACGACATGCTCCCCAAAAGTATCCAGGCACGCCTTACGACAAATAGGGCACACCTCACCAATTGGAAATAGTGGAATCATAAGGCGATATCTAACGATAGTACAATACTCCACTGGTGACATATACTGACCTAACCCATCAATCAAGATAGCTAGAAGAAAATCCTGAGCATGTGCTGCTTACAAACATCCTAAAGGCATGCATGCACCTTCTCTCTTATCGTCATTAAAGCCAACCACTACGAGTACCTCCAATGGTGCAACCAACATTGGCATCTTAACTTAGTTTATATTGTCATATATCATTTTGAAACAACTGACTCTATTTTGGATCATTCTAACAAATGCTTAAGTGCATTGTTTAAGGAATTTATTATGAATTTTTTTGTCTTAAAAGTATAAGTCGAACATATATAAAAGTAATAATTACACAATTTTTTTTTGCAATAGTTATTATTTTTAGTTGTTTAAACAATACCCTAAAAATATTTTTTAGCATTTTTTTTCTTCGACATTGCAACTCTTACCAACATATTTATTTTTTTTTTTATAGAAAAGGAACCCTTACCAACTAATTAAGCTATGTTTTAAAAACTGACTTGGTGATCGACCATATAAGAATAGAGATTCTCTAATAAAGAAACCACACTAACTCCTTTTGTTCCCTAGTGTTGAACAAATGCTTCTTATCTCTCTCGTGCCTCGTTCTCTGTCTGTGCGTATGTTGAACGCCCCTTTCTTTTTTCCACACAAGCTGCTTCCAGCAACTTTCTATTTCCATCACCTTTTTCTGTTTGTTTTTTTAAGGAGAACCAAAACGGAAGAAGAACAAAGGGAACATAGAATAAAAAAGGCAATGAAAATGGTTTGTTTTGGACTCGGTCCGGTTCATTAAACCAGTCAAATAATTGGTTTTGACCAAATTTAGTCGAGTCTAACATATTCTCATGCATGATTAGTCTATCAGAAGTTAAAATGAATTAACTTTTTTATTTTGTTTAAAACGGGGGAATTTGGATTTTGTTTTTTGAGGTTAAAAATTCAAACTCTTATAATAATAAATATTTTTCAATAATAATAAATATGTTTAACCATTCATTTATTGAATCAATATTTATATAGAAACATACATTGAAGCAATGTTTATTTTATTTTTTGCTTTGTTTTCAAATAGTTTATTGGCTACAATTCCACCATTTTAAGGTCAATAAATGGAGAATATCTGAGGTTCAAAACCCATCCTCACATTCACATATATAATGTAATGCTTTTGCCAACTAAACCATATTCACGAGGACTGAAACAATGTTTATTTAGAGACATAAAATGATGGAATTAGCTTTTCTTTTAGGGGTCAAATATGTTTATGTTGTAATCTCAAATAAATAAAAAATCTCATTGAAAAAGTTACAAAGTTATTTCTTATTATATTTAAATGAAACAAACCAAAATTATTGTTTAATCATTGCTTAAATAATGTAAATTAATTAAGAGTAGGGTCAAAAAAGTACTTTTGTCGCTCAAAATATTACGAATTTTGATTTTAGTACTTTGAAAAAAAATGAATGTTTTTCGTCTTCTGAAAATTTTCTTTTATGTTTTCATGGTTAATTTATGTTCATATTAATGTCAATGTTATGAACACATTATGTTCAAGTTATAAAAATCTATTATGTCCAATTTTTTTTATGTTCATATTATATTCTAGAAATATGAAAGACATGTCAAAATTATTTCTATTAAGGAAAAAAATGAAACAAAAAATTTTGTGAAGATGAAAACATTTCATTTTATTTTTTAAGTACTTAAACCAAAATTCTCTATTTTTAAGGAAGAAAAATTTATTTAACCCTTAAAGAATGTAGTTCGGCAAGAAAATAATTAACGTGCTTAGAAATTTATTGAAAATCATATAAAAATAATGTAATTAAGAATTAAGGAAGTCCAAACCTTTGGCGAGAATACTTTGCAAGGTATCAGCCTAGTGGTGATAATATAGCTTGACAATGAAATTTCAAGCGGAGAAAACAACTCAAATATTATCAGGGTAGTTGTAAAATGGTTATTGGCACACACGTTAATTAATAATCATTTTTCTCTCTCCCATTTTTTAAAAACTTCCATAGCTATTTTGAAAGATAGCAACACCGATATTATAAACACATTTGCACCATTAATTTTTCCGTTGTATTAATTTTTGTGTGTGTACAGTTTGCAACAACTATTGAATCAAGAAAAGATCCAGGAGAACACTCAAAATTTGTCATGAAAGACCAAGATACAAAAGAAGATATTCAAGTACTCCTTAACATCAACACTAAAAAGAATCTCAAGACCCAAAAACCTGATGTTCTTAATGGAGACAAGGAGATTGATGCAAAGGCAAACAAGGGAGCCACTAAGGATTTTGAACCAAGGCCTAACTTTTTTCTTTACGGAGACAATGTGATTGATGCAAAGGAAAACAAGGTGGCCAATGAAAATTTTAAACCAAGGCCTAACTTTTTTCTTTATGGAGAAAATGAGGTAGATGCAAAGGAAAACATTAGGTCCGATAAAGATTTTGAACCAAGACCTAACTTTTTTCTTTACGGAAAAAATGGGGTTGATGGAGAGGAAAACAAGGAGGCGACTAAAGATTTTAAACCAAGACCTAACTTTTTTCTATATGGGGAAAAAGGGGTTGATACAAAGAAAAACGAGGGGGCCACTAATGATTTTGAACCAAGACCTAACTTTTTTCTTTATGGAGAAAATGGTGTTAATGCAAAGGAAAACAAGGGGACCACTAAAGATTTTAAACCAAGACCTAACTTTTTTCTTTATGGAAAAAAAGGGGTAGAAGCAAAGAAAAACAAGGAGTCCGTTAAAGATTTTGAACCAAGACCAAACTTTTTTCTGTATGGGGAAAATGAGGTTGATGCAGGGGAAAACAAGGAGGCCACTAATGATTTTGAACCAAGACCTAACTTTTTTTTATATGGAGAAAAAGGGGTTGATACAAAGGAAAACAAGGGGGTCAATAAATATTTTGAACCAAGACCTAACTTTTTTCTTTATGGTGAAAATGGTGTTGATGTAAAGGAAAACATGGGGCTCACTAAAGATTTTAAACCAAGACCTAACTTTTTTCTGTATGGAGACAATGAGGTTGATGCAAATAAAAACAAGAGGATCACTAATGAGATTGATGCAAAGGAAAACAAGGTTGGCATTAAAGGTTTTGAACCCCGACCTAATTTTTTCCTTTATGGAGACAATTGTAATGATGCAAAGGAAAACAAGGTGATCACTAAAGATTTTAAACCAAGACCTAACTTTTTTCTTTATCGAGACAATGCCATTGATGTTAAGGAAAAGAATGATTTTGAGCTCAAGTCAAGTGTCGCTAAATATGATGCATAAACGCAACATGAAATAGAATGCAACTAATGTAACATATTTAAATAAGTTGTTGCTGCTATATTTCAATGATTACTAAGTATGTGTGTGATGTACTATGCTTTTTGAATAATTGTATTCTCTTGGGATTGCTATGGAACTTCCACTTATTTACCAAGAATCGAATGTAGCATTGGTGATTACTATAATGTTTCATTGATATTACGATACATACTTGTTTTGGAAGATGTTCTTATCATCCTCACATAAAAAAGATACTCTCACTTTATATGAATCATAAATATTCACATGTATAAACACAAATATATCTAACGTCTTTTTTACACGAGAGTGAAAAAATAATTAATTATCAACCTTAAAATTTAAAATAGATGGTTGAGATTTCTCATTTAAAAAAACCCATGCATGTGGTATATCCGTATCCTCCGAAGTTCCAAACACAGACTCATTGCCATTTGCCGTCTGCATAGAATGAGAAGCGGCCACATCCAATAAGTTTACTGTAAGCCCCATTTAAACATTGATTACCACGTAGTTTACTGCAATAATACAAGGCCAAAGTGGGAATGGGGATACTCATACAACATAAACAAAAAACTAGCAAACATAGTTTGTTGTTATCGCAGGCGGCACGATGAAACCAGAGCTGAGGATATTGAAGAATGCAAATAATACATATAGACTAGTAAGACACATGGGGCTTTTAAATCTTAAAAATTCATAGTTATTTCTTTCATTCTCACTTGATATGTCACAGTCTCGACTCTCGAAGCACCACATCAAATACAAGTAGCATCATCTATTTTTAATAATTGTAAGGACCAAATTGTCTTTCTATAATTATTCTTAGAGGTCTAATTGTCCCTTTTGCGACGATGTTTCAGGTAGAGACCAAGTTGTCTCTATTATTTTCTTCTTCTCGTGAACTAAAAGCTGTTTCAATTTTTCTCAATAACTAAATTGGGTTTTTGAAGTTTTTGTTATGAACTAAAATGAGTTTTAATTCCAAAAAATATACAATGGTCCTACCTATATTGAGCATCAAATCAACCACTAAAAACGCACGAGTCACTTGATTAGGTCAACTATTTAGCTTCAAACCTAGAATTTACATGAAAAAGTGAATGGCTTAATGTGTTTTGTACCCTCTTTATCTTTACCATATACTGTGTATCTCTATAACTTCAAATTTATTTCTAAATGATGACATCCAAGAGTTTTAGTTGACATGGCTTGGAAAGGGTTTCATAGTGATTCATGCTAAAATAACAAGTTCTTAGGCAAGTATATGTGTGTGATTAATTGTTTAGGTTTTGCAATAACTAATTTAAGCATTGCATTAATTAAATTACTTCCCAGATAGTAATTTAAAGAGGCAAATAACAGGTAGAAAAAAAACTTCTCTGATGGTCTAGAATTATGTTTGGAAAGGGTTCATATTGATGTAAGCAGTGGATTGATTAAAGAGCTATGCTTGAAGAGCTAAAAATGGAATTAAAAAATAAGTTTTGAATTGAAAATATAAATTTTTAACTTTTAAAATATTGAGTGCAATTTCTTAATTTACTTCATGTGATATCAAAGGAAACTGTACTGGTCCTCGTGAGCTTAGCTCAGTTGGTAAGGACAATGCATTAATATATGCAAGGTCCAGGGTTCAAACCCCGACCACCACAAAAAAAAGAAAAGGAAATTGTACCGTACAGTCGTACACTATTAAAGTGACAAATAACAGGGAAAAAACACTTCTCAGATAGTCTAGAACTATCTAACTACCGTTGAAATTTGATATCTATTCATAGTTCAAACATAATTCAAGGATGAATGATTACAACTTCCAAGTGTTGATTTAATTAGTGGATGGTGTGTGATACTTTCCATATACATTTTTTTCCCTTATTCAAAGAGCTCATGTTGCATATAAATGGCTAGCTTTGGTAATGAGCATCTAGTTCTGTAATATATATTCTTCTGCTTTATCTTATAGTTTAAAGATGGTCAAGTTAGCTTGCAATGCAAGCCTACTGCCAACTGTTCCATCAAACTTTGTAGTTCTTATAGTTTCCTTCATTCTTTTGTTGCTTTGTAGTTCATTCTTTTATTTTATCTTTTGATGTAAAAATAGCTTATACATCACCACTTATATGAAAAGCGCTTATGTCATAAGCGCTTAATTAAGTTGTTAGATAGAGCTTAATGAGATATTTGCTAACTCAAACCGGTGAACATTATTCAACTGTTTCATTGTGGTTTTTATAAGGTGTAAGCAACAGAGGTTTTTATTGTGGACAATGTCGGCCAAGGCTACCATGGATGGAGATATTACTCCAGCTGAGATGACAAGGTCGACAAATCATCGTCATCTACCAGTTTCAGGTCTTGAAAATGGCCAAGAAATGGCTGACATGCACCAAGATTCCAAGAAAAACAAGGTGAAAGATCAAAGCAACAAAACAGTACCCTTTTACAAGCTTTTCTCATTTGCAGACTCTTGGGATTATTTGTTGATGTTTGTTGGGACTATCGGTGCTGTTGCGAATGGAGTCTCTATGCCTTTACTGACTATAATTATTGGAGATGCTATTGATGCTTTTGGAGGAAATGTTAACACTAACCAAATAGTTCATCTAGTTTCCAAGGTAACAAACAACTAGCTCCCCTTCAACCGGAATTGATTTTATTTTTTAGGGGAACAATTTGAATTTCAAACTATCCTATTTTCATTTCATAATTCTACATGGTTCATTTCATGCTCAGGTGTCTCTCAAGTTTGCAATCATGGGTGCAGGCGCCTTTTTTGCAGCATTTCTGCGTAAGCATGCCAAATTTTCTTGCGTAGTATAATTCAACTTGCAGTGTTACTTATGCATGAAATCTTGCAGAAGTGGCATGCTGGATGGTAACCGGGGAGAGACAAGCTGCAAGAGTACGCGCTTTATACCTCAAAGCAATTTTAAGGCAAGATATAAGCTTCTTTGACAGGGAAACAAACAGTGGTGAGGTTGTTGGAAGAATGTCAGGTGACACAGTTCTTATTCAAGATGCCATGGGAGAGAAGGTATTTCTATTAATGCATCATCATTTGATCTATGATAGCAAAATTTGAATATAATAAATTATTCTTCCTTCCTTCAAAAACAAACAAACTTATTCTTCCTTTTTTGGGTGATATCTTCTCAGGTAGGAAAATTCATACAGTATGTGTCATCTTTTTTAGGAGGTTTAGTTGTGGCATTCATCAAGGGTTGGCTTCTAAGCCTTGTCCTTCTATCTTCTCTTCCTCTTCTTGTCCTCTCTGGTTCCATAATGAGCTTTGCATTCGCAAAGATGGCATCTCGTGGACAAGCAGCATATTCTGAAGCAGCAACTATAGTAGACCGGATAATTGGTTCAATTCGAACAGTACGCCAATCTACATAAAGAACTTTTTAATGTTTTTTATTCCTTTTCATATCTTTAGCTAACACAATTACTCGAATACGCAAGGTTGCATCATTTACTGGCGAGAAGCAAGCCATAACTCAATACAATCAATCATTAACTAAATCTTACATAATTGGACTGCAAGAGGGATTGGCTATTGGTTTAGGCCTCGGCTTGGTTCGTTTATTTGTTTATTGTACTTATGCTTTGGCTGTATGGTTTGGAGGGAAGATGGTACTAGAGAAAGGTTATACAGGAGGGGAAGTCATAAGTGTATTTTTTGCAGTACTGACGGGTTCCTTGTAAGTTAAGTTAGTTTCTGCTATATATATCATCTACACCGTGTGTCCATACGTTATTACATATCTTAAAATTTATAACTTGTGGAATTCTGGTGTCTCTGATATTTATTTCTCTGTCATTGTTAGTGCGATGTGAAATTGTATTTTCTGGTCTGCCTAGTTATCTGATACTGACTTTATAGGGACGGTCATCTCCAAGCTAATTTTCCAAACAAAATGCACTTACATACATCACTTTTTCTGAACTAATTTTATTTTCTAGGTCTCTTGGACAGGCATCTCCAAGCTTAACTGCATTTGCTGCTGGACAAGCTGCCGCCATTAAAATGTTTGAGACAATAAAGAGGCAGCCGAATATTGATGCTTATGACACTGCTGGTAGGCAACTAGATGATATTTCTGGAGATATAGAACTTAGGGATGTTTGCTTTAGTTATCCTTCAAGGCCAAATGAAATGATATTCAATGCACTTTCAATTTCAATATCAAGCGGCACTTCCACGGCTTTGGTAGGACAAAGTGGGAGTGGGAAATCGACGGTTATTAGTTTGATAGAGAGATTTTATGATCCACAGGGTGGTGAAATTCTCATTGACAATATCAACCTCAGAGAATTTCAACTGAAATGGATCAGACAAAAAATAGGCTTAGTCAGTCAGGAACCAGTTCTCTTTACTTGTAGCATTAAAGAGAACATTGCCTATGGTAAGGATGGAGCAACAGATGAAGAAATCAGAGCTGCAACAGAACTTTCTAAAGCTGCTATCTTCATTGATAAATTTCCCCATGTGAGATCTCAACATCAGTTTCAAATTATACAATACTGGAGACGATTTTTTAGTATATGTTTGTTCATTACATGTTATGTACCTTTTACCTTACTAGTTCATGAAAATTATTAATTTAGGGACTTGATACGATGGTTGGCGAGCATGGAGCTCAACTTTCTGGAGGCCAAAAGCAAAGAATAGCTATAGCAAGAGCAATTCTGAAAGATCCAAGAATTCTACTCCTAGATGAAGCAACAAGTGCCCTTGACGCAGAGTCTGAAAGAGTGGTACAAGAGACGCTAGAAAGAATTATGATAAACCGAACAACGATCATTGTAGCTCACCGCCTAAGCACAATAAGGAATGTTGATATCATTGCCGTTATTCACCAAGGAAAAGTAGTAGAAAAAGGTATAATGCAGTAATTTTCTTTAAAGTAGTAGAAAAATGAAACTCAGTACGGCGATTTGCTTTAAAGTCATCAGTTTTCATTGACACTTGCAATGAAGCATTCATATATCTTCTAACTGGTTATTAGGTGCACATGATGAGCTCACTAATGATCCTGATGGAGCTTATAGTCAGCTCATTAGGCTGCAAGAAATTAAAAAGGATTCATCAGAACAGCATGGTGCTAATGACTCAGATAAGCTAGAAACATTTGTAGAATCTGGAAGAGAGTCAAGGCCTACCACACTTGAAGGAGTGTCTGAATTTCTTCCTTCAACAGCAGCATCACATAAAAGTAAGACTCCAGATGTCCCATTTCTTCGCCTCGCTTATCTTAACAAGCCTGAAATCCCGGTGCTACTCATTGGGACTCTAGCAGCAGCAGTAACTGGAGCAATGCAACCTATTCTGGGACTTTTGGTCTCCAAGATGATAAATACATTCTTTGAACCTGCAGATGAACTTCGTAAAGATGTGAAGTTTTGGGCATTAATGTTTGTGTTCTTTAGTGTGGCTTCATTCGTTTTTCAGCCGTTAAAGTCCTACTTTTTTGCTGTAGCTGGTTCTAAGTTGATAAAAAGGATCCGGTTAATGTGCTTTCAGAAAATAATTCACATGGAAGTAGGATGGTTTGATAAAGCTGAGAATTCAAGTGGTGCACTTGGTGCAAGGCTGTCAACCGATGCTGCTTCGATTCGAACTTTGGTTGGGGATGCACTCGGTTTGCTTGTTGAAGATATAGCCACTATAATTACAGCCTTGGTAATTGGATTTGAAACTAGTTGGCAGCTTTCTCTCATCATTCTTGTTTTGCTACCTCTACTATTAGTAAATGGACATTTGCAAATCAAGTCCATGCAAGGATTCAGCACAGATGCAAGGGTTTGTGCCTTATACACACAAATGTGATTCAATTGTCGTCTCAAAGCATGTCTATTTTTATTTAGCACATATTTTGCTTTATGTATTTAATTAGTACTAATATCCATTTGACATGATGTTACTATGCTCTATATATGTTTGACAGAAACAATATGAGGAAGCAAGTCAAGTAGCGAATGATGCAGTAGGGAATATCAGAACAGTTTCCGCTTTCTGTGCTGAAGAGAAGGTGATGGAGTTATACCAAAAGAAATGTGTAGTACCAGTACAGACAGGAAAAAGGCAGGGTATAGTTAGTGGAGTTGGTTTTGGCTTATCAATCTTCTTTATGTTCTGTGTTTATGCATGCAGTTTTTATGCTGGAGCCCAACTAGTTAAGAATGGCAAAACCTCAATATCAGATGTTTTTCAAGTAAGTTATTGTCCAAACTTGGATGTCATGTCACATATAGAGGACAAAGTTCAGAATTGTTGTACCTTCACTCCAGAGAAGTCAAATTTAAATTTTTTACTTGTGTCAATTGTTACTTACAAAGTATAAGCTAATTCTAAAACAGATTAATATGTTTTTCACAAAAATATACACAAAGCAACAAGGATTTTAAGAGCTGAATTCATCACATTGTTCTAGCTTCAAGCATTTAATTTCCTAATTTTCAGGTATTTTTCTCTCTCACAATGGCAGCCGTCGCAATAGCTCAATCTGGATTCATGGCTGTAGGAGCTAGTAAAGCAAAAAGTTCTGTTGCTTCTATATTTGCAATTCTTGATCAGAAATCAAAAATAGACCCCAATGATGAAACTGGAATGACATTGGAAGATGTGAAGGGAGATATTGAGTTCCATCATGTCACTTTCAAGTATCCAACTAGACCTGATGTTCATATATTCAAAGATCTTTCTTTGACCATTCATTCGGGACAGGTAACTTAAAAAATTATATATTAGTTTAATGCATTAATTCTCACAAGAACTCACTATCAAACAATCCATCTATTGAAAATCAGACAGTTGCTCTAGTAGGTGAAAGTGGAAGTGGAAAGTCAACAGTGATATCATTGTTGCAAAGATTTTATGATCCAGATTCAGGTCAGATTAAACTGGATGGAACAGAAATCCGAAAGCTTCAACTTAAATGGTTTAGGCAACAAATGGGCCTGGTAACACAGGAGCCTGTGTTGTTCAATGACACCGTGCGAGCCAACATTGCTTATGGAAAAGGTGGCAATGCAACTGAGGCTGAAATTATAGCTGCAGCAAAACTTGCAAATGCTCATAAGTTCATTAGCAGTTTGCAGCAGGTAAATACACACAATCTATGAAAAATACCAACGCAAATTAGGACGTCGGACACAATAGTGACACTGATATGTAAACACTCTTGTAATAATTTAAGAAATTAAAGTGATTGAATGTAACCATGTGTCGGTGTCAGACACTACGCATGTCACTAAACACGTCATCGATCTGAAGTCATGTTCAGTGACTGTGTGGCTGTCAATGTTTCATAGTTTGCAACAAACATGTGAATTCCAATATTTCAAATAACTAGCTATTTATGTGGCATGGCCTATGAGGTTCTGAATTCTTGAAAAACAACATGTGCAGGGGTATGATACAATAGTAGGGGAGAGAGGGATTCAACTTTCAGGAGGACAGAAGCAGCGTGTGGCAATTGCAAGAGCCGTAGTTAACAATCCAAGAATATTACTACTAGATGAAGCCACAAGTGCACTTGATGCTGAGTCTGAAAAAGTGGTTCATGATGCACTTGATAGATCGAGGGTGGACAGAACCACCATTGTGGTGGCTCATAGACTATCTACCATAAAGGGTGCAAATTCAATTGCAGTGGTTAAAAATGGAGTGATTGAAGAGAAAGGAAAGCATGAAACGTTGCTCAGCAAGGGTGGTACCTATGCTTCTTTAGTAGCACTGCACACGACTAGCACAACTTCATCTTAAGACTCTTGTTGTATTTATTTTCTTATGGTTTCTTAATCTCTTCATGGGTGGTACGGGTACCTATTGCAATAGAATTTAAGTGATTTTTTAATTTAAGATTTGAATAATTTTATGAAAAACATAAAATTATAAAGAAAAATATATATACACCAAATTCAAATATTCCTTTAATATATTGGTATTGATGATCTAGATTACATAGAAAAAATGAATGTAACATATTTTCTTAATCTTTATTCAATTAGTTTTTTTTCTTATAATTAAGTCTCGATAAAATATAAAATAAGCTTTAAAGTCTAAACCAACAAAGCTGCAGACGATATGTAAATTCTAGAGGACATTTTTGTTTTGACAAATTCTAGAGGACATTTAAAAACTTAGAAAACGTTATCCATGAACATTAAAGAACTAAAGACTTTTTTTTGTAAACATCTTAAAATTGGATGTACATCAATTTTTCCAAAGTGACATCCAACTCAATTAATTGCTGCCAGGCTAGTTGAACGAGTCCATTAGCCATCATTAAATAAAAATTTCCCCTAAAAAAACAACAAAAAATCGATAGTTTAATGGGAAAAAAACCTTAAAAAAAAGGAGAAAAATCAAAGTGCAGAATTCAAAATTAGTACATAATCTTTGGAATTTAAAAAGTTGCGCCTTATTTTTCTTCAAACTAGCCTTGGGGCATGACTGTTCTGATTTTTTATGGTGAGATATTATTTTTGTCAGGCTTGGATCATCGTAATCTTTCGAATTTTTGTTAGCTTTATTCTTATATTTTTTTTCCTTTTTTTTTAATAATATTTATGAGTGCTTGGGAGAGAATGAGAGCTTCTAAGGGGTGACAACATAGTTAGGATGTCTTACCATCTCTTTGATATACTCTTGATTCAGAAAAATTCAACAATGATACAATATCCTTTTTTTTCATTACACTCTTGATTCAGAAAAAGAAAAAAAAATATATTGTATCATTGTTGAATTTAAATATACTCTATTTCCGTGTTTTGGGATCTCTTGAATAAAGAAGACCATTGAATCAAATTCTTTAACTTACATTTTGGAAAGTTTTTAAAATAGTGTGTAAATGAGGACAAAACATGTTAAAAAAGATTTGTGTTTATTGGTGGGGACGTTAATATCACTCTTACTGCAAGTAGCAATCAACAAACCACTCCGGCTTCGCACACGAGGCTTTCCATGTCGTCGTGTTCCTCGTCAACTGCAGGTCGTGATGTGCATTGATAAAGGTTGACCCCTGGTCATCTCAAGTGCAATATAGATACTTCCTTTTCGCAATCTATGAATTGTATATGCATTGGTATATGTGCGTACAGCGATGATGGAGCTTTTGTTTTAACAAAACAATGAGTTTCTCTCCTTTATATTTTGTTCATGTTGGTGAAACTTTAGGTTTCTTTCTTTAATACTATAGAATGGTTAAGGGACATGCAAACGGACAATGTAGACATTGTGGTGGATTCTAAAACAACCAACGACACTTTTCACTTCAAGAGACCTCTTGTTTTAGAATTTGGTCATATCATATCAGGGTGCCAGAAACTCATTCATTCACAATTCACAAACTATCGGGTAGAGTTCAACAGACGACAAATAAATACGATAGCTCATACTTTAGCCAGAGAAGTTGTGTTATCAGTTAGTCTCGCTATTTATTTTCATATCCACGTTATATTCATGATATTATTATTAATGATATGTTATAAACATCTTTTTTTTAAAATAAAAAAAATAAAAAACTCTACATAATTGTCCTGTTTTGTAAAAAATGAAAATGAAAATGAAAAGAAAAAAATAAAAAAAATATAGCGAAGTAAGGAAAATAATTGATTGTCCTGTTTTTGATTGCTTTTAGTTATACTACTAAAATTCTGTCTGATTTACACCGTGATTTCGCAGTAAGCGGCATGAATCATGACTTAGGATATTCAAATCAATAATTGCACAATAATTGAACTGTGGAGTCAACCTAACTTAGTTGTTTTCAAAAAAGAATCGAAACATACATACAGTAAGTAATAGAGCTTATATGAACACAGTACTATTCAGTTAGAATATCACATAATTAGTCAATGTAATTTTAAAAAGGGGTAATTTGAAGAAAACGGGTTGTCCCCTTAGGACCAAAATCCATACAAATGCTACTCATTTAAGTTCCTCTGCAGCGAGCGATCACCATTTAAATAAGTTTCAGAGCAAAAAACTTGCATAATGCCGCCATCTAAGTTCATTGCCTATTTCAAATTTTCAAACCCTGCACATGAAAAAATACCACATTTCAGTACCTAACTAGAAAAATATTGTAGTTTTCATAAACTCTTTAACTTTTAGTAATATTCAACCCTCTCGTTTTCACAATTTCATTTAAACAATTAACAAGTCCACTATTCAACATTTGATTTTTCAACAACTAACCAACTTGTTATGTGGAGTAATATATAGGCAATATAATTAATAGCTCACCAAAACACAACCAACACGGAAAATAAACAATAAGAAAGAGAAAGTAAACCTAATGATTCATCATATGAAATGAATAATAATATAACTTACTGTTGGAATTCGATGTTAATCAAGGATGAAGAAACATTTGCAATGATCTGAAAGGCAGTGGTGGAAAGAACCATGGAAGTATCATCCGATGAAGGCCTAGAAACAGAAGACTGTGCTCTATCAACAATCTTAATCTGAATGGTTTGACCAGGAATGCAAGTCCTAGGAACAGCTGCACTTATACACCTCACCTCATACAGCCTCCCACACGCTGCACCATTGTCCCATATACCTTCTCCAGCTGAACCAAACATGTTGCTCGACGGAAATTGTGACGCATCTCCCCCAAAACATGCGGTCGCTGTCTTGTCACATTCCATAAAACACAACAAATTTGTTAACTATGTCACATTTTATCAGCTGCTTTATTTTCAAACGTACATCCTCTGCCGCTCTTGCATCATAGGTAAGAACCGTTAAATGATTCTCTTTTTAAATCTAACGGTTCCTACAACTGATGCACCAGGCAGTGGAGGATGCGGCTATTGTTGAGGCATAGGAGGGGGCACTTACGTAAAAAGGGAGGGCTATAATGGGAAGCAGTGCCAACGTCAGCTTGAGAGAAGTGGATGAACAGTATTGAGAGGAGGAGGAGGATGATTAGGTGTTGGAAGGAAAGATATTGAGACTTGAACATGATTGCTGCATAAAGTACAAATTAACTAATTGAAGAAACTCTAAGGCAAAATTAGTTTATTTATTACATACGCTAAAGTCAACGCGGAAAAATCTATGGTCTGCTTGGCGCCAACCCCGTTGCCTATATACATGCCTATCAATATACTGTGACATAGAGACGAATCAAAATAATACTGTTCTATCGAGTTTCTAGAGTATTTTATGGGCTAATTGTAGAATTTGATTAAATATTCGTTGACCAATAATCCTTTCGAGAAAAAAGGCATATACTACTTTTCAGAGGAAGAACAAATACTTATTCATAGGGATATATATATATATATATATATATAAGTGTATAAACATGTTGCACCAAAAAAGCAGAAAGGAAAAGCGATATTAACAGGGGTGGCTCTGAGGGCAGGCGGGGGGACAGTAACTCAAGGCACCATTTTTTTTAGAGGCACAGAAGTTATTATTTTTACTTAGTATTTGGTACAATATAGATATATTTCTTTTTAATTTGTTTTGATTAATTTTATTGAAAATATCTTTTTAGAGAACTTTGATTATAAATGAATTTTGTGCAACAAAAAATACAAGAAGAAAAATATTAGAATAATTAAAATGACACAATTTTTTTCTTTCGCTCAGAGCACTAAAAATCTTAGGACCGCCCTGGATATTAATCTAAAAAATTATTCTTATTTTGTGGTTTGGGCCTTGTGGAAGAACATAGGAGTCGTAGAAAATTGATGTATACACTTCAAAATTCGTTGATGTACACATCAGAAAAAGACGTAAATGTTCATCAGCAGTTAACTGTCGTTGGTTAAAATTCATCGACAATTAACTACCGATGAAGTTATATTGGTAAATTACTAGTGTTTTCTAACATTGAGTGAAGTGTGAACAAAATCCTTCTAAGTCGTAAGTATAGATGAGACAAATAATGGGTTTGGTTTCATATTTTTTTTACGAAGAATAAGTTAGAAGAATAAGTTAGTTTGATTTGATCTTTCAAATAAAAAAATTGGGTTGATTTGGTTCATTTAAATTGTTGTTACTTTTAACAATTTAACAAACTTATATTCAAAAATCATTTTATTAACTAACACTATAAATTTTTATACTATTAAAATTAGTAAGTAAACTACGATGAAAAAAGTTTAAATTGATTAAAAAAATACATTAGTGCAATATAACTAGTTTTTAAGATGATATGATGAAATGAAACAAAATAAATATAAAATATATTAAACAAATGCATAGATTTATTCCTAAAAAAATGCATAGATTTAGAATTTGAATCCAAACCAATTAAGTTGGTTTAATTTTTTTTCATGTTCGGATTAAAATTGAACTAAAGCAATCAAACATGATCTTTATTGTTTTTGGAATTGATTTCATGTTAATCTAAACCATTACACCCTACTCGTAAGAAGGTCGTGATTTAACTCCATTTCTAACCCAAAAAAATGTAACAATTAACTATCAACATTGACAATTAAAAAAAAAATCTAAAAAATAGTCCCTTCCTGTAATTCCAAAAACAAATTCTTGGATGCCCTCGTCGGTTTGTGGCAGTGGAATCAAAATTATGGGTCCCTTGATTTGTTATTATGTCCACACTTACTAACAGACAGTCAAGGTCCAAATTACGGGTCTCCGATGCCGGCCACCGCCGTTGGTAGTTACTGGTTGGCACGTAGGAGTTAGCAAATCCATTTTTTAAATTATAAATAAATAAATATTCAAAGCCTTTATTTGACGTGATAAATTATTCAAACTTATCTTCATTTTTAGTAGAAGAGAATGAGAGAAAAATGAAAGAGAAGAACCAAAATGTTGTCTTTTTTGGGAATTCTATTCAAATCCTAATAGTTAGGAATTACTACGATAAATAAATAATAAAGGTAAATTGATGTTTGTAGTCTGTTAATTTCATATGACAATTTGATCTTTTATTTTATTAAAATCATTTAAATCTTTTGTCCATGTTTAGATATAAATTTCAAACTTTATATCTATAATTTTCTTTGCTTGTCAGCTTTTGGTCTTAAATACAATATGTATTAAAAGAAAGGGTCCTGCTATCCGGTGCCCCCGGGGCACTGGTTAAGCATACCATAAAAGGGAATTATTACCATAAAAGGAAACTGTTTTTGACTTTATTATAAATTAATTACACAATTTCAATGCATTAACTACTATATAATTTCCTTTTTTATATCCTTAACCAGTGCCCCGGGGGTATTGGTTAGCATTTCCCTAAAAGAAAACCATAAACTTAATGTTTAGATATGAATTTCAAACTTTAAATCTATATATCAGCCTAATTTAATTTAGTTGGGTTAGATTGCGACAGAATATAAGTAATATATTTAAGGGTCTTGTTGACCATTGCCCTTTGAGGACAATAGTTGATGACAATGGTTAAGGAAGTCAAAAGTAACATGTTTGCATTGGTTTCAACAATATTTTGACTTTTAAAAAGTTAAATTTATCACTTTTCGCCATTTTTCAATACTGTATTTCTATTTTTATCTCCTTATATGCTCTAAGGGCAATGGTTAGTATTTTCCTATATTTAAAAATTAAACATTTTTATAAGTAAAAATCAAACAAAACGTAACCAAAAAACTAAGAAGAATCATGAAGCGCATGGACTTACCTGATGTGGGCACTTCAAAACTTTATAGCACTGTGCTGTATGGAATTAAATTTGAAATTGAAATTGCAGAGATGAGCAGATAAATAACAATTGATCAAGAAACAAGTAACTAGTAATTAATTGAGTCTTAAGACTTGAAAAAGGAAGCAATTGCTTTACAGTACACTGTTGTTTTGTTCATTTTCATCTAATAAATTCCTACTTTCAGGTGAAATTATTGATTTGGATAGCTGGAACACTTCATTTTAGGGGATAACATTTAATGTGATTTTTTTTGTGCAGACATTTAATGTGTTTTTATACCGAAAATACAGATCTTTGTTTACAAGTGAAAACAGACAAAAGTAAGCGATTTTGCCAATACGGCAAGATATGTAGATAAAATGGGTTATGTTTTGTTTGCTTGCAAGAGATGGGTTGCGCTTGAACAAGTACTAAGATAAACTTTTACTATATTTTTTGTCAAAAAAAATTAAACTTTTACTATTTGCTTACGATAACAAAGAGTCGAACTAGTGCATTTGTATTTGTAAGTCCGAAGCGAATTTTAAATCGAGGTCTTTTAAATGTATTGATAAAAAAAAACATAAAAATTAAGAACACTAAATATGTAGTTTTATTTAAGGCATGTCATATACTAAATATGAATATCGCTTTATATTAGAGTTTGAAACATTGATTTGTCAGATTGTGGGAGTCTAACTCTTTCTATTATACTCAACCCCAATAGCATATGAATTTCTTTAAACAAAAATTTAGTTTAGTTGATAATATATGTTGAAAGAGGAATACTAGCAACACTCTCTTTTGAACACTCTAACATTCACTCTTTTATTGGATGAAATTCATGCATGTCCCACCACTTTATGTTGGTTCTATTTCCAAAGTGTACACTCACAATGATTTAAACCAATAAAAGAGTGAGTGTTAGAGAGAGTGTTCGAAAGTGAGTGTCGCTAGCATTCCTCATGTTGAAAAATAATATATAATATAGATATTGTTTAGTAATTGTTAAACCTTGAAACAACGAAGTAGTATTGATTCTAATACAAATATAAAATACTTTTTTTACTTTTGTATATATTTTGGATGCATACAACCTGTCTTAATATTTTTTCAACAACTAACATTATACTACTACTAATAGAAATCTAAAGAATAAAAAAACTCATACGTATAACCAATGAAATAAATATTTTTTGCAACATGAACTACATGTCTACAACTATCCAATTAACAATCAACCAAGTCAGGCACAAATATGTTTAAAGAATATAACTTACGAAAATATATTTAAGGCTTAGATATGTAAAAGGTCCCTGTAATTTAGCGCATTTTTTGTTTTCGTCCCTGTAAGTTTTTTTGTTCTAAAACAACCTTTGTATTTTCGATTCCTTTTGGAAATTGCCCCTGCAATCAGGTTCCGTCAACAAAAATGCTTTGTGGGTAATGGAGGCACGCGTGGCAGGTATTAGTTGGCAAAATTTATTGAGATGGCAAGAGAGATGATAAGTAGTGTTAGTACAGAGACTAAAACCAAAAACGCAAATTTATATAGAGATGAAATTAAAAAACATAAACATCAAATTTTGAATTTTAAAAACAAAAAATGCGCTAAATTACAGGAACCAGAAATAGCAAAAAAGATTTAGAGGCCTAATTTTAACCTTAAAAAATTTGGAAGCTAATTCCCTTACTTTAGTGGCAGCCACTTGGATCTTGTAACAAAGATTATTTCTCACTACAGTTAGATTATAATTTCAAAACGTTATTAAGTACTAATCTTTCATCCAAAAAAAAAAAGTATTAACCTTTCAAAACAAGATCTTGCTTTCTATTCTATCTAATTATTCAAATTGTCTAATAACAAAAATTACTTCCTTATTATCAGACCAATGGCGGAGCTAAGAATTTAATTTTATAGATTATGGGAAAAAAATTTATCGTAAATTCACATATGACATAATATATACTAGCGAAGAGACAGACACTCGCGTGCCCTTTTTATTACATAAATGTTTAAAAATTATAAACGGTATTTTTTTTTATGAAACATATACACACACATTAGCGTTTAAAGTATGTCTGTCTGTCTATTTTTTTGTTACGCTAATGCGTATAATTTTATTTTAGTGTTGCATAGTGCGTATAATTATTTTTATAAAATTTCGATTTTAATTAAAAGTACAAGTATAGATGGCTAAAAATACTATACTTATATATATTTTGCACCTTTATATTGTAACAAATTATGCATTTATTTTCTTCTTAAAAAAAACTAAACTTATCTTTTTCAATGACACCAACAATGTAACAAATATAATATCATATAATATAAATTCTTATCTTTTTCAATGACACCAAAAATATGGTATTCTTATAACGAAATTTGTTATTGAGTATAATTGGAAAAGAAAAAACCAACTATTTTGATATTATTTATGTTATTATTTGAATAGTCATAGTATAGGTAAATAGTCATAAATCGAAATAAAAGAGGTCCGTCATTTTATCAACAAATGTACAATTTGAAATAAGAGAGATGAAATATAACCTACCAATAGTGTGCTAAATAAAATTAGGAGGTAAATGACATTTCCGAGACCTCTTTACGATGAATGTTCGAATAATATCAACATCATCAAGTGACTTTTGTTGTGCGCGTGTGAAAAATATTTGAGTTTGTCCAAAAAAAAATTATGTGGGTTAATGGGCTATTGGGTTGGACCTAATATAAAGAAAGTATTGATTGAGCCCGCGCGAGTGTCCGGGCAAGCTGGATGGTGTCTCCGCCTATCACTTTTAACTTTCATAAATCATTGTTTTTCTCCATGTTTTATACTTAAACGTTTAAAAAATGGATGCACAGTTTAGGAGAAAATCTTGTGTGATGGCAACCTCAAATAAACTATTGTAGAAGAATAAATATTTAAATGACCTTTATTTTTGAAATAACTAAATTATGTGTATTTTTATAAGTGTGTTTAAGTAATATTTATTTGGAATTGTTGGAGTTGTGACAAGACAAACATTTTTATATTTTATATTCATTTCTCAGAAGAAGTAAAAAGTCGTGTTTGTTTTTAAGTTAATAAAGTTGTGTTATCCCCGTGAGCTTAGCGGTAGGGATATTGCATATTATATATAAGGATTGGGGTTCGAACCCCGAACATCCCATTTCTCTACATTTAATTGTGTAAGCTCTAACCACTAGGCTACTTAAAAAAAAAAATTGTGTTAACTTAAAAAAAAAACTCCAATTTTGGTCTCAACTTCACAGCTTTAAAAAAAAAAAAAAAAACTCCAATTTTGTCTTGAGCCAAACAAACCCGTTTTTCAATGCCCATTGTGCAACTTAGCTTTGTTTGGCAACATAGTTGGCTATGGATACTTGATGTTTGTGAACTTGCTGCCATAAGAAACTTCCATATACCTATTATTATTTGCTATACTCGCCCAAGAAAACACCTCATGATAATATAACTGTATTTTTCAGATCTAAACGAAACCATTAAACTGAAAGGAACCATTATGGTGCAAAAATCTGAATAACGTTACTATTGAACCACAATAGTATTCCATCTCTAATATAACGCATGCCTTTTGGTGTTTACAGTGTCATGGAACCAAGCAAGAGGCTCAAAGTTAATCAGCAGAGATCCCCATTGTTTGACATCACAAATGGTATAAACAATCCTTCAACCTATCCAAATCATGTTATGAGGCTTTAACTTTTTGGCTTAATAACAATTTTGGTTTAATAATTTCAGAATTTTTCTTTTCGTCGTGTCTATCACTTCCTTTCCATAAGTTATACTCATATGTCATTATGTGAAACGCTTCTGATATCACCATGAATTATGCGCCTCATGTATCGACATAATGAAGCGTAATTGGTTTATTGAACTCTATATAATTGCAGACTATTTTGATGTGGGAGAGCCCGCGTTTGTTTGTCGATGGTACAAGGCAGCCATGTGGTATGAGGAAAGAGTCTCCAAACACCGTAACACATCTATTCCAGAGTTTTCCATGTGTTGTATGCAAGGGAGAATTAACATTGCCCGTTTTGGTAAACTGTCGCAGCCTTTGCATGATCTAGATTTCAAAATAATAGGAAATCAAGTTTTTTCAAGAAAACATTAAATCATTTAATAACATATTGGCCTTTACATCAATCGGTGCAAAGATAGATAAAACAAAGAATAATGGCAGTGCTCCACCCATCTTTGTTATGAATGGAGAGAACTATCATCAAATAGGAAGTTTGCTCCCCTATCTGCGTCACAAACCAAAGTTCGCTCACTTAAGCAAGTTGACATATATCTTTCACAATCAGTGTTCTCGTATGGTCAACTATACGTTGCAATCTCACGTATTATATCAAGAGTTGGTCTGAAAATATTGTTAACTAATGATAACGGGGATTGCATCAACACCACTTCAAATGTAGTTTATGAAGAGATTTTCCAAAATTTGTGATCATCTATCATGTTTCCTTCAGATTATTTTTTGCAAAACTGTTTTGTTGTTTATGTAATGGATCATGTTGCAATATATATCCTTCTCCATTAATTTTGACCTGTGCGATAACACGAATCTAGTTTTGTTAATATTCATACAAGTTCCATTGAATTTATACGTAACTCATTTGAATGGATGAGATCCATGTAAATTTTATGTCGCATAATACTAGAGTGCTTTGGAAAAGACAACAGAGATTGTAAATTTGATCCAAAATATTTGCAATGCAAAAAAACTTATCTCCTTGCTTTTCACAAAATTAAAGTGGGACCCATCTAGATTCTTGTTTTCCCTTACTTTTGAACATTGTTCCAAACGATGGAAATGCTCTTTCTCTCTAGCTTCACTCCTTTGGTTTTCTTTTGAACCAAACACAGTGTTAACGAAAGATGAGCTTCAGCAAGAGCGAGTCTCTTGCTTCGTTTTCTAACAATTTGTATTTGTGGATATTTTTTTGTGTGTCGATGATACTTTGATTCATTTGAAGATTTGAGTAATGATGGGTACTGTTTGTGCTAGATACCCATTTGCAATCCCTTTGAAATCCCAATCCCTAACTCGCAGATTGGATTGCTCAATCTCTCAATTTCCCCTTTGCAGAATCACCTTGTATTCTTCCTCTAGAATCTTAATTCATCGAGTATGTGCACGACCTGATATTGATGATTTCTACTGGGAGAAAGTTCCAACACCCATTCTTGACACTGTTCAAAACCCTCTTTGCTTGAAGAACCTTTCTCAGCATGAGTTGAAACAACTAGCTGCTGAAATCCGTTTAGAGTTGTCTTCTATTTTCTCGGGCACACAAATATCAATAAATCCAAGTATGGCTGCCGTGGACCTCACAGTTGCAATTCATCATGTTTTTCATGCTCCAGTTGACAAGATATTGTGGGATGTCGGTGATCAAGTAAGATTATTAACATTGTTCTTTTCGTCGAGTTCATTTCCTAAGCATTCAATTAAAAGAAAAAAACAATCCAATTTGTCTGCAGACATATGCACATAAGATACTTACAGGACGGAGATCCCTCATGAAGACAATAAGAAAAAAGAACGGTCTTTCTGGTTTTACTTCTCGATTTGAGAGTGAATACGATGCATTTGGTGCAGGTCATGGATGCAACAGTATATCTGCTGGACTTGGTACTTTATATTTTTCTTCCTTCCTTCTTTCATGATATTATATTAGTTTCTTGGAGCAATGTTCAGGCTTTCTTCATGTTCGTTTAATTCTCATCTTCTGTTTCGATCATATGTATGTGGGTTGGTTGATTAGTTGCATTTTTCATTTTCCTTCTTAAACGAACTAATGAAATTATTTTAGGTGAAATCTCAAATGTTCTCAAAGTCATATGGAGTATATTTTGTTTCAGGAATGGCAGTTGCAAGGGATATTAAAGGGAGACGAGAACGTGTAGTTGCAGTTATCAGCAATTGGACAACTATGTCTGGCCAGGTCTATGAGGCAATGAGCAATGCAGGTTATTTGGACTCAAATATGGTGGTAATTTTGAACGATAGCCGCCACTCTTTACTCCCAAAAATTGAGGAGGGCTCGAAAACCTCTGTCAATGCCCTATCTAGTACCCTTAGCAGGCTCCAATCCAGTAAATCTTTCCGAAAGTTTAGAGAAGCTGCCAAGGTATGCATCTTGTTCTCCTCCTTTGCAGAGAAATTGCAAGATATCTGTAAGTTAGCATTCAGTGTGTGTTGTTCAATAGCATACATGGTCGTCGTGACAATGCCACATCATTCAACTTTAAATGAACTTTCTATGAAAAGAAAGTCTGTGTGCTAAGTAAGCACTTCAAAACGGATGCACGATCAGCATTATGAAATGATTTAAGGCCTTTAAAAATATACATCACTTTCCATTTTGATTTAATGTGACTACTCAGCTCGTCTTTGTGTGCATTAGGAAATATAAGTGAATGTGCAAATCCCCCAACCCCAAAAACAGAAGTGCTTGGTTGTATACAATGAAGCACGGACACGATACAAGTATCGGATACGACGCGTATCCGATACGGTGATACGTCGTTCATTGAAAAACATAGGATACGATAAGTTTGAGATATGCATATAAAAAATTATATATGTAATAAATATATTATTGTAATTTAAGAAAATTAAAATAAACAGACAGCTTGAAACATTTATTTATTTTTACCGAAATTGAATTGACATTTATAGAAAAAATATTTACGGTAAAATCCAAAAGCAATTGTAGTTAACGTACAATTGAATGAGCAATCGGTTAAATGTATCAACTCAACTATCAATTAAAGTAAAGAAAAACATAGCTGCAATAAGTAATGAAATCATAGAAAAATTCACTGTATCTATTAAAGGAATGAGAAGAGGTAACTAAAGGAGAGATCGGAAATTAAGGAGGGGAAAATTTTTTATTGGAAAAAAACTAAACAATCAGAGATGAACCAGCCGTATCAGTGGCGTATCCGAGGCGTGTCGGCCGCGTATCGACGACGTATCGAAATTATTTTATTTTTAAAAAATAAATAAATAATTCAGATATGCCGTCGATACTTATCGACAGAGTATCAGAGCGTATCGGCGTATCGGATACGATACGGTTGCTATTTTGACGTATTGGTGCTTCATAGGTTGTATATCTTAAGGGTTATATTCAACTAGCGTTTCCATGTTTTATCATTCAAAATAAGTCATCTGTCTAAAAAGTAATAATGATGATCCTTATTTGGCCTCCAGTCTCTACATCGTAATGATCCCCACTTCTGCTTTACCACAGGGTGTTACAAAACGTATTGGCAGAGGCATGCATGAATTAGCAGCTAAAGTTGATGAATATGCTCGTGGTATGATGGGTCCACCAGGTTCTACTCTATTTGAAGAGCTTGGGTTGTATTACATAGGCCCAGTGGATGGACACAATATCGAAGATCTAATAAGTGTTCTTCAAGAAGTAGCTTCTTTGGATTCAATGGGTCCTGTCTTGGTTCATGTTATAACTGATGAAAATCAGGTTGAAGAACACAATAAAAAAAGTTACATAACAGACAAGCAACAAGATGGTATTGCTTTTATTATTCTATCATAAGTGTATCATATGTTTTGTTCCATTATGTGCTATTTCTTGTAAATAAAATGAGATTACAGTCTAGGAGTCTACTGATTTAATTAAAAACGAGGAACTGGACAAGACAAGAAATTTTGTTACATGTTTAAAATGGTTAAGAGATAGAACAAATGTAGAAGTGTGGTACAGAAAGAAACTCTAGATTTTAATACTCAAGAAGATATGTGACAACACTATGTCGCTATCTAAAACACCAAAATATTCATTTTCCTCTATATGTGTTGCAATGTTTAGCAGGACATAAACATTACACAGTATAAAGGATGTTGAAGTAAATTTTACCTTACATTGTTTGTATTGTCTATTTACCACCAAACAATAATAATCATGATACAAAGTTGTGCTTAGACTCAACCGTTTTGGCCTACTTTTAATGTGCCTGAGTGTGCATCAAATGCGTCCTAGATTTCCCCCCTTGTTGAATTTGTTTCAGATGCTTAAGCCTTTCAGAAAATGAAACCAATCACTTCATTTATTGATTACCTTACAGATAAACTCTAATACTCTATACACTAACTTACATATAAAAAACAAACCAAGCCCAATCCTACTGGTTGGAGTAAACTATATGGATAAACGGACACCATTATCAAAACACCAAATTTTAGTAAAACCATTTACACTGGGTATTTTTTAAGGTTTTCTCTCAATGTTTTCTTAGATTTTTCTCTATCCATTTAAATATTCTTCCCAAGCCTTTTTTTTTTACCATTTCCTGATATGAGCTGAAACCAACACTGCATTTATTTGGCTTCTTATCTTGACTCTGGTGGATATAATTAATATTTCCTATAGGTGTAGTACCATGCTTTTGAAACCAGGAAATTATAGCTTAGTTTCTTAATGGCTTGACTTCCTCATTATTTTGAAAATTTGAATAATATGTGATTTTCGCAATCGCTTTCTAATTGGTTGTGTATGTTAACTTTTCAGAATTGGTTAGTTCTGATTTGTTAGACAATGCTGGTCGGCTTCAAACATATGGTGATTGCTTTGTGGAGAGTCTGGTAGCCGAAGCTGAGAAAGACAAAGACATTGTGGTTGTTCATGCAGGAATCACGACAGAGCCGTCACTTAAACTGTTTATGGAAAAATTTCCAGATAGGATTTTTAATGTGGGAATTGCTGAGCAACACGCTGTCACATTTGCTTCTGGTTTATCATGTGGTGGATTGAAGCCATTTTGCATTATACCTTCTTCCTTTTTACAGAGA
>Ga0228710_1003110_pt1 | contig 26454 bp, 23 predicted proteins | sample MedpolnodulmetaG_FD_177995 | JGI IMG/M metagenome (GOLD analysis project Ga0228710, IMG submission 177995) | Root nodule microbial communities from Medicago polymorpha collected in Santa Monica, California, United States - pink nodules | ecosystem: Host-associated > Plants > Roots > Nodule... | reverse complement strand
CCCATATCACCCCCCCCCCCCCCCCCCCTTCCTTGTGGTTTTTCTCACCTTCAGTCACGACTATCAAGCTTCCAGTTCTTTATTGTGATAACTAGAGTGCCTTACAAATTGCAGCTAATGCAGTATTTCATGAAAGGACTAAGCACCTTGAGATTGATTGTTATTTGGTTAGAGAGAAGCTTATGGCTGGCATCATGAAGTTTCTTCCAGTTTCATCTAAAGATCAGTTAGCTGATGTTTACACTAATCCACTTCTTCCTCAACTATTGAACACTTTGCTATCCAAGTTGGGAATACTTAATATCTATCATTCCCCAATCTATCATTCTCCAACTTATGGAGGACTATTAGAGATAGAAGAGAAAGATGCTAAGGAAATTACACCAATACAATCCTCATTATCTAGTTTACTTGAGATGCAAGTTAGCTAGTTACACTTACTCTAATCTTTCATATTAGAATGTAATTAGGCTAATTGTAATATACTTTTTGCCTATAAATACTTGATGTAACTCACATTTACATCTATGAGAATGAGACCATTATTCATTTCTTAATTTCCATAACATCTTTTCTCTAACACAAGAGTGGCCAACAAAATGAAAATCCATCTGATAGTGGTGTTCTTAGAGCACCCACATCCATGCCACTCATATTAGTGATAGAAATGGACCTCACTCAATACATTATATTACTTCACTCTTTCGTATTATTTAAACCTCTCAACTTCATTTTCTAAATATCCAAATTTATATTTTACAATAATAAAATAACCATTGCAATAGAATATACTACTCCAAATTTATATTTTACAATAATAAAATAACCATTGCCATAATAAAAGCACACATTTAAAAAAAAGTCAACAAAAGTAAGCAATAGCATAGAAGCGGGTCATTGCCTTGCAGGGATACTTTGGAGAGTAAAGACACTCTCATACCCTTGTGAAACCATTCTTCAGCCGATATTTATGCTCTTACAACAACTACTGGTAAACAGAAAAGTAAATACAAAGCAATATTTTGTTCTCTTGACAAACACCAAAACCACACCTGAGAAAAAAAAAAGGACCACTGCCATATAAACCACTCCTGAGCAAAACCTTAAGGACCTCTCCCAATTCAATGTGAACAACCGAGACTAGGCAAAGGAAGTTGAAACAAACTTTCAATATGATTTGTTGAATTTATATACTCCATGACAATTGAATGTGAGCAAAAGACAAATCCACCAACAATATTATAATCTAGTGCAACTCATACAACCTCAACTTATGCCCAATGAGGTAATGCTGAAGAAGCTCATCCAACCTCAATTCTTGCACCACGAAGTAATGCTGAAGAAACTCATACAACCTTAACTCATGTCCAAGGAAGTAATGTTAAAGAAACTAGGCCCAACCTAAGTCATGTGGAAGTTGGCATACATGAGACTGAAGATTCCTACTTTATTGCTTCTGATATAGAAGAAGAAGAACTAGAAATTAATAAAGGTCTCAATTATATATAGTCGAAAGAACCAATCAAGTTTGAATATAATTGAGACCTTTATTAATTTCTAGTTCTTCTTCTACTTTCTATATCAGAAGGAATATAGTAGGAATCTTTAGACTCGTGTATGCCAACTTCCATATGACTTGGGTTGGGCCTAGTTTCTTCAACATTATTTCCTTGGGCGTGAGTTGAGGTTGTATGAATTTCTTCAGCAAACTTCCTTAGGCATGAGGTGAGGTTGCATGAATTGCACTAGTTCCCTGGGTTGAGTCTTTTGACATACGGCTCCCAATATTCAAGAAATAAGTTTTATGCTAGATATGGTTCATAGGCCAACAACGGAGATATGCTATATAGTGCGAAGCATCATCACACAAAATTTCACGAACGACAAAACTGTTACCTTGTCAGCAACTAATTCACTAGAGATTAACTTAAATAAATAAAAAATACAACACCCTTATAATACAAATATAAACCTCAATTATACCCCGTCTTATGCCATAAACGATAAAGTGGACAAAAAGAGGTTTTAGAAATCAATTATCTTTTGTATGAATATGCTTCGAAAAAAAATCATCAATTGAAAAAAAAAAATCTTGTTAAAGAGAAGTTGACAAAAGAGGTATACAATTATTCATTGATCAAAATCAAACTGTGGTTGAATTTCTGCTTCTATGTTGTTATAAAGTTGTTTTCGCTTGTTCTTGAAATTTTCGTGGGCACTTAATTCGTCCTATTTAGCATTTTTCCCAACAACGTGGGTGTTGCACTAATTGAAGAATAATTGAAGAAATATCGCAATCATGGTGCAATCAAGGTCCGGGGTTCAAACCCCAGGCTGCACAAAAAAAAAGAAGATTTTTTTAGCTTCTTTGCATGATATTTTCTTCCCTTTGTTTTTTCTTTATCGACCATATAAACTATAAATAAGTAGAAACTAAGTTGCTATGGTTTATTTTTCTCAAAGACTAAAAATTGTATTTTTCTTCTTCTCAAGAATTAAATTTGATCTTTCAGTTTTTCTTGGGGACTGAAAATTAGTTTCACTCTAAATAAAAAAATATCCGCTTTCAATGAGAATTGCATTTTATTTGCGAGAAATTCTAATAGGGACCACAATCATAAATTGTCGATTGTGGATTAGTGCTTAAAAGTTGTTTAAAACTCTCACAACCGAGGATATAGTCGGTTGGTAGTAGGGGTTAATTGTCCTACTTTTTTTAAAAATTGAAATAGTAATTTAAATGATACCGCTTTGATTAAAACAACAAAAAATAAATATATAATTTTTATTGAACCGACATCAATTAAATCCGTGATTTAATTGAAAAATATGATAAGTATCATAGGTTTTTATTTCGATATAGTATCAACAACTGGTGAAAATTTTAATAATTTTAAATATTGATGCATAGCAGACCATTTATGCCAAAAAAAGACACTAAAGTTGATTAATTTGATTAATTTTATATTTAGGAATGAAAAAGACACTAAAGTTGACCCATTGTCGAAGAAGAACTCACACACACTAAAGGAAAATGCACAAAAATTTATAATTGACTGAGTCAAAAGGGGACTTGGGAGACACATGCATCTCTAGAGACTTTACATAGAAATAATGGGTCCTTCTCTAAAAAGAAAAGAAATATGTGGGTCAAGTTTGCTACATAAAATAAGTTTCATAAACATTATTTTTCTAACACTTTATCTAACATTCATTTTTCTTATTGGGTAAAAGTAAAACTAACATGAATCCTACCACTTTATACTTTATGTAGGACATATTTTTAAATTGTATGATATAAATGAGTTTCAATCAATAAAAGAGTGATTATTAAAAAAAAGTATTTGAAAAAGAATGTAGGCCACATTTTTTTATTTTTTTGCAATTTAGATAAAGAGACTTTATATTTAGGATCGGAAATATTACAAGAAACTGAATGGGAACATGATTCCTTCATTGGCCCCTCACATAACCAATAATACAACAAACTGGATGGAAAAACAAAATCATGTCTCCTTCATGACTTGTTGCTAAGAAGATAAAGTTGCATTCTATAGGGATATTACTTTCAATTTTTCATGTCCACACATACTATGCTTATCTTATGCAGTGATATATACGTAGAGCAATACATGAATTAAAATATCAAGATTGGTTTGTGATAATGAGATTGACCAACAAGCATATGCTAGTCACACAACATTATAAAGGTTTTTGATATTCATTCATTAGATCGAAAAAAAAAAAGAAAAAGAAGTTATGAGCTTGAAAAAATATTCAATTTCAAATTTCTTTGGTTCAAAAATGTGGAATGTCTTTCTTCTTATAGCAGTTTGATTGTGGGAACTCAATCTGCCACAACGACATCTCATCGACTTCAAATGGAAGCAAATGCTATGATAAATAGTTGATGGTGGAACACGTCTGATGCACGCTTCAATATCTCAAATCGTTGTAATTGGCACGATATATTTTGCAACGGTGCTGGAAGCATAAACGCAATCAAAATAGACTCTTGGGGAAGTCAACTCGCAACGCTTAACTTGTATACTTTCAACTTGTCTTCTTTCCACAATTTTGAAAAGCCTTGTTATAAGAGAAATTGGACTACTAGGGACTATCCCTGAAGAAATTGGTCATCTCTCTAAGCTCATTTATCTTGATTTGTCTAACAGTTTTCTTGAAGGCCAGGTACCTCTTTTGATAGATAATCTTAGACAATTAAACCACCTCGATATCTCTTTGAACTTTATTATTGGTTCCATCCTTCCCGAATTGTGGTCGCTAAAAAGTCTCATTTTCTTAGATCCATCTTACAATAGATTCAAAAGTGAAATACGTTCTTCACTGGGAAATCTAAAACAATTAGAGGTCTTAGACATCTCTAACAATTACATTCAAGGTTCCATTATTCCTCTTGAGTTAGGGTTCTTGAAAAATCTCACTCGATTAGATCTATCTAATAAAAGATTCAAAGGCAAGATACCTTCTTCGCTAAGAAATCTCAAACAATTAAAGAAGCTAGACATCTCTCACAACAACATTCAAGGTTCCATTACTCTTGACTTGAAGTTCTTGAAAAATATCACTAATTAAATTAAATCTATCTTACAATAGACTCAATGGAAACTTGCCTATTTCTCCTACAAATCTCACAAAATTCGTATACATTGATATTTCATATCATTTTCTCACTGGGACCCTTCGTTCCAATTTTTTTCGTTAACATATTTTGAAACTTCCATTGACCTAAGTTACAACTTCATTAGTGGTGAAATCCCTTCCATGTTTGGAAATTTTCAACGCCTTATTTTAAGCAATAATAATCTTACCGGAAGAATTCCCGAATCTATTTGTACCGTTACTTTTATGAAAATTTCCTACAATTATTTAAGTGGGTCCATTCCAAATTGTGTTGATCCTTATTCAATAATAGGGAACAAGGATTTATGTACCAATTTTCCATACAAGAATATCCACTTCCAATTTCAACCTTGCTCACCTCCCAAGAAAAGTTATAAAGTAAAGCACCATGGTTTCATTGCTCTTCCAATCCTTATTATTATAATCTTAGCCTTATCATTTCTCATATGCTTCAAACTTCGTCATAGTTCTGTTAAGAACAAGCATGCAAACACAACGACAACAAAGAATATGTAGATAGTTCTGTTAAGAACAAGCATGCAGATACAACGACAACAAAGAATGTAGATATGTTTTGTTTATGGAATTATGATGGGAAGATAGCATATGATGACATAATCAAAGCAACAGAGGACTTTGACATGAGATATTGTATTGAAACAGGAGCATATGGAAGTGTTTATAAGGCACAATTACCAAGTGGCAAGGTTGTTGCCTTAAAGAAACTTCACGGCTATGAAGCAGAGGTTCCATCTTTGGATGAGAGTTTCAGAAATGAAGTGAAAATATTATCAGAAATAAAGCACAAACATCTTGTGAAGCTTTATGGATTCTGCTTGCACAAAAGAATCATGTTTCAAGGGTCTATCTTGTATGATGATGTAGAAGTTGTGGAATTCAAGTGGAGAAAGAGGGTTAACACCGTTAAAGGAGTTGCATTTGCTATATCGTATCTTCACCATGATTGCACTGCTCCAATAGTGCATATAGATGTATCTACTAGCAATATCTTGCTAAACTCTGAGTGGCAGGCAAGTGTTTGTGACTTTGGCACAACTCGACTCCTTCAATATGATTCATCCAATCGAACTATGGTTGTTGGAACCGTCGGATATATAGCTCCTGGTAAATTACTCATTGATTTTTTTCTTCATTTTTGTATGATGCACATCATGGATATTCATAATCCACATAAATAACATACATGTTCTTTAGTTTTTCATGCTAAGTAGTAGTAATTTTCTATTATTTTCTTTGGATTCTTTTAAATACTCATAGTGATTTTATCAATGCAGAACTTGCCTATACTATGGCTGTGAATGAAAAGTGTGATGTGTATAGTTTTGGTGTAGTCGCACTTGAAACATTAGTTGGAAGGCACCCTGGAGATTTATTTGTCATCACTTCAATCAACATCGACAAAGAGTATCAAATTATGTCAAGTATTAGACCAACGTCTTCCACTTCCAAATAATGACATAGTTATACGTGACATAATTCATGTTGCCGTGGTAGCATTTGCATGCTTAAATGTCAATCCTCGTTCTCGACCAACAATGAAATGTGTGTCAAAAAGTTTTGTCACGGAGCTTACACCATTAAGCATTCCTTTGAGTGAAATTTCAGTGCAGCAACTAATGAGTGACGAACTCAAAGCATTATTTTATATTGGGAACCCTTGAAAGAAAAACTTCAGAATGAATTAAGTTGAGTGTGTTATTATTCAATAATAAAGACATTGTCTTTTTTTTTTCCCCAAAATTTGTTCGAAAAATGCTGTAAAACTTTGTTGTTCTGATATATCAAACTTAAGTATATATATATATATTCACATTTCTGTTTCAGATGTGAATGAATACAATTTTTTTTTTTTTTAATAATAAGAAACCTTCTCATAATCAAACTATAATACAAAACACATGCAAACTTCTCCAAAGCTAATATTCTCGGTGGTGGAGATTCACATAAATGTGTTGCTAGCATTTCTATTTTGAATCTTGTGAAAGAGTGAAAACAAATTTAAAAATGTATGAATATAATAAACTTTTGGCTTAAATATGATAATCGTCCCTGTAATTTGGTCCAGTTTTGAATTTCATTCCTGTAAAAAAAATTTTGAATTACATCCCTTTAAAAAGAAAACTGTTTTAAAATAGTCCCTGGGCCCACTTATGAGACGAGTTGGCAACCCTAATTTCAGATTTTCCCACCCTTTCTCCCCTTTTATATTATAAAACGATTAATTAATTTTTAATTTATTTTTTTATTCGAAATTAACTTAAATTAATTTCCAGAAATAAAATTATCCAATTTTAAATAAATAAATGAGTTGGACTGCCACGTGGCCAAAGTTGCACAGTCAGCAACTGCCATGTGGGTCAGAAACATGCCAAATCATCTCTGAAGTGGGTCTAGGGACTATTTTAAAACAATTTTTTTTTACAGGGATATAATTCAATTTTTTTTACAGGGACGAAATTCAAAACTGTCCCAAATTACAGGGACGATTATCATATTTAAGCCTAAACTATTTATCATCCTTGTAATGTAGGGAGAAAAAAATGGTTTGAATCCTGAATTTTGAGACTTTAACTTTTTCTCTTTTTTGGTACATGATTTTAATTTTATATCTAGCACTGCGAATAAGTAGTTGACTTGTTCTTCTTATTATATTTATTTGTTTATTCTTAGAAATTAGGACACAACTCAGAAATTGATTTGTTCTCATTAATTGTAATTATTTACTGTAATTACCTGTATAACCTTGTAACTTGTATATATACAAGGAATAACAATGAGAAAGGCATCAAGCCATTATTTGTGACACAATATTTAATTTGTTAAAATTCACATGAATCTTGTTAAGAGTATATTGAAAAATATGTGTTAAATAGTGTGTAGCTAGAATTATTCATATTCTATAAATATATATTAAACAGTGTGTAGATAGAACTATTACAAAAACATCCAAAAAGCATGTTTGTAGCGCAAAACATACAATTATTTAAATATTACGTTTTTTTATTTACAGTGTGGAGCATAAGAATGAATTTGTCTTATGTGAGCAAACTAGATAGTAAGTATCTATCTATCTATTAACGTTGAAATATTTTTGTCCCGTAGGCGCAGTTCAATTGGTAGCTACCAGAGATAATTTGTGCAGGGGTTGGGGCTCGAACCGCGGATTCCCCATTTCTCCACACATAATATGTGTGAATCTAACCACTAGGCTACTTGACCCAAAAAAAATATTTAATTATTTTTCTTTGGGGAATACTTTCTTCTTTCCCATATGACATGAAACATTTTTTTTAAAGGAATATGACATGAAACATAAAATAGCATATATGCATGAATGTCTGCCTCTAACTGTTAATCATGAACTTTCTTACATAAGGCACAATAATTTCCCTTAGGCGCGAGTTCATGTGCATCTGATGCAGTTTTTATCATGTCTTCTGCTGCATCTGAATCTGATTCAGATTTTGGTATGTCTTGTTGTGAATGACCCGATGATGCAGTTTCAAGTGCAGATGAAGGAATCATGTAATCTACACTTGAGTGCTGCATTACATGATCAACAAGTGTGTTCATGTGCATCTGAATCTGATGCAGATTTTGGTATGTCTTGTTGTAAATGATCTGATGTAGTCTTGTTTGGCTGAGGAAATGCTGTTTGTCCGGTTGCCTTAGCCACCATGGCTGCCGGTGGTGCCACTATTTCGATCACTATCATAGATTCATCTACTTTGTTGAGATTCACATTCTTATGCATGAAGTCTGTGAACATCTTCTTTCTGGCTTCCTCGTTGTCTTCTTTCCATTGTTCGAAAATTTCCCGCATGGTGCAAAATATGGGGAGCAGATTCTCTCCTGTGACTGGAGAGTCCAGTGAAATCTAAGCCATTTATTTTCCACTACTTCATACGAGGCCCTCAACATTGAAGTAATTGAAAGGTATTGATGTTCACTGCACTCTCTCCATTGAATATTTCACAGGAGGGGATCTGCACCCCAATATATGTGAGTGATTGTGTATAGTTGAATATTTTACTACTTTATGCATAAGTTTGAATGAAATTGTTCCCGTTCACCAAAATATTCCATATTTTTTGAGAATAAAGGCTAATAGTAATTTATAAATACACACATACGTATACGTGCACCCACCAAGACGCCTTTTAACCAAGGACAAAACTGTGATGGCTTACACATACACATAAGACACAAAGCGGACAAACCTCATAAAAGTGTTGCAACAGGTTTGAGGTCAAAACATTGATATCGTCTATGGAAAAGAGGGCCTAATCTACGCATGAGGGACGGCGTGCCCTTTAACCCATTAGCGTTGTCTTTTGGGGTACTTTTCTGATTAAAAAAAAGTCTCACATTACTTGTGAATCAAGACTACATAGGTTTGATCAGAAATCTTGAAATTAGTTTCATCGCTTTTTTATTTTACTCATATATTTCTTCTATTATACTCCTATTTTCATAAACCGTAATGAGAAAGTGACCTCATAGTAATGAAACTAACAAAATTTTGTGTTAGATGCTTATGAGAGAAATTTCTTGTTGCATATATACATCACCTTATCTTAAGCCCATTATAAATGTGTGGTTTCATTCACTTTTCCAATACACTAACAATAGTCGACACCACATTTCAAACTCTCTCGCAAGAAATCTAAAAAAAAAGAAGTTTTACACTATCAATCAACCACTCATTCATACATCGGATATGATTCATAACTGAATCGATCTTGATAGGATCCCAGGTTATTTATCTCATTCTATCACTAATTGCTCTTTTATTTGGCATACTTTTCTCTATTTAATATACAGATGTTTTTTCTTGATAGATCCATGGGAGAGAAGACAAAACTCAGTTCATGGATTGTAATTTCAGTTCTCATCAAATGGAAATCATTAATGTTATCTCTTATATTTGTTGCTTCTATGTCGTGCTTTGCTGTATTGTTTGCTTTGGCAATGGTCGGCCTAAATCTCTAACAAGTGTGATTTCCTTGATTAAAGAATGATAAAGGTAAAAAATCATAAACTAATATGTGTCATTTCCTTCATATTTCATTCATATCTAATTTTTTTTCTTTTAACATTTTTTGTAATAACCACTTCTTTATAAGTGAACTTAAATACATAAATTTGTTTATTTTTATACTAACTGAACACTTAAAAATATTTGTTATCTTCAAGCTATTATATCTTATTCTTATTCAAGTTCTTAAGTTATAACATATTTTTTTATAGTTTGTGCATTAAAGGGATCCTTAAACATATATCTTATTAGGTTATAAAGACTTTTGTAATATTTTATTTCATTCTTTGATGTTTATTATAATGTAAAAAAGCTTGATTATAATGATTTCTAATCACTTTCTTTTTAAAGATGATTTCTAATCACTGGAATTTGTAGGTTACTCTAAATCTGGAACCCATGTTCAAGCAATCCATCACTTATTTGGCAAAAAGTGATTCGGATTTGGGAGATCAAGTTCTTACTTTTGGGCATGAACATGAGTTTGCAGATACAATGTGGTACGCAAGTCAACGTAAAGCTATATATAGAGTTGATGATCGTGTCCACGTAAATACATCGCGTAATGGTTATATGAATGAACCTTTGTTGGTTTGGATATAATAATTTATTTTGTAATGATAAAATCAAAAGATGGAATTGTCAGTTATCATAATTTTCGATCTTTTTCCTCATTGATTTTTCTTGAGAGGATCTTCTTCTTCTTCTTTGTTTGTCAACGACATTTTGTGTTTCAAGCTTTAGTCACTTTAGATCTTCTATCTATTTAATTACCCCATGTAACTTGTGCATTCAAAACAAATAAAAATAATAAGGTTGTGGTTGATTGTTATTTCGAATCTGCTTTAGATTTGGTGATAACTAAAACATTTTCAAGTCTAAAAAATGATATTGCAAACTACTTTAAATGCTTTTTGGGTTTAGTCATCCGAAAATCGCATAAAAGATGATTACTCTGACGCCTCTTCTGGTTTTTCCATCGCAATCTTTTTTATATAGGATAAACAGTCAAACAAGCTCATCACAATCAATTTATATTAATCAACATTTTTTAAATTATTAAATCAACAAAAAATATCAAATTCATCTTTTCAGCTAAAGCATCTCATCTAACATATTTACTTTAAAATTAAGCAACACACAATCATTTTCTATTTATGTTGGAAATAATTTTCTAATGTAACATTCTATTTATTTTATTTTTGTGTAATGAAGAAAGATTAATTCAAAAATATCCAAGGTTTTTTAATTTGTACATGAATTAAATTAGCATGGTTGTAGAATGAATGATTAACAGCTAAAGTGTTGTCACTAAAGTAATAGTTCTAGTAAAAGTTGTACATTTTTCATGTATACAATGTTCAATATGATCAGTGATGTAATCCTTTTTTTAGGTTAGCTACAGGATAATGGTTTCTTTGCCAGTCGCGTAAGTCATGTTGCTTTCTTTTAGAAAGCATACAAACATGAAAGATAAATCCTCTATTTATCAGAAAACGCTCTTCTCTAACCTGAAAAAAGTTTTGCCTCATAATCATTAATATTACCTTAGCATTAGAGATACACAGTGAACTCCAATAAGCACAGGTGCATAAGGGGGTTGGATAGAGGAACTGATTTAAGTTAATGGTTAAAGAGTTAGAGGTTCCAGGTTCATATCAAGAAGTAAATATTAATTTAACTAATATTTATCATTAAAAAAAAAGCTCAAATGAAAAAAGAGATACCACTTTTGAGATATGTAGCAGTGAGATACCACTTTTGTCATGAACCGTTGCAAAAAATTATAGTTTATTGTCGATTTAAACACTAAGCTTATTTGTTTCCACTTTCATAATACATGCTCAAAACTGAAAAGCTTTGCTGCGAGAATTTTTCTTCTTCGTCATACGTTAGCATGTTGTCATTCTCGTCAGATTTTGCATCATTGTTGTTCCTAATCTTGTGGCCGCTCTTTTCGTTTGTGGCGTCGTGTTTGCTTTCTACATCGGTCATCATTGTGAATTTGAGTATATCAAGAGGGACGCATGTCTCTAGACTGTACATGCAAATTACTCCAGTCCAACCCTATCTCATCCTCCTAGCATGTATTACTACAAAGAAACATTGCAACTATTAATAAATCATGGAATTCCTCAAAATTTTTTTTTTAATTAATCATGGAAAAAATTGTGATTGTGATTGCCGAAAGCCAAATTAATCACTCAATGTGTTATCCTCTGATTAATAAGCTTCTTAATTCTACCTAATTCACAGGCAGTTTTATTATCGCAATATAAATCGCAGCCTAAGGCCAAAACATATTTATTGACTTAATTCAACTTCAACTCTTGTGTTTAGAAATCTTAGTTTATTGGAGAGTAATAGCACTCGTGCACCGGTTGTAGACATTATAGAAAAAGTTGTTTCCGATGATGATAATGCTTTACTGACTGCCCCTTTTCAGGCTCATGAGTTCAAGGACGCTATGTTTTCCATGCATCCAGATAAGTGTCCTGGCCCGGATGGTTTCAATCCGGGTTTCTTTCAACATTTTTGGGTTGTTTGTAATTCTGATATTTTTCAAGAGTGTTGTGCCTGGCTCAACAATAATCAATTTTCGCCGTCGCTAAATTCTACAAATATTGCATTGATCCCCAAAGGTAATGAGTAGAAATCCATGAAGGACTGGAGGCTGATTGCCTTGTGCAATTTATTATATAAATTAGTGGCAAAGGTTCTTGCTAATAGACTTAAAATAATTCTGCATAAATGTATCTCTGAAAATCAGTCAGCATTTGTTCCAAAACGTTCTATTCTTGATAATTCTATGATTGCTATTGAAGTGGTATATCATATGAAAGTAAGCAAGAAAGTAAGAGATAAAAATGTTGCATTTAAATTAGATATCAGCAAGGCTTATGATAGAATTGACTGGCTTTATCTCAAGGAGATGATGATTCAAATGGGATTTGATAGGCAATGGGTCTGATGGATTATGATGTGTGTTGAAACTGTTGACTACTCCATCGTTGTTAATAATGAGATGGTGGGTCTGATTATACTAGGCAGGGGTTTGAGACAAGGAGACCCGTTGGCACCCTATTTATTTATCTTGTGTGCTGAGGGTTTATCCACCCTTATCCGTAAAGCTGAACGCTGCAGAGATCTCCATGGCATATCTATTTGTACTCATGCACCTACTATTTCTCACCTTTTGTTTGCAGATGACTGTTTTTTATTTTTTAGGGCAAATGAGAAGGAAGCGCAGGTTATGAAGAATATTCTCCATACTTACGAGTTAGCTTCGGAGCAGGCTATTAACCTTCCAAAACCTGAAGTTTTCTTTAGCAGTGTTGTTCCAACGCCCTTGAAGGAAGTTATTACAAACATATTAGGTGTCAGAGCGGTGATAGGAACATGTAAGTATCTTGGTCTTCCATCCATGGTGGGTAGAAGTAAAGAGGAAACTTTCGGATTCATCAAAGTTAATATTTGGCATAAAATCAATAGTTGGAGCAGCAAGTGTTTATCAAAAGCCGGCAGAGAGGTTATGATTAAATCGGTACTATAGTCTATCTCATCTTATATTATGAGTGTCTTTTTACTGCCAAATAAATTAGTTGATGCAATTGAAAAAATGATAAAGGCTTTTTGGTGGGGTAATGGTGGTAATATGCGCAGAGGGTTACATTGGATGTCTTGGGAAAGATTATCTGTTCATAAGAATTTTGGAGGTATGGGGTTCAAGCACTTGACATCTTTTAATGTGGTTATGTTAGGCAAACAGGGTTGGAGATTCCAAACTAATTCGTCTAGTCTTGTCTCCCGTTTATTTAAGGCTAGATATTTTCCAAATTCTGATTTCATTGGGTCTAATATTGGGCATAACCCGAGCTATGTTTGGACGCGTATTTTTAGTGCCAAAATTGTGATGAAACAGGGTGCGCGTTGAAGAATAGGTCCTGGTGTTAATATACCTTTTTTAGGCGCTCCTTGGCTAAAGGATGGTTTGTCTTTATCCACAACTAATCCATTTTTGAGCCTTTGATGCAGGTGAAATTAAGTGAATTTATTGACCAAGTATTGAAGATGTGGAAAGCGCCCCTTATTCATAATTTGTTTGATGCACACACTGCACAATTAATTCTTGACACGTCGCTTCAGCCACTTGTAACAAAAGATAAAATGATTTGGAAAGGTGAAAAAAGTGGTAAATATTCTGTTAAAAGTGCGTATAGAATATGTGTGACTGAAATTGCAGATAGCTCTCATATGCATGTGCATGGCCGGTGGAATCTTATATGGAAGTTAAAAGTGCCTCCTAAAATCAAGAATTTTCTTTGGCGTGTGTGTCGTGGTTGTTTTCCAACACGCGCTCGCCTAAGTAATAGAAGAGTTTCTTGTCCACTTGATTGTGTTCAATGTAATAACAATTATGAAGATAGCATCCATATTCTTATTGAGTGCCCTAAAGCTGTTCAAATATTGCGGGACACGAATTTATGGGACACAATTGATAGGGTGCTTCATCAAGACTATAATATTCATGCTCTCATATTCACTTTTTTGCATAATTTTTCTTCAGGGCAATGTGAACTTATGGCCACGATTATGTGGATTCTTTGGAAGAGTCGGAACATGAAACTATGGCAACAACATAATGAAACCAATGTGCAGGTGTTTCAATGTGCAACTCATTTACTAGAAGAATGGAGAGCAGCCCAAGACATTAGGTCTCGCAACAGCAACCAAACCACCGTACCACAGGTGCGATCTATAAGACAAGAAGAAGATCATTGGAAGAAGCCGACACCTGACAGGTATAAATGCAACATTGATGCATCCTTTTCCACTTCTCTTAACAAGGCAGGGTTGAGCATGTGCCTTAGGGACGACGATGGTGCTTTTGTTCTTGCAAGAACGGAATGGTTTGCCCCTCTTTATGATATAGATGTGGGGGAGGTTGTTGGATTGCATACAACTATTGATTGGATCTCTAATCAACAGTTTCATAATGTCGATTTTGTACTTGATTGTAAAAGAGTTGTTGATTGTGTTGATTCTAGCTTAGATGAAAGCAACGAATTTGGGTGTATTATTACTGCTTGTAAACAGCTGCTAAAGAATAGATTTCAGAACTCTCATGTTGAGTTCAACAGGAGGCAAGCAAATAGGGTAGCTCACGAGTTAGCTCAGGTAGCCCTCATATTATTGCGACTAAAATAGCTACTGCCATAAATAAAGATGTCATTGTATGTGGATCTGGAGAAGTATTTGGGGTAGTAAATTTATGAATGACGCGCTTTTGGTTTATAGCAGCATTCTTGAAATTGTAATTATGCTTTTACAAAAAGTTATGTCTTTTGTTGATTTTTTAATGGATAAACTAACAGTATTAACTAAGAAGGAATGTCTGACTATTTGATAAGAGTTTAGGGGAGGTTAGCATATATTTTAAAATTTGAAGGGATATTTGTGTCATTTAAAGAGACCTCAAGGGAGGTAAGTGTAATTTTCTCTTAATAGTAATAAGGAGAAAATAACTAGTTTGAAAATTATGTAAACTTTGTACAATTACGTAAACCTAACTAGTTTTTAAATGAATGTCCTCTGGTGTTAATACCATAGGTACACATAATCTACTGAAGAAAGATCAGTTTATTACTTTTTGAAAGGTGTTTCCGATGTTTTCCAATTTTAATAAACTATATTGGAGACGTCATTGTTTTCCAATAACCTTCGAATTTAGGCCACTATAATTTCAAAAACAGGAGACTATTTTAGTGAGCATGATGAAATATGGGATTAAAAGGGAAATTAAGTTGAACATATCAATTAAATTTTTTTATGTTGACGTACTAGTTCGTAAACGTGTCAATAGACTTTATTATTTAAGTTACATATATTTCTTTCATTTTACTGTTTATTTTTGTGTAGTGCATGTCAAAGAGAATTCATAGTATTGAATCAAACAGATTCAAAGTTAGATACTTACATTACTGATGTGTTTGTTGCGTAAATATTTTACACTGTCTCATCATCTTTGAACTCCTTATAAATGTTGGTTGTGTACCCTTTTACAATACTAGCAAAGGTCGGCACCTCTCTCTCTCTCTCTCTCTCTCTCTCTCTAATATGCTTTATTATTTTAATCATATATCTTTCTATTTTACGCTTAATTTTATGAAGCGTAATGAGAAAGCGAGCTCATAGTATTGAATTCAACAAAAGTTTGTGTTACATACTTATGAGAGAAATTTATTGTTGCGTAAATACTTGATACCATCCCCTCATCTTTGATCCCATGATATATGTATGGTTTCATTCACGTTTACAATACACTAGCAAAGGTCGACACCACTTTTCATAAACTACCACCCCTCTCTCTATATATATCTCTCTCTATCCAACTCTCTACGGACAATAGGCCATCCTTCTTCGCCATATCCAAGTAACAGCGCAATCGCCCTAAATCCACAATTTCCATTAGGAGCAACATTGACTATCTCATCTACATATGGATGAATATGTTCTGGAAATTGTCCCAACGACCTATGAAATTCTTGTTGTTTCTGGGAGGGTTGAGACAACTGTATCTGAGAGGTTATAGTTTCTGAGATGGTTGTTTTTTAGATGGTAGCTTTTGAGATGGTTGAGATGACTTTTTCAGAGAGGGTAGCTTCAGTGATGGTTGAGATGGCTGTTTTTGAGATGATTGCTTTTGAGAGGGTTGGGATGATTGTGTACACAACCTCTTTGACGATCCTTGAGAGTCAGAATATTCACTGTCAACATGTTCCCAATATGAAGGATCACGGTACACATCATATCCCTTTGGTACCTTGCCTTTATCCTTCTTCACTCCTCCTTTGTTTTTAACTTTGTCGGGAGGTGGACACATTGAACTCGAAGCTGGATAAGCAAGTTCAAGAACCTTACTTTTCAATGCTCATTTTCCAATAATGTCAAGTGACTGAAACCGTTTCCATAATTCCTCAATTGCATAAGTCATGTCTAACTGAGATCCAGTTTTTGTGTCTTCCTCTTGTTGACCTTCCATGCTTAATTTCCTCCACTGAATATGAATTGACTCTAATGGTATAGGCATACCACTAATTTTATATCTTCCTAACTCACAAGCACAAGGCAATCCATATGTTGTTCTGAGTCTGCAACCACATGTCGATTCGTCGATTTCCATATATCTAACTCTTTCAAACTCAACAACAATGCGTCTCAAAACAGTTCTAGAAACAAATCCACGCAATTTTTCATAGAATGGACTTGTGTGTGCGTGTTCAACTTCATAAAAACTTTTCTAAAATGAAACTATGCTTTTTCCTAATTGCAACTTCATGTTATCATGCATACCCTTCCAACATTTGCACAAGTCACCTTTACTGTTTTCCAACATTTGCTTCAATTTCCAATGAGAAGACTCTACCCTAATATGAAACATAATATCACATATAAGTTAATCCAATGCTATTAAACAAAATGTTCAAATTAAAAATTGAAATATATAAAATAAAATTTCAATTTAATCATACCTATTAGTCGTTTGGTTACCCAAATGCATCACTTTGTCGACCGATGCTCCAAGAAATTTTTGTCTATAAGGAGTTAACTAGATCTGTTACATAATCGACAAACGAATTGCTACCAACACTTGTTTGCTCAAACTGTTGCAATCGTTGCTGATACTCAACCTCATTAGGCGATTGTACAAGATCTTTCCACAGTTTGATCACAACCTTTTGCATATCCTTTGAAATATATTTCTTGCATTTTGCTCCAACGTTTTTGTCTATGTGAAACTGGCAAAGCAAATTAACACTATTTGGAAATACAATTTCAATGGCGTTCATCAAAGCAAGATCCCTATCAGTCAAAATTACTTGGGGAAACAAGCCTTCCTTAATAAACATACCTTTCAGCTTCTCTAATACCCAATAAATTTTTTCTTTCCGCTCAGATTCTATATAAGCAAATGCAACCTCAAATGTGCACTCTGTAGATGTCATACCTACAATTTCGAGCATCGACAATCTATATTTATTAGTTTTGTATGTGATATCCATAATCAACACAATTGGAAACAGGTTCAACAACTTGACTGAATCTGGATGCGCCCAATTTATATCTCTCATTATATCTGAGTCATGTCTTATTCTACTCCAACTGACATAACTTTCATCATTTATCAACGTTAGCAACTGTTTTATATATGTTCTATTTCCTCTCACCTTTTTTTTTCTAGCTTACTCTTCTTCTTATATATTTGTGTGATTCAAGACATTCTCTGGGTCTTTCTCTTGCAATGATAAAAATATGAGTCTAGGTGGAACACGGCGTTTTGCCAAATCATCAACATGTTTATGTTCGTCTGCATTTAGGCGTCCCACAAATGCACGACCTTCCAATCTATCAAGTAACTCGTGGTTGTGAAATCCACATTTTACCTCAACTTTCCACCCGAGGCCATCTTTCAACGGTGTTAATCTAATTTTGAATGGACAACCGCATTTTTTCGTAGCACTTTGTGTTGAACTTTTAGCTCGCTTTGTACCTTCCACCCTTGTCACAACCCAAAATTAATTTATTACTTCTTCCTCTCTTTCCGGTCTTTGTATTTGATCTAGTAATGGTAACAATCACTTTATTTCTAATTCCTATCTCCCTAGCCCAACTTACTAAAGTTTCTCTTGTATCAAACCTTTGTGTAGTTGTGAATGCAGCAGTGGTGTCTACACATGATTGATCTTTATCACATAATTGATATATGTCTGCAAATATTTAAAACTGATATAAAAAAAATGGCGTAATTACATAAATGTTCCCTTAACTTATTTGTTATTTTCGATTTGGTCCCTTAATTTTAAAACTTTCCAGCTTGGTCCCTCATGTACACCTCCGTTAGTCATCTGGTCTGCTTCCGTTAACTTTAACCACAAATGTTTAAGATGGACCAACATTACAAGTGATCTATCATAGACCTTATTAAATTTTTTTTAACTTTAACCGTTTGATCTTTTGTTTTAAAAGAGAGTCGTTGGATAATGCAGGTTTATTATATCTTATTGTGTATCACCAACATCTTATTTTTTTTCTTACATTTCTTCATCTTCTTCTCTCTTCTTTAGCCAAAAAAAAAAAATAAAACTTTATAAAAAGTGAAAACCTAAAATATAATTTTTTTTAACAAGAAACTAATACTAAAATGAACATTTAAAAAATATAGATATAAGCAAGTAATAACATCAAGAATGAAGAATATAAGTAAGCAAGTTGGAATTTACAAAAAATAAAACAACTGCACTGGAAAACTAGCATATACCTTTCCGGTTCCTTGTTTTCTAGATTGAAATTATTTGGTATTGTATAAGTACATGAACCGGAAAGCTAGTTCTGTGTTCTCTGGTATATATATTCGGATAACGCAAGCATTCAAGTATTCCGAATTATTTTCGGAAATGTTTACATGAGTGTTTCGAAAAAATTTCGAAAACGTTTATATGAGTATTTCAAAAAAATTTCGAAAACGTTTTAGAGAAGAACAAGAAACGGAAATATGTACCTGGAGTTGGGGTGAACGCATACGGAATTAGGAGATGTTGAAAATGGGGGTGAAAAATTTATGTTTAAAAGGTTAAATAATAAAAGGGGTAAAATTGGGATATTTAAAAATTTGTAGGGGTGAAAGTACATGTGTTGGGGTATAGGGTTAAATTTCCTTGTTAAATGAGTAAAGAAGTCCAAATCGAAAATAGATTGATAGAGTGGGCCTAGCTCAATACGCTATTATAAAATAAAATAACCAAACCCTAGTTTTCTCCTTTTTCTATTCTAACAATACATAGCTGCCGCCAACACCGCCATCCGATCTGAATTATAGATCTGTGACTCTGGAATCCTTCTTATAAAACCATTTTCTTTCATTTCTTCTCATTCTTCTTTCATTTATTCTTCTCGATCGTGAAAAAGGATGAAGTTGTTCCAACGTCCGATCCAGCTGTTCCGACGTCCGATCGTACGATTTTGACCCAAAAAATGGTTTTAAGTGAATATCGGCCGCGAAACCCGTTTTCTCCAAACGCTCCACATTGGAGCGCTAAAACGCAATTGGGTGTTTTTGGCCGCTCTGCGCCGTGATAGTGCTGATAGCGGCCACTATTGACAACACACACACACACACACACATATATATATATATATATATATATATATATATATATGATGTTTTCAAGGAGATCAAAAATGGGAGTCTTTCGCTATTAATCAATCAGCCATCCATACATCCGATATGTTTCATAAATGAATTGATCATGATGAGATCCCATGTTATTTATCTCGTTCTATCACTAATTGCATTTTTATTTGGCATACCTTTCTCCTTTTTAATATAGTGATGTTTTGTCTTATTTAGATTTCTGGGAGAGAAGACAAAACTCAAGTCGTGGATTATAATTTTGGTCCTGATCCAAATGAGATTATTAATGTTATCTCATATATGTGCTGCTTTTGTGTTGTGCTTCGCTCTATTATTTGTGTTTGGAATGCTCAACCTAAATCTCCAACAAGTGTGATTTCCTTGATTAAATATGATACAAGAATGACAAAGGTAAAATCATAAATTAATGTGTCACTTTCTTCATATTTACTTTTATAGTTTAATTTGAGGAGTACCATATATTTTGAGCTTTACTTACAACAAGCTTTACTTACAACAAATATGAGTGTTAATGTTATACGTATTCTAATCCTACTAATGAAGTGATCTTGATGATGTAGTCCTCTGCAACAAAATATAAGCAAAATGAATCCAAAAAGTAAAATGTGTTTGGTCAAGAAGCATTTGATTATTTAGATCTCATTTTCTTATATATTTTGTTACAGGTCGAGATATTTTGATGGGCCATGAATTCTGATCCTTCTCAATGACCTCACGCGTTCATTGATATCAGAAAGTTCAAGCTTCATTGAAGCAAAATTGTCAAAAACAGAAGAACCTATGAAGCGCTCACGTTGTTTTCCTATGTGCAGTTCTTCATTGTCACTCGCTCAACAATCACTCTCACGCAACCTTTTGTCAAACAATGAGGCGTAAGAAACTAAACAATTGTTTTTTTTTCATTTGATGAGTTATAACAAAAACCTCTGAATGAGGGTGTGCGTGTATATTGTGATAAGCACAAATGGAAAACAATTATTAGTTATTCTATTACATTCTAATTTTCCATAAACTGAACAATGTAATTAAAATAAGCTAAGAAATTGTGATCAGCCTTGAAGCCAATTGAAGGCCTTTGTGAAATAGTAATGACTTCAAAGGAAACGGTTACTTGTATAGATGAATTACACTTGGAACACATTCATTGGTTGAATTGACACTAAAGTTTATGCAAATTTGAGTAGCAAACAAATAATAATAACTTCGAAAACCCTGAATTATGGCTTTATTGGGCTAAACATCGTTGAATGAACTAAACCAATTTACTCAATAGTTTTTGGGTCATGTTAACTTGTGCCCCTTAGAGCACATATTAAACATTAAATTCTTGCCATTAATGATAAGTATTAATTGAAAAAAATTAATATTAAATTTTTTAAGTAATAAATTAACACAATTTCCGATACAAAATTTCTATTAGTAGAATCCTTAACATGTGCCTACACTACTAAAAAAACAAAAATTAGTGAGGGATATTTAGTGAGGGAAAACGTGAAATCCCTCTCTAATTCCGTCACTAAATTTTGCGACTAAAAAATTTATGAGGAATTTCATTTTTTCCGTCACTAATTTCCCTCGCTAATTTTACTTTTTCTAGTAGTGCTAAGGGCACAAGTTAACATTTTCCATAGTTTATATATACTATTGCAAAATGTAAGCTAAAAGGTTTTGTTTTGTTTCCTGGCCTAGGGGAAAAGCAGAAATTGAAAAAGCATAGAAATAAAAAAAAGCCATGATTCAAGCTCAAAGGCAAGATGGAAACAAAAAAGTGAAGTAGCAAGAGGTAGAGAAAAACAAATACCAAAAAAATAAGAAACTGAACAATTACTACTAAAAAAACAAAAATTAGTGAGGGATATTTAGTGAGGGAAAACGTGAAATCCCTCTCTAATTCCGTCACTAAATTTTGCGACTAAGGAATTTGTGAGGAATCTCATTTTTTCCGTCACTAATTTCCCTCGCTAATTTTGCTTTTTCTAGTAGTGAATGTGATCTTAATCTTAATTTCTAACATAACGTTCTATTTATTTTATTTTTGTGTAATGAAAAAGAAGTTATTCCAAAAAATATCCAAGGTTTTTTTTTTGTTTAACAATTTTTATTATATTCTTTGCTGTTAAAAATTTTGTTTGCACTTTCATTTCTAGCGGTTGTGATCCGTTATTACTCAACATAGTTTGCTGTTAAATAATAATATCCAAGTGCTAGCTGTGACCATATGATATTTTACACAATTTGTCTTTCTAACTTTTAATTAATGTGACATGAATTATATTAGCATGGTTGTAGATTGATTAATAGCTAAAGTCTTGTCACTAAGGTAATTGTTCTTGTAAAATTTGTACATTTTTCATGTCTACAAAATTCAATGCGATCAATGATCGTCAGATATGTTTTTGTCCAACCAAGTACTTCCAGTAATTTTAATACTAAATCCTCTTTTGATGGACTCACACCTTGAGCGGGAGTGTTGTCTGTAAGTGTAAGTTATATGTCGTCACACCAGGTCGTTAATGAGAAATATTAGCAACACTCTCTATAACACTTACCCTTTTATTGGATGAAATCAATGTATGTCTCACCACTTTGTGTAGGTTCAATTTTCAAAGTGTATATAAGCCTTATACCCTATCTCAACACCAAGGCTGGAAATGAGTCGAGTTGAATCGAACTTGTCTGAGCTCGACTCGACTCGTTAAGAATTGGTTCGGTTCGAACCTTGGTTCGAGTTTAACACAAACTTTCTTTTCCAGCTAAAGTTCGGCTCGTTTAAAGTTCACGAACAGTTTGGTTTAACTCATTAGGTTCAATTTGTTTGTTCAAAACACATAACTTTAGGTATGGAAATAAGACAAACCACTTGAACCACGTAACTCAAAAGTCAAAGAATTTAAATTTTTGACTCATACATATATTTGAATTTATACCAATTTTTAATGGCCAGGATGAAATTATTATTACACATAGTAATTAACACTAGTATCAAAACATCGAATCCATTTTTGCCTTCTTGTGTCGTATGTTTATCTTATTATAGATAATTGTATCCTCTATTTTTCATGCATGTTCTGTTGCAGGATTATTTTAGTTTTGAAATCCTTAAAAACTAATATATATATATAATCGAGTCATCTCGTGAACCAAACGAATCGAACTACATATCAGCTCAAGTTCAGCTTAATTAGTTGACGAACTTAATTTTCAGCTCAAGTTCGGCTCATTTGGTTCATGAACCAAGTTCGACGAATCAACTATCAAATCGAATTACGAACTCTAATCGAGTTGGTTCGATTCATTGTCAGCCCTACTCAACACCCTTACGTAGCAATGCAACAGAGAAAATTTTCCATCAATGTCACCCAATAGTCACAACGAAATAAGATTGCAGTTTCTTTCTTGACACAATTTTCTAAACTAATTTTCCTCCATAAGGGTGTTCAAATTAAACACTGCCTTACAGGTTTTAATGAGATTTTTTTTTTGAAAGGAGGTTTTGAAGAGATTATTATATAATTGAAAGCAAATATTGGCTATATAGCCTTACACAATAGAAAACTAAACCAAAGCAGCAGCAAACCCATGTTTTTTTTTTTTTGAGGAAACAAATCCATGTTTTAAATGGCCTACAATTTGGAATGAATAATTAATCAAAGAGAAATCTAGGACTTTATTGAAAGATAAATGATTCTTAAGTATAACAAATTTCATATTTTGCTTTTCTAAATTTTTTCCAACTTATTTTTTTAGTAATATTACCCCTCATGGATCATTCCTAATAAAATCCATCTCTGGACTGTTCCTAGGGCGGGCCCCATCAACATAGTCAAGATTGTATAATATGCAAACCATTAGCATTGAAGAAAGGAAAGGTAACAAAGGTCCAAATATCCAAAGTTGAAGTGTAATTGCTGTATAGAAAAGCCTATTTCCAACTATGTTCAATAGCATAGCCTTTCCAAGATGTTGGGTCAAGTATTCTGGGGTCACCATGGACTTAACATTTTGTGGAATGCAAATTAGCATATTCACTTGATTGATAAATGCTGTAGATAGAGTGAGACAAACAAATGAGAAGGATAACATTGTTAGTACTATGGCATATTTTAATACCACAACAAAATCACCATGTGCTCCAAAAACTGATTCTTTAATTGGCTTTTTAACACTATAAGTACTGCTTATAATTGCTCCTAAGCCAGCACATAGGAGAATAGATGTTGTTGACATTAGGTTTGTTCCCATTATTAAGTTACGAAGAGTTTGGACTGCAACCACGTTCTTGTTGTCAATATCCTGCAAGTAGATTTGGTATTTTGGTAAGTATAATTTGGATGAAATAATAAAATATATATATTGTATAATCTTATACACTATTTTCCCGTAAAAAAATAAAAATCTTATACACTATACAAAGGTTGTTTATACAAATAAATAAAATAATTTTTGTTTCCTTTTAATAAAACTATTCGTCTTTTGTACTCCAAAAAAAAATAGTTTTCTTTTAATGTAGATGTTGATTCCTTTGATTCAAAGATCATAGGTTATAGGGAACCAAAAAAAATATATCATAGGTTATGTGATAGTGTGTTTACAAGTTTCATCAATGGGGTTTTGGAGCATTTGGCTCAACTCTTTCTATGTAATCGTTTCTAACTGTCATGGTGACAGTTAGGTTCCCGGTTTTGTTGGTTACGGCCGTTATAGCTTGATAGTTTGAACTATAAGTTATCCTATATAATTCATTGAATCCATCTAGAGAAATTTAGTTTCAAGGCTAAGAAACACATAGAGGAGAGTCTTAGCAATGACTCAAAGGAGTTGAGGAGATAATTAAGTCCTGCGAAGAAGAATAATTAACATAACAATTAACCTACCAATGCTTGCCTTTCAAGAAAAAAAACATAGTTGAGAGTGAAAAGTCAAGAGTGAGTTATGGTGAGTTTGTTGAGATTTTGAGTACAAAGCTTTGTGAATTATGTTGAGAATAATTAACATAACAATTAACCTACCAATGTTTGTAGCAAGATTATTATAAAGCCAATTGATAGGCACTACACTAATCATGGTGAATGGGACATTGAACTGGACAATAATTACACATTCTATGTCGTGTGTTCAATTTATAAAGGCATAAGGGTAAAAGGGTAATATGACATTCTCAACACGTTAGCGTAATAGAAAAAGCGGACAGACGGGCACAGGTTATTTATAATATTATTACCAACAAGGTCACAAACATAAGGATGGATGAATGAGACGTTAAATAAATAAGTAGAACTTATTTATTATTCGTCGATGCGATCTTACAATGCACTAGCGCTAAATAGAGAAATATGGTACACATAAGATACAGCGGGTTTAAATGATATTGTGGTACATTGTAAGATACAGTACGCACAAGTGGATCTATAAATACAACTCTTGTGCTAAAGCAAAAAACACCCTAGTTGTTTGACACTTAAAGTCACACTTTGTCTCTAAGCTTCCATTCGACCTAATTAGCACTGCGAGTTGAATGATTTTGTTCATGTGGACTCATAAGAGGTGTTGTTGTTCGTGCAACGGTAGTGCTCAACGTACCATCTCAGTTTTACTACAACGGTACCACTCTACAAGAGGTAATCACTCTACCATTGATTCATGATCATTCGTAATGATTCATCCAAGGGAAATTTTTTATATTTCGCTGCATTTATTGATTGTTTTTATTGAATAAAATATAATTGAATAAATTTAAAGAGAACTCTAGATTGGAGATATGGATTTCAACTAATAAATGTGCCCTATCAACTAAAAAAAGGCTAAAAAAACATATTGAAAATTAATATTTTTATATAATACTCCTATAAACACAAATTTATTTCATGAATATCGCTATAAGTTCAACCAGAAGATTAGTAAAGTCTGACCAAAATTTGTTTCATCTAGAAATGAAACTGAGGTTCTTCTCAATAATGTATCTTTGATAGAGTTCATTAACCATTTGAGATCAATTACGTGGTTCACCCAAATGAAATTTAACATCTAAAAATTGTTCAATATTTCTTATAAGAAAGAACCAGATCCTGGAGGGAGTAGTAAGGATCTTACATATCGACACAATTAGCACATTGATGATCATATTGATGATCGTTAGATCAAAATCATGTGGATAAGATTTCAATGTTTGATTCTTATTCTTTTAACTAAAATATATATTAAATTTTAAATTGTCTAATTAATTTAACAACTCATATAGTCTTGTGTGTTACCTTCATAATGGCCGGAACCCAATGTTTTCGACCATCTGCGTCTCTTCCAAAAGTTGTGTTCAATGGCTGAGTTCGAGTAATGTTCCATAACCAGAAATGATATAAAACAAGGATGAGAAACCCACATGGTACAAACATTATATCCATATAATATTTTTGCCACTCCATATGTAACGAAACTTTCTCTAATTGTTACCAAAAAGTAAAATACTTTCCCTTATTACTATTAATTTTCCCTTTTAGATGAATGCATACACACTGATATCTTTTGTGCATCTATATATATA
>Ga0228710_1003109_pt1 | contig 26455 bp, 12 predicted proteins | sample MedpolnodulmetaG_FD_177995 | JGI IMG/M metagenome (GOLD analysis project Ga0228710, IMG submission 177995) | Root nodule microbial communities from Medicago polymorpha collected in Santa Monica, California, United States - pink nodules | ecosystem: Host-associated > Plants > Roots > Nodule... | reverse complement strand
TTTTTTTTTTTTTATTTTTTTTTTTTTGTTTTAAATATTTTTTTTTTTTTTTTTTTTTTTTTTTTTATCAATTTTAGCTAAATTGTGTGAAACCCATGAATTTTGTGAATGATTATTGTTCAAACATGCTTCAAATCACTCATTAAATGTTTGGGTATGTTTGTATGTTGTTGGGTTTTAAATTTTTGGTGTTGTTTGTGAAGTTTGAATGGAACTGTGGACAAATGAGTTTTTGGTGAAAAATGTATACGATTTTGATTTTATGGTGAATTGATGATTTGAACTCATGCTTAAAAGTGTTTTGATGTGTCCTTAATGTTTGTTAACTGTTAACAAAGTTTGTGTAACGATTTTGGGGCAATTAGAATCAAAATGAGGATATTTTGGAGGTTTTGTTGTGTGTTCCCGAGAAGGAACCCATTTCTGGGTTCCCCTCTGGTGTGGCTCGCCATGGCGAGATGTGCATAATTGCACATGCAATCATGTGCATCTCGGGGCGTATGAGGTTGTTTTCGGACACCCCTAAGTGTTTCTTTGTATGTATTTGACTGCTGTTTTAACCTTAAAACCAACTAGAACATCATTTGAGTTGGATTAAAATGATTTTATGAATTTGAGATGAAACTTGGTTGAAAATGAACATGACTTGGAATTTGCCGAAACTTGATTTTCTTGAATAAAATGATGAAGTTATGATTTTTTTTTTTTATAACAATGAGCTGAGAATGATGATGTACAGTGTATGAGAGCTTAAGACTTGGTCTTGCTTTGAAAATAAGTTAATTATGAAAAATGGAGAAAATGAGACGAACTTGTGGATTTTTGAAAATTAAGCGGAATTGTAAAATGATAATGATATGTATGCACTACTGAGATGCTATGTGATATATGAAAATGATTTGTTGATGAATTTAAGCATGAATGCTTTATTTTAGTGAATTACTTGAAAATAAGTGATTTTCTAAAATGAGACGATTTTTGGTAAAACGATAGGATAAGTTGTGATAACTTGCAATTGACTTTGTATGCATGATAACATGGGGAAATAAGAATGAGACAATGTTTGATTGGTATGTAAAATGTTGGTTATCATGATGTGGTGAATTATTTGTCTTTTATGCGAATTATGCTTTGTGAAACGTTGTTGCTACCTTGAGGTGATACTTGTTGATGATGATTATGATGTTGAATATATCTTTTGTTGATGATGACTTGTTGATTATGTGGATGTAAACTCTTAATAATGCAAATGATGACTTTGGTGAAGATATTATATGATGAAGTGGGTTGTATAATAAGGTATTGTGAAATTCGCATTGTCGAGTCTTTACGTGTATGTCCATACATTCATAGTCATATATAGTCTATTGGGGAAGAACATAATCGGAGGGGGTTATGAACATAACTGGAGGGGATTATGAATGTAATCAGAGGGGATTACATAGTGGGCTCTTGATAATAGATATCTTTGAATCCAAAATTTGGTAAAATGTGTCGTGCTTGATTATGTGACTTGGTGAATATGTACATTGGTGAAATTTGATGAATGTTGTGATGATGTGAATTTGTGGACTTGTATATGTTGATTGATATACTATGACGGTGGTGTGATAGTATTTATGTGGAGTTATATTCTAGAAATGTCGAATATGTACATGTATTTATTTGAAATCATCGAATGTTGTTATCTGATTATGCTTATTATGTGGAACATTATTTAACCCCTAGTGGTTGTTTGGTTGACCGCCTCCCTATTTGTATGAATGGGTAGACGGCTTGCAGGATTGAGATTGCTTTACTAGTGAGTTGGTTGAGGATAGCGTGAAGCTACCTCTTTTCTCTTTTGCTCGAGTCTAGTTAGGCTCTGATTAGGATGTCGGAAGTTTATGTTTTATTTCATCATCTGTTGTTGGATTTGTTTGTGGAGATTATGGTTATGTATTTGAAACCTGGGATGAAGTGTTGAGATTTTTATTCACTCATGTATTGAGGATTATTACTTGGTGATGAGATATTATGTATGATGATTGTCTTCCGTTGGGAGTTTTTATGAAAACCATATTATGCATGTTTAGAAAAATGTAGACGTAGCATCTAAGCTCTTGATTAATTGAATTAATTGCATGATTTATTGCATATTGGTGTGTGTATGTCTGTTTGTGTGTGTGTGTGAGAGAGAGAGAGAGAGAGAGTCAAGTTAAAAGAGGTAGAGGAAGACTAGGCATGGCAATGGGGTGGGGTGGGGACGGATTTTGTCATCCCTGTCCCCATCCCCTAATCCCATATACTTACCTGTTACCCTACCTATACCCAACGGGGATGAGAAATTGAATCTCATCCCCGTCCCCAATGGGTTCGGGTATTCCTACCCCATCTCCGTCCCCGCAGTGAATAAATTTTTTTGATAAAAAAAGAGTTTTTTTTAAGCTTCAATGACAATATTGTAGTGCATTATCCAACAATTTGCGTCCATTTTAACATTTACTTACCGAATAATTTGGTTGCTCCTTTAACTATCAATGAAAGTTCTTTATATCATGACAATTATCAAACCAAATAACATGGCATGTCATTATCAACTTCTTCAACAAAAACAAAAATATGACCTTTATACATTCGGGTAGAGTTTGAGTATGTGTTCGGGGTGGGTAGATATATCCCCGTTACCCGTCCCATACCCGTATATTGAAATCGGGGAAAACCCAAACCCAGTCAAATCGGGGAAAACCCGTCAAATCGGGGTTGGTTTGGGTGGGTACCCATGGGCACGGGTTTTGTTGCCATGCCTAAGGAAGACCTATGAAAACTATTAGAGAAACCATTAGAAATGATTTGAGCATGTAGAGAGAAGACCCGTAGATGCCATTGTAAGAAGAGTAGATCAAATGGAGGATAGTCAAGTTAAAAGAGGTAGAGGAAGACCTATGAAAACTATTAGAGAAACCATTAGAAATGATTTAGAGTTCTTTGGTTTATGATAGAACACTATGGTGTAATTTGATCTATGTAGCCGACCCCACTTGCTGAGATAAGGCTTGGTTTTTGTTGTTGTTGTATGGTCTTTTCGACGTCATATAATAAATGAAATGAACCACAATGATATAGCTTTGTTAAATAAAAGACTATTTTAACGGGAAAAAAAAAGCAAATTAAAACCTAAAATAAAAATAGAGGATTAGAACATGATTTAGTCCTTAAGACATAATTGTAGATTGACATAGTTTGATAATTTATGCAAAGTTACTTTAAAAATAAAATTATGCAAAATTACGCACACAAAAAAGTTGGTGTACAAAAAAAAGTGGCAAGATTCAAGACCCAGCTCACAGTTCCAACTTCCAAATATACCTTGAGCTCTCAGTACTTTGTAACAAATCTTCCCATTCCCAAGCTCTCAGTACTTGAAACACCAAAAATAAAATATATTTTGAATTGTGTAGACTCCTACTACATTTGTTAATGCGATTATTACACAGGCACATTTTTATGACACCTTGAACGATATACAAATATTAAATGGAAAATTAACTAAACCATAAATTCGCATATAACAAAAATTTAAAATAAAGATAAATTGTGTATTGTGAATCCAAACGCTGAGACACTGCTTCATGTGTAGGGATGGCAATTGGACCCAGATATGATGAGCACCTGCAAAAAATACCCGCTATGGATAGGGTATAACCTCACTTTAACGGGTATAGACTTGGGCATGGGTAATTATCCATAAATTTGAATGGATATGGGCACGGGTATGGACACTGTACTACCCAGCCATGCAACCCGCATATATGTATTTATATAATATGATAAATAATTTATTTATTTTTGGTGCACAATTAATTAATTTATTTAACTATTTAAGCCTAAACCTAAACCTAAAAAAACTTAATACAGTAACCCTACCCCCCTCATGCTGCGTTGAATTTCTGTTACAACTTCTTTTTTTTGGCTATATACTACGATTCGTACTATTTATGAGTTGTTTTGAAATTTTTTGGATCATAGTTTTTTTCAATTGTGTTGTTTTTTATTGTCTTTTCATAGTTAAAGTGCGGGTAATAAGTGCGGGTACGAGCACTTGGATGCCCATAGGGTCATAGGGTATGGGCACTAAAGTTGTTGCCCACGAGGGTATGGGCTCGGGTACGGACATTTTTTTATAAACACGGGTATGAGGATGGGTATTATATTGGGTACTCATTACCATCCCTATTAAGGTGTTATATATGCTCCTCCTTTGATCTGTCTGTTATACAATGGTTGAAATAAATCATAATTTCAAAGGAAAAAAATAATATTAGAAGAGGCTGTGACAAAAGCAGACTGAAAGAGACTGTGATAGAAACAGCATGAAGCACAACAAAATATGTACGATGTTTCGCTCTAAGGTTAAAATTCTCTGCAACGCAAGCCATAAAACAAAACCATTTATGTGGCCACAAATACAGAAAGAAGAAACTGTGACATAAAAACAGAATATATAATGAAAGAAGAAAATTCAGGATGGGAACAACTGAGTGCGCAATAATAAAATTATTCATGTATTCCCTTCTTTGTACTTTCATAATATTCTTTAACAAGTTTACCTCAAAAAAAATATTCTTTAAAGAAATTCATATTATTAGGAAAAGCAAATATCCAAATTTGCAAAGTTGTCTATCTTTTCATAATATTCCTTAAAGCAATCAATCTTGCATAAGATCAAAAGATGTAGCGAAATCGTAAAACATAAGATCGAAGGACCTTGCCCAATTAAATTTGTAGGATCGAAAGGGGCAACAAGATCGTAAAACATATTCCTCAACAAAAAAAGATCGTAAAACATAACATAACTATCAATATCGAAGGATCCTACCAAAAATAATAATAATAATAATAATAATAATAATAATAATAATAATAATAATAATAATAAGAACAACAACAACAACAACATATACATACACAAGATCGTAAAACATAACATCACAATCAAGATCGAAGAATCCTACCAAAACTAATAATAATAATAATAATAATAGTATATACATAAACAGTAATACTAGAACAGGGGTATTTTTTCGTGAAAAAAAGGGGACGTGGTTAGAAAAAGGGGTGTGGTTAGAAAAAGGTTAGTTATTTTCATAAAAAAATAATGAAGTGTCCTTTACACTAATTTTGGGCCAAGCACCCAAGCCCATTACAGTTAATTGAGGTTCGGGATGTTTCTCTTCATACGAAGGGATTTGTTGCTGCTTGAAAAATAAGCTTCATATATTTGTATTAGATGAATTACACAAAAGGGTCGGATTAGGAGATAATGGTAGCAACAAGGAACACTGTGCTCATTTAAAGATTGTTATCCAAACAAGTTAGGCCAAAAATAGGAGATGAACCAGAATATGTACCAAGGACTGTAACAAAGTTGAATGAAGCAGATATTAGCTTTGAGAAAGTTCAAGGTAGAAGCTATTTGGGCATAAAGTTTAACCAAACCCCAATCCTTGGCTGGTTTTTGTACGTAGGTTCCTTACCATTATCTGAATGTTTCAAGGAATCAAGGCTAGGATGAAAATGCCACATTTAAAAATAGACCAAGTAACTAAACTAAATGTGTTCTTAGGAACTTCATTTTATTGGAAAAATGTCACTATCCTACCAACCTTTCATATGCAATTAAGTTTCTCTAATTGACTCTTCGATTCATATTTATAAAGATGTGGAGTTGTTGGTTGACACAGAAACCATTGACCATGATTTTGTGTTTTATTCCTAATCAAATTCTACCGAGTTCTAAATTCTAATGTTTGGAAGGAAGCTATTGCTTCATATGAAAAGAAATACTACTTTGTTGATAATGCAAGGAGTGTCTTACATTTAACAGGGACAAGCAAGCAAATCAAGAACAAGCAACAATAACAAGCAAAAGCAGCAGCAATAATCATTAACAAGCAAAAATAACAACATAAATCAGGAGCTAGCAAAATTACAACAGGAACAAGCAAATTGAACACAGGAACATGCAGAAAAGAATCAAAGAGCAAGCAAATTGACCTAAAATACAAGGAAAAAGCAAAAAACAAAAAATAGCAACAAAGAGATCAAAAGTGATTTGCATGGCGAGAAGTGAAGAGAAAAGAGAGATTCACGTGTTTTGGGTTCGCTGAACAGGACACATGTCCACCAGCTTATGGGAATTATAAGCCCAAGTTTATAAGCTTGTTAGGGGGGAGCTCATAAGTTCATATAATATTCTCTGATAATGAATTCCATACGCATTAATGCCAGCTGATAATCCTAAATAAGCCTAAAATAAGCCAATTCAAACATCCTATAGTTCATTCATATGTGGATTAAAACAAACATTACACACATATGCACATATATACACAACCCCATGCCAAAGAAATTCATAAAATTTTTATAGGCAAAAAGAATTTTGAATAAAAGGGGAAGAACCAAAGCACAAGATGTGCTTAAGAACACCGCCCAAAATAGGTTTATACAAGAAGATATTATAGTACTCCCCCACAAACAGCCCAAACAAGGAACTATATAATTGAAGTATAACCCATAAAAATGCCCAAAAACTGCATTGCTAGTTGGTACAGCTAAGAACTCCAGAAAGTAACTTCACATTAAGAATACAACTTAGACTTAGCTCCCAAACCTGAAAGGCATGAACCAGATTATGATCAGCATCAATGCAGATTATTTTGTAGACACGTTTGCAGGGCAAAAACAGAAATGGCCTTGAAAATCAAAACTTAGACAATGAACAAATATACCTTCAAATTCCAACTAGTTTGATGATTTGAAGATTTGCATATTTGCATATCACCGATCAGCAAACAAACCAAAATCATAAGAATATTAAACTCTGAACCATTATCTTCCAAGCTTATTGTACACCAAGTCTAAATCAATATCCCTTGTATATTTCCTGTATAAGTGATTTTTCTATTGCTGATCAACAAGTGATTTTTCCATGTCATATATAACTATATTTTCCATCTTAAAGAAATCACAAAATCTAGGAGCACCATAAACCTTCCATTCAGATGAAAATTCTAGTCGCATAATTGTTAATTACAACTAGCTTAGATTATATCTAGTGTCATGACTGAAAAAGTTTTGGTGAATTATCCCCCGCAAATATTTCCCTACTTGGGAAACTTCATAGATTGAGTAAGATGTTTTGGAAAATTAATCCCCTTCTTCTCCTTGTCATGCTACACAGGTAAGATGTTTTGATGAGTAACCAGCGTCAGTTATCCTCAGTCCTATTATTTCAAGCATTTTGTAAATGTCTGATGTATGGTCATGATCTCTGTCCCCAACTACAAATCGATGAACTCTATCCTCCACTTCAATCAAGCTCCAACCCGCAACTTTAATGGGAACTCTCTCAACCATTAATCTGCGAACTCTAACTACATCATCCCATTTTCTTGATTTTGCATAGATTCCAGCTAACTGCACATAATGACCATCATGAGTTGGATCCATCTCTATCAACTTATTCCCAATCTTTTCTCCCATTTCGACAAACCCATGAATCTTACAAGCATCAAGTAGTGTTGCCCACATTACAGGATCCGGTTCAACACTCATCGTTTCAATCAACCGAACCGCTTCATCTATTAATCCCGCACGAGCAAAAAGATCAACCATGCACCCATAGTGCTCCATCTCCGGTGGAATGCCATAAACATCCACCATTAACTTAAAGTAATACCTTCCATCACTAACCAAACCAGCCCTACTACAAGCATTTAAAACACCAACAAAAATCACATTCACAGGACTAAAACCCTCACGTATAAACTCACGAAACAACACAAGTGCTTCCTTTGCACGATCATGCGAAGCCAACCCACAAATCATAACAGTCCAAGTCCAAATATCCCTCTCCATCATTCCATCAAACAAACCTCTCGACTCCTCAATACACCCACATTTCGCATACATATCAACCAAAGCAGTTCCAATCGCAACACTTATCCGAAACCTCAAAGACTCAATAGTCGAATGAACAAACCTCCCCCACCCTAACAAACCCAACTGAGCCGAAGCAGAAAGCAACGTAACCAATATAGATTCATTCGGTCTTACTCCTCTCCCTCTCATCAACCTAAAACACTCCAACCCATCTTCCAATTTCCCATTTTGAACATACCCCATTATCATACTACTCCAAGAAACAACATCCCTCTTCGGCATTTCATCAAACATCTTCTCCGCATCTTTCACCTCGCCTTTCCTAACCAAACCAGCCAACATAGAATTCCAAGTAACAACATCACTACAAACCTCATCAACCTCTTCCTCAAACACCCTCTTAGCATACTCACTCAAATCAAAACCTTCAAAGTAAAAATGAATAAGCGCGTTACGAACAAACACATTGCCCGCGTAACCAAGCTTAACAACATGATCATGAACTTGAACACCTGAAACAATATTGAAACATTCTTTTCCTTTCGTGCACGCGTGAAGGAGGAAGGTGAATGTGTGTTGATTAGCGTTAAGGAAACGACGTCGCATTGAAGAGTAAAGTGAGAGAGAATTTGAAGGTGGTGAGTTTGATTTTGCGTGAATGCGAATGATGGAGTTGAAAGCGAGAACTGTTGGTGAAGAAATGGAGTTGAAAATGGAGAGAGAGTAGTTGAGAGGAGAGGTAGAGAGAGAAAGTAGAGAGAGAATGTGAATGGTGAGACGTGATTGGGATTGGCCTGAAAGGATGATTTTTGCATGGGTTTGTTTGATTTGGTTTAAGGTTGGTTGTTTTGGGAGGGAAGGGAAAATGGGTTTGAATTTGTTGGAAAACTTAGACATAATAGACATTGAAGAAAGGTGTTTATGTCAATGGAAATGGGTTTTGAAAAACTTAAACTTAGACATATACCTATTAGGGGTATTCCAAAACAATGTTTTTTTATAGAGGTAAATAAAAAAAAATTACGAGGAAAAAATCGGAAATGACTTATATTATAGCCACAGAGATAAAACACTATTAACTCAAAAAGGTATATGATTGACCACATACGACACTTAAGTCTTTTTTTTTTTTTAATTGATTAGGTTTAGGTCTTGAAAATTCGTTCTAGTCTATTCTCATCCCACACAGAATTAAAAAATTGTAATTAATTGTATTTGAAAAGAGAAATTAAGAATTATTTTACAAAACAGCTGTGCTATTTCACGCGAAAGAAAACGTCCCGAGCTTATCCCAAAATCACCAGCAGCCAATCACAATAAAGCTTGTGCGGAATTCACGGAAGAGAGAGGGATAAATCAGCATGAGAGAGAGAATGAAATAGCCTTCGGGAATCTCTCGGGACAGTTTTTATCGGAATGTTTAGCATTTTTCTTTACAAAATTATGCTTCATTGATTGTATGGAAAAAAATAAACTAAGGAATTGAAAAAAATTGACATTTTTTTAATGACAAAGTAATAAATAATATATTATATAGAATAAAGCCCAACAAAATAGTAATTGTTATAAAATAAACTAAATGACAAGATAAAAATAGAGAAGATGATCGAAGATGATCAAAGATATACAAGATGAGAGCTTTTACTCAAAAAACTCTTTTTATTTTCTAATTTTTCTCTCTTCCACGCTCTCTTTCCTCCCTCCACGTTTGTTTCCTCTCTCCCCAGTGTGCACAACCAAGATATAAAACAAGAGTACATGCATGTAGTTTTGTGCACAACCAAACTATAAAACAAGAATACATGCATGAATTCTCTGAATAAACAAGAAATATTGAGCCAAATGGTATGAAAAGTATCTTCATCGTTAACAAACAAAATATAATAATTGATTGCTAAAAATAAAACAAAATATAATAATTGATTTCCAATTCAGTAAAAAAAAACATCCAACACAATATTTATTTTTTTTATTTTGATACTTTTTTTTTTACTTTCCTAACCCAAATTCAAATTACTACGATCCATTTCTCTAAGAAAAAGTGTTAATAAATATGATTGACTGTTCAAGTTTAACATTATATAATTGGAATATAATATATATTATTTTTTAACGAGTCTAAGGGCAAAAATCGCACATAATATGGTGAGAAGTGAGAAATTGCGGGTTTGAACCCGCACGCTAACATATAAAATATATATAGAGCATTTACCTTTTGAGACATACTAGAATTGAAATTCATTTTGTGTGGGAGAGACTTTGATGTATCAAGTTTATGGCTGCAGCTGTGTTTGCATTCATCTTCTTTGTTTCCATTGCTTCCATAAACGGACAAATAAAAACAAGCAATGAAGTAATAGCTCATCATGGAGCTGTTGCCACCGATGTCCGCCATTGCTCTAAAATTGGGATAGATGTTATCCGTGAAGGGGGTCATGCAGTGGATGCAGCTGTGGCTGCTGCTTTTTGTTTGGGAGTTGCCAGTCCAGGTTCAAGTGGTATCGGTGGTGGAGCCTTTATGCTTCTTAGGTTAGCTAATGGCGTAGCAAAGGCCTTTGATATGAGAGAAACTGCTCCTCTTCGTGCTTCTAAGGTAAAGTAACTTGCATTTAGTTTTCATTGATTATTGACGTATATTGAATAGAAAAGTGGTTTTAAATAATTTACACGGAAATGAAAAGAGTAAATGTTTTTCAGTGACCTAAAAGAATTTGGTATAGAACATCTGATTTAGTGACGAAAATATTTTAGTCTTCAAGTTGATCGGTTTAGCGACAATTTGCATAATCTTGTTCAAAATCGGTCTCAAAATGAATTTATTACTGAATTAAAGAGCATGTTTGGAAAGGTGTTAAGCCATGGTTTGTGTTAACGACATTAGCGACAGATTTGACATTTTCGGTCTTTAAATCAGTTTACTTTTAGTTTAATTTCTCGTCACTTCAAACCCTCATTTGAAATTTTCGGTCTTTTTCCAGGATATGTATGGTGGCAATACTACTTTGAAGTCAACAGGTGGCCTAGCAATAGCAGTCCCAGGCGAACTTGCTGGTCTACACATGGCGTGGAAACAACATGGTAAGCTTCCATGGGAGAGACTTGTTAAGCCAGCTGAGATAATTGCTCGTAATGGGTTTAGAGTATCGAAGCTCCTCCGCGATCAGATGGAAAAATCAGAGACAGATATAATGAACGACGAAGGTCTTCGTAGTGTGTTTGCACCACATGGAAAACTCTTGAAAGTAGGTGAACTATTTTACAATAAGAAACTAGGAAAAACTCTAAGAGTAATTTCTAAGTATGGTCCCAAAGCTTTCTATGGTGAACCAATTGGCCTCAATTTAGTTAAAGATGTTCAAAAGGCTAAAGGGATATTAACTGTGGAAGACCTCAAAAGATACACTGCTAAACAAAAGGAACCTATATCTATAGATTTTCTTGGATTAAAGCTCCTTAGTATGCCTCCTCCTTCAGGTGGACCTGCAACGATGTTGGTAAGTTGATTTGACATGAAGCTAACTAAATTCTTGCTAATGATTCTTTTAGTTATATTTCAAACTCGCGTATATCAATGGATTCGATAATCATTAAAGCTCATTGAGCACTTGATTTAACCACTAATTTTGTTGTCCCTTTAACCACTTTATGAGAAAATTTGTTTCATCGTAATTTAATTGCGGGATATTTTAGAATGTTAGCGTTGGTCAAATTTTTCTTAAAGTAGAGTATGATGTTTTTCGAATTCAGATTTCGTGCTGTCAATGATTGCACACATTCACACGGTCAACATAGATGGATGCCATTAGATCGAGATCAGACGGTTTAAATTTCAAAATTAGTGTTTTAGATTTCAAAAAATATCAAAATTTTCACAACAATATGGACTATCCGATCTCAATCCAACAGTCAGGTCACCGTTGTGAATGCATGCAATTGGTGACGGTAGGGAACCCTACTTCATGTTTTTCTAATGATTTTATCAATGAAAGGGCTTAGCCAATCTCATCCTTGTGTTACAGCTGCTGAACATTCTATCAAAATATAAACTTCCTTCAGACCTTTCTGGCGCCCTTGGAGTCCATAGACAAATTGAGGCAATGAAACATGTATATGCTATGAGAATGAATCTTGGAGATCCTGATTTTGTAAATATCACTAGACTTATTTCTGATATGCTTTCTCCCAAGTTTGGTCGAGCATTGAGAAGAGACATCAATGATAATAAGACTTTGAGCACTAATCAATATGGTGGCAAGTGGAATCAGATCAATGATCATGGTACAACTCATTTAAGCATAATAGATTTCGAGAAGAATGCTGTTTCCTTGACGTGTACCATAAATGCATTTTTTGGTTCAAAGTTCCTTTCACCAAGTACTGGAATAATATTGAACAATGAGATGGATGATTTTTCCATGCCTATGAAAAATGTGTCTAAAAATGTTCCACCACCAGCTCCTGCCAACTTCGTCGCGCCAGGGAAGAGACCATTATCATCCATATCACCAACTATTGCCCTCAAGGTTCTTTCCATGTTTTAAAATAATAGTTTAAATATGTTTTTAGTCTATGTAAATATACAATTTTTTATTTTCAGGATGGAGAAGTGAAAGCAATAGTAGGTGCAAGTGGAGGGGCTAACATTATTCCCGGAACAGCAGAGGTTTTTATGAATCACTTTGTCCATGGAATGAAGCCGTTTTCTGCTGTCACGGCTCCAAGGTTCTATCATCAGGTATAGCATCATACATTTGTTCTCATTGCATTTTTTAGTAATAGGAGGACTAAAATCGTTAATCGGAAAAAATGCATTTACGCATACTTTTCCTAACCAATCCATCACTTAACTGATTAGAAACTAACCATTTAGTTATTTTTCGCAGCTAATACCAAACTGGGTTAGTTATGAGAACTGGACAACTCCATATGGTGACCACTTTGAACTTCCTGCTGATATCAGAGAATTCCTTAGAAGCAGGGGCCATGTCCTAAAACCCTTTGCTGGTGGGGCAATATGCCAATTTATCGTTACAAACGTTTCTGACCATTCTGGAATAAACAAAGGTATTGGAAAGATTGTGGCCGTCAGTGATCCGAGAAAGGGTGGTTTTCCTTCAGGCGTTTGAGACAATTCCTTGACATTGAAGTCTCCTCATATCTCATCTGCAAGTTTAATTTTTCTTTTCAAATGCTTTCTCTCTTTAGTCCCAATGGCTGAACTTCATGAATGGGAACAAATAAATGTGGTTTGTTTTTTTTAGAGGATAAAATAAATGTGGCTTGATATGTACTTTTAGTTTCATTGATATGGCACACGATACTCAGATACCTGATGACTAAATTTGGCAAATACACCTAACCGTTCTTAAGTAATAAAGTAGTAAGTAAAACCATCCTCACTAGGATTGTTGTTTCAACTAAGCTACTAGCTATACTCATAGCAAGATTATACATGCTTTACGTGTATAAGGTTGTTATAGTGGGGTCTTACTCTCTCATAGGAAAGTGAAACATAAAAGAATTAGCATTCCTAAATTGTCATCTAAAGGCTCCAACTTCATCTATAAATCTTAGTACATCACATACCCTTTCTTACCTTAGCAGTACTACAAATGGATAGCTCCATGTCATCTACCTTACCAAGGCGAAAGAATAAAGTTTATAATGCAACGTTCGAAAAAGAGTGACTATAGGTGTCAGCTCAGGATCACCGTCTGCACCCCTATTTCTATGTTCAATTGAAATTCCCTAGGTATGCCACACTCTCTAGGATTCCTAAAGGCATTAAGACTTTTGCATATACAAATTAAACCCTAAAGAAATAACTGAATAAAAGACTCAAATTAAATTGATCCAACAAACAAATAGAGGTTCATCTTAGAAACCTGCCCAATTAGGGTTTAGTTACTCATGGTAACCAAAGACAAATTACAAAATAAATAAAACATACTCTAAAGACAAAGGTTGATGAGAGACTCCTCCCTTGATGCTTCTAGAGCTTGCCTTCCTCTTAAACTGCTTCCTTCTAGATAAAAATTTGTAAATGAGAGGAGTTGTATTCGTAGGTTGATTTCGAAGTGGGTTTAGGCTGAAAAGCTCCTAACGCGCTTTGCGTGTGCGTGCAAACACAATGTTGTTTTTCAGCACTATTTTGCACACCCCCTGTGGCAGGTGACGACAAACCTGGGTTGTGTCACACTTGTTTTTAGTGCGTTTCTTACTTTTTTCTATCTTTTTGAGTGATTTTTTTCCTTTTAAACTTGCTTTTGGATTTGAGACAAAATTACCTCGACTTTTAATGTCTTTAGAGATCACTTAAATCTTCATACATTGTCTTCCCAATTCTTCATAAGGTGTTTTGCTTTGCCGAATTACATGATTTTTAAATGAAATACATAAAAACACATAAGAATTGCTTGGTTTAGGGAAAACTAGAATTACATGACTCAATATGAAAACATTACAAAATGCCCCTTAAACCTTAAACAATTGTTTTAAAACTCCTCTAATTTAGGTCAAATGAAAATGAAAATGACTGAAAAATATGCTGAAAATAACGTAAGATGACCTATCATAAATATCATATGCTCAATGACCGGAATGTGATTCTTTTCGGGCTCCTCCCTCATATCATGGACAACCAAAAAGCATGCTATTGGTTTTTGGTGGTTGCAGAGGTTTGAACCCAGACCTTGCATATTTTATACATTGTCCTAACCAACTGAGATAAGTTCACGAAGACAAAGCATGCTATTGTTTGTTGATCCGCTTGTGAAACTGAGTATTGTGCCCTTGTTCCTACTATACATGTGAAATTCAATGATTGCTTTATCCATTGAAAGATCTTCATGTCACAACATAAAAAATTCATGCCTTACATTGTGATAGTTAAAGTGCACTCCACATTATTGGAAAGGAAAATGTTACATAGACACTCTTTATTCCCATACACCTTTGTACACCCCATGCATTGGGAAGAGACAAGATGAGATGAAAGAGAAAGTGTGCTTGTGTGGGGTTCATATGACCACGTGTCCGATTTTTGTGTGGGTGTCCAAGGGTGTATTGCCACTTAAGGATGTCTATGTATCATTACTCATTAATTTTGCATTCAAAAAACAAATAAATTTGTTATATTTGTGATTAGTTACAAATTTTCTTTTTTATAGAAAAAGTTGCTACACCTTTTTGTTTTTAATTAAAAAACAAATTGTTTTTAATTAAAAAACAAATAATGTTTTAAAAGTATTTCAAAGACTTATTAATTTTGCATTCCAAAAAAATTGATTCTGTATTTATCCATGAAAATTTGTGATGACCATTATTGTAATTAAATTGGCTACACCTTTTTTTTTGACAAAAAAATTGGCTACACCTTTTTGTTTTTAATTAAAAAAACAGATAATGTTTTAAAAGTATTCCAAAGACTTATTAATTTTGTATTCCAAAACAATTGATTCCAAACTTATTCGTGAAAATTTGTTAGACTCGTGATGATCATTATCCGTAATTTTTTTAATAAATTAATTAATTCATAGTTATCTGAAGAAATTTGTTACAATTGTGATAACCATTATCCATAATTAATTTTTTGTTAGACTTGTGATGTGCATTATCCGTAATTTTTTTAATAAATTAATTAATTCATAGTTATCCGTGGAAATTTGTTACAATTGTGATAACCATTATCCATAATAATTTTAAAAAAAAATAAAAAACAATTAAATTAAATTTTGCAAAATGACCATTATGCACATAAAATTAAGAAGATTATAAGATTTAAAGAGGAAGATTATGAAATTTTGCTATACTTCCAACCGGTAGATATAAAAAGTAACTTTTAATCCTTAAATAAAAAATTGGGATAACTCAGGAAAGACTAGTTATGTCTGTATCTATAATCAAAAAGAGATAATTTCGTTTACAATAAAAAATGTTTATTAACAAATTATTCATAAATAAATCATCGATTTTTATTATTTTTCTTTTACATTCAATCAAAGTAATTCTAAAGCAAGAACTATTTATATAAATATCAATTATCAAACACATTTCATAAGAGGATTATTTATTTTTTCTTCTCCTTCTCTTCTATTCACGTTAGACACTCATTAAACACGTCTATAAAACATATAGATGTGTAAGCATGGTCACTGCGACCCTTTTGTGAGGAGACATCCCTTCTTCTGAAGTTACGGGGCTATTTTGCCGAGTTCTTTAGAGAGAGTTGTCTAGCGCCCCTAGGTATTCTCTACTTATGGTTCTTTTAGTTTGACAGAATTCCTAAGTTAGTCCTTTAAGTTTCGAAAGTTTCAATTAGATTTTTTTAGTTTGACAGAATTTTCAAGTTAGTCTTTTAAGTTTCAAACTAAAAGGACCTATTTGAAACTTTTGAAACGGTGACGGTGAAATAGTTTATCAACTAAAAGGACCTATTTGAAACTTAAAAGACTAACTTGGGAATTCTGTCAAACTAAAAAGACCTAATTGAAACTTTCGAAACTTAAAGGATTAACTTGAGAATTCTGTCAAAGTGAAAGGACCAAAAGTTGTATTTGACCTTAAAGATATTATTAACTTTATTTACATCAGTTTTAACTTTTCGAAAGCAAATAGACGAATACATTCTTTTCCTCAATTTAGATATTTTATAAAGGGTTAAATAAGTTTTTCGTCCCTATAAATATAACGAATTTTGATTTTAGTCCTTGAAAAATTAAACTGAATGTTTTCATCCTCACAAAAAAAATTATTTTGTTTTTGGTCCTTAATGACCACTTTATGTTCATGTGAATATCAAGATTATAACACATTTATGTTCAAATTGTATCCATATTATGTTCCTTTATTATGTTCAACCTTCATATATTGATATTATGTTAAAAAATGTTAAAAATATGTCAAAATTATATCCATTAGGGACCAAAAATAAAACAAAAAAATTTGTGAGGACGAAAACATGTCATTATGTTTTTTAGGGACCAAAATCAAATTTTGATATATTTATAGGGACGAAAAACTTATTTAACCCTCTTATAAATAAATATTTATATTTTAATAAAGGGTTAAATATGTCTTTGGTCCCTATAAAATTGAGACCTTCTAAGTTTGGTCCTTACTTAATTTTAATAGATTTTTTAGTCCTTATAACAAAATTCTACACTCAGTATTAGTCCCCAGTTAATTCAAATTTGTTTAATTATGCTTAAACTCTTATGTTTTTTAACATTCTTTTGCAGACATGTTAAGAACATTACTAAAAGTTCATCCGCAAAAAATTATCGTCCAAATTTTTGTTACTTTTATCTTGAACTTTTGTCATTTTAAAACATTCATATTTAATTAATTTCTTGTTAAAAAATTCTAAATTTTAGCAAATGAACCTTTCATAGTGTTCTAAATGTGCCTAAAAAAAATCGTTGAAAAATTTAAGAGTTTAAGTATAATTAAAGAAACTTTGTTTTAGCAAGGACTAAAATTATAAGTAAATTTTTGTTGTAGGGGCTAAAAAAGCTATTAAATTTAAGTGAAGACTAAACTTAAAAGTTCCTAATTTTATTGGGACCAAAAACATATTTAACTCTTTAATAAATGAATCAATAATTAAATGGCCCTTCCTCTCCCATAGAAATATGGGAAATGGAGGGAGAGGACCAATTTTTTCTTTCATTTCATTCCACAAATACACGGTTTGGTGAAACACTTGAACTGAACTACTAACGTGCAAGAAGCTGAGTACAACGTCAAGGATGCTTCCTTCCCTATTAATTTGGTGTACTTTTGTTGTTTTCTTTACCTTTTCAGCCAACTACCAATAAGAAAAATACTATACTACGGTAAAAAAAAAAAAAATTAAGCTCATTCACACTTCACAGCCTTTGACTTGGAAATTAAAATAATCTTTCCTTTCCACGTTCACAATGAGTTTATTTTATTTTATTATCTAAAACATAAAACAATTACTATCTCTTCTTTTTAATTGTCACTTTTAACATTTTACACAAATCAAAACAATCAATAAAAGTTACTACTTTAGATATAATAATTTATACTTTTACCAAAATAATATTATTCATTTAATATTTCATTTCATATATTTTTTTCTCCACAATAAATAACTAAGGATAATATTAATAAAACATCATTTAATGTTGCATTGAACTTTAAAGTTAACGGATAAATTGAAACAAAAAAGTTGTGTTAAAAAATAACCGAGGGAAAGTAGTAGTATTGTTTTTCCACAACATGTATTTATGATTTGTGTTGACATCAACCTTAACACACGTCATGTCTTCCGTATATCACGGGTGCAATGAGGTTTCACACAGGCACAGCAAGCAACAATTGCATTCAGCTAAATAATAATCAAACTTGAAACTTTTTGGTCCTAAAATTCTAGAGGAAGGAATTTTCACTATACTACTTTCTGTTTGTAAACTAAGGTCTTTGTTTAGCTTCTCCACTTTTGGATTAAAAGAAGGAGGGAGGATCCTCCCTACATCAATAGGTCAGTTTCAACTTCATCAATCTTTCCATTAAAATAAGATCCAAAATATATACTAACTTTTTCTATTCTTACGCTTATTTGCATAACACAAATACATACTCTCTATATCACCAATTTTCTAACTTTTTCCTGTTTATGTATATTCCTAGGAGCTTTTGTTATGACAAAAAAATAACCTTTAATTTAGGGTTTTATATATGTTTTTAGTTATGCTTGTCTGATTTTCGAATTGTTGTCAGATGAAATTGGGCTACTTTTGATTCTGATTCTCAAGTTGTTTGATGATATAGTTATTTGATGCAACTAGGTGTGTTGAATTTAATTTCACAAGTTTTGATTCTTGATTTTCGATGTCTACTTCATGTCGTATGTTTCTCAAGTTTCTTTTATGAAAATGCAGTCTGGTCTGGTATCATGAAGTGTTTTCCATTCCACTCTAGCGATAAGAAAGATGAACCAAAAGGCTTGCAATCCGCGTCTGGCCGTTCTGACAGTTCCACATATGGTAGAAGATGTGGTTCTGAATTGAATTCTCAGGATGTCTCGGATAGTGGCAGCGTGGAATCCCTCGGGAGGAATGCACCTCCTAATTTGTCCCAAAGACCTAGTAATCTTAGAGTGTTTAATGTCTCTGAACTGAAATCAGCCACGAAGAATTTCAGTCGATCGGTTATGCTTGGAGAGGGTGGGTTCGGGTGTGTTTATCAGGGAGTAATTAGAAGTGTAGATGATCCATCTAGAAGAATTGAGGTTGCAGTTAAACAACTTAGTAAGAGAGGAGTGCAGGTAAGGGTTTTCCTTGTGTTTTTCTGCTTTTGATTCATAGCTATACTAATCAGTTGCTCTTTTAATATTAAGATAAGTGTTGCCATCTCATAGTGTATAGTAAGTTATTCTACTCAGATGTGTGTGTTATCTGTTTTATGATCATATAAATAATTGAATGCTATGAATTGTCACACTCACATAGGTTGCTTCAGGTAGACATAGTCACGTGTTTCAATAATATTTCCTTTTAGAGTATGACTCATATTTGCTGATAAGTAGAAAGACACTCTCGCTACGCGTCTGCCGTTTGGGCTTGGCCTATTTATTTGTTGGGTTTTGACTAGGGTCTAGGAGTACTGGGGGTGCGGGTGGCTAAGCCTTCTGTATTGCTTAGGGGGTAAACTTGTAAAGTGAATTGTAGTATTTAAACGAAGTTTTGTACTCTATATAACTCTAATTTTCATTGCATGGTAGAAAAGTACAGCGACCACTCTGGTCTCAGATGTCGGCCTAATTGGCCGAACTTCGTGATCAACTGTTCTGTTCAAGTGCCTTTATCTTCTTACTTTAGAACTGGATTTCCCATTCTTCAAGATTTTATGGATTTAGTAATTACAAGTTTCATGCTGTTTACACCTAGTTATCCTTACTTTAGGCATGAATGTTTTTATTGTCAAGTGAGCTATGCAAGACAGGAATCGGGTGTTAATCTTGTTACTTTACTTTTGGTTTTCAGGGGCATAGGGAATGGGTGACAGAAGTGAATGTTCTGGGAATTGTTGAGCATCCCAATCTTGTGAAACTAGTGGGATATTGTGCCGATGATGATGAAAGAGGAATCCAACGGCTTCTGATTTATGAATACATGCCAAACAGAAGTGTGGAACACCATTTATCTCACCGAGCAGAGACTCCTCTCCCATGGAATAGGAGATTAAAAATAGCACACGACGCAGCTCGTGGATTGACATACCTGCACGAGGAAATGGATTTTCAGGTATAGGTTTATAGCATAACGTTTCCTAAATTCCTATTCAATCCAATTTAGTGTGTTTGGATCTATGGCAGCGAAAATTGTTTTTGATTGGATCCTACCCGAGGAGCCAAATTTGAATACTTTTGAGCATATTTTATTTACTATTCAGATCGGTGAAGTTGATTAATGTCGTGCTAACTGTATGCACATTGTTTAGATAATTTTCAGAGATTTCAAATCTTCAAATATCCTTTTGGATGATCAGTGGAATGCAAAGCTATCAGACTTTGGGTTAGCGAGACTGGGACCATCGGATGGACTAACTCATGTTTCAACAGCGGTATATATTTTTATTAATCTATAATTTTGTCAATAGAGATGTTGAGATATTGTTAACGTATGGGGAGATGTAATTGCTTTGTATATTTTCTAGTCACTATTTACATCTGAGCGATAGCAACAAACTCTTCCTACTAACACACTATCACTTATTAGTTATTAGTTGAGACTCAAACATGTCTCACTAAAGCATTTGGGTCCCACCTAAATTTGGTAGGACTCATGAGTTTTAAGGAAAAAAAAAAACGAAACTTGTTAAAAAAACGTGCGTAAGAGAGTGCGTTACTAGCATTTTTATTGCTTACATACCAATTACCAACCATTATAAGTGGAATCTAGTGACTCGAATACACCACTTATGTTCAAATTGCTGTTTATGTTCACCAGGTTGTAGGAACAATGGGGTATGCAGCTCCTGAATATCTCCAAACCGGACGCCTTACATCAAAGAATGATGTATGGAGCTACGGTGTTTTCCTTTATGAACTCATTACTGGCAGGCGCCCTTTAGATCGAAATCGCCCCAAGGGTGAACAAAAGTTATTGGAATGGATAAAGCCATACCTATCAGATACAAAGAAATTTCAACTGATATTGGATCCAAGACTTGATAAGAAACAAGTTATCAGATCAGCACAGAGACTTGCTACGGTAGCTAACCGATGTTTAGTTAAAAACCCGAAGAATCGGCCAAAGATGAGTGAGGTTTTGGAAATGGTGAATGGAATAGTAGAATCATCATCCGACACTAATTCACAACTACCCTTGAAGAATATTTCGAGAATAGGAGCTTCTCGTGAAACTGAAATGAAGAACACAAAGAAGCGGACCATGAATCAGAAGTCTAGAGAAAGTAATTGGTTCTTTAGGATGTGGAGACCAAAGCTTGTAAGAACATGAAATACACAGTGATTATTGAGCCTGAAGTGAAATGGTTGTCAGTTTAGATATAGTTTTAAATTGTTACTATTTACTTGTATCTTGTAATTTTACTGGTTACATTTAAAAGTCCTTAGAAGTTTTGCAGTGTTTAACATCAAACACACAAAATGCATGGATGGTTCTTGCATGGAAATTCAATTTTAAATCCCAGGGAAGAAAATCTTGTCCAGAATTTGCATAATCCTTGTGCTGTTGTATTTTATTTAATTTTGATCCCTTGTATGTAAATAAGCTATTTTTTTATCCATAATTTTGTCAATACAGGTATTGGGATACATGCAGAGATGTAATTGCTTTTTATATTTTCCAGTGACTATTTATAACATTTGGGTGATAGCAATTACCAACACACTATCTCTCATTGGTTGAAATTCAGAGATGATTTGCTACAGTTGACAAAACCACGCGGTCACGTAGTTATGCTTCGGTGACTGTTCGATCAAGATCAGACGGTCTTGATTTGAGCTTGATATTTTAAGAGTTAAACAATTAAAATTAAATCTGTTTTATTAAACCGTCCGATCAAGATCAGACGACTAACAATATCTTGACTGCGTGAATGCAGGAAAAAATCAACTTCAATGAATCGTATTTCTTCAAATTGAAATAGATTCCATGTAAGCATGTGAAAGCTCATAAATTTATGATACAATACAAAATAAATTATTTTTTATAAAATTACCAAAACCAATTTGCTCATTGTTGGGTGCCGTAGACAGTGGCAAAACCTCCCTGCTTGATTGTATGCGAGGACGCACTTATCATCCTAAAGTAATTCATCCTCCTCTTGATTTTACCCAAACTAATGCTGCCACATACGTGATATTGAAACCTGAATATCCTAAAATCAAACTTCCTGGTCGATACACCAGGCCTCCCACTCTTTACTCATTCAAGGTCTCAGGCTGTAGCCCTATGTGATATCGCAATTCTCGTTGTTGACATTACTCTAGACTTACATCCAATAACCATCGAATCACTCGATCTTTTACAAATGTGGAACAAAAAGTTCATTATTGCCTTGAATCATATTGACAAGATTTCTGGATGGAAAACATCTCCTAAAGCCCCTTCGTTCCGCCAAGTATATAACACCCAGTCTTCTCATGTTCAAACTAAGTTTTCTTCTAGGTTCAGACAGATTGTTACTCAGTTCAAACAACATGGGATAGAAGCTGAGATGTATTATGATAACAAACTAATCGGAGAAACTATCAGCATTGTGCCTACATGTGCAATAAGGTACCAAACCATTGTCACATGTATCTCTTTTTGTTTGTGTGTTCGATATTTTACAACTAAATTGATGATTTTTCAGTGGTGAAGGACTCTCAGATATCAAATATGAATTGATTAAGTGGATCCAGAAAACCATGGTTGACAAACTTACTTACACCAAAGAAGAATTGCTGGTTATCTATATTACTTATCACTTCATGTTCAATGTTTTTTCAATGTTTAACCCAGTCTACATACATACCTAATTCTCATTTGTTTGCCTTGTGGCTACCAGTGTACTGTTTTGGATGTCAAGCTTGTTCAAGGCCGTGGAACCACTATCAATGCTGTTTTAGTTAATGGCGTTCTTCATGTTGGAGAACAAATTGTTGTATGCGGAACTCAGGCAAGCACTTTTTATTCTAACTCCATTATCTTTTAATACTTACCCTCCGCTTCTGCCTAATCAACTTTCTGCATTTTATTTATTTAATTCATTATCATTTTTGTTGCTTTAAAGGAAAATCACAACTTAGAGGCATAATTTTTCTAGTATGCATGTGAACAAGACACCTCTTTTGGGCTGAGTTTATATACTTTTGTTGATTTAGTATTATTAAATTATGGTTTTGGAAAGAAAAAGACATTGAGATTTGAATCAGTTTTAATCATCGCTAAACCGTTGGAAGTGAAAGGAAATGACGACATTTGACATTTTTAATATTGTTCTTAACATGAAAGAACAAAGCTTAAAAACCCATAGGCCATAACTAGACACGTAGTTCTTAATGTAAACTTCATCAATTCTCACTCAGATGATACCCTTGCGAAGATACGCATTCTTTGTAAGAGAACTAACTCTGGAACTCAAAGCCATTGCTAAGCGTCTTTAAAATGACAGTAAACTTTCTGAGTAAGGTTGTGACTGAGAGGTGAACTAATTCTGGAACTTAAAGCCATTTGGAAGTTTAGGCGAACTCAACTAGTAAGCTTGCAAGAGTTACATTCTTTAAAAGCATCGGTTAAAAGTAATATCCGTGTAACGAATATATAACCTAATAGCCTATCCTCATCCATGATTAATCTTTAACTCTTAAATCCACGACAAAACAAATGACCATGATAAAGTAGTAGTTTATATTACACTTATTGAGCACTTACGATATTCTGTCGTTCAACAAAACCGCCTTAACAATGAGATTCAAGGCTACAAACCTTGTGAAATCTAGTATCCTAAAGACAGAAATTCACTAGTAGAATTGAGTTTCACAATAAGATCGTTTAGCTTGTAATCCAGTACATGTTTGGCAATTAGTGTGTTTTCATGTGATTTAACTCACTTTTCTGCTTTATGATCTCTTAAACTCTGCTTGACGACTTTGCCTATAACATGTGTCTTGTTCTGCTAGTGTTGATATTTACCATAAGCCAGAAATTATTTAACCAGTGATCCCTCTTGACATAATGTTGATATTTGCCATAAGCCAGAAATTCTCCAGCAAGTACAGTCATTCATACTTCATGTTATTGAGGGTTATTCAAGCATATAAAGTATGCCAATAGACAAATAGTTTCTTGCATATCAAGTAACTGGTGATCCCTCATTGATGTATGCCATTGTCGATTGGCAATTGGCAATAATATGTTCTCTGTAATAGATTTATCTTCTTGCTAAGTAATGGTGGTCTAATTTCAGGCACATTATATCTGTCACAATGAAATCAAAGGTGTGAAGGCTGTCAAGATCATTGCCCAGGTAATTCTTTGGGATATTGACTTCTTTATGCCTTTTTAACTATGTCTTTCTTCATTCTAATATTTTTAAATGTTTCGAGAACTAAAGTTTTGATATGATTTTCGTATAATATCATTTCAGGGGCTTGAACATGCTATTGCTGGCACTGATTTGCATGTGGTGAAACCTGGCGATGATTCAAAAGATAATATCGGTCATGAGCAGGAATGAAAGGAGTGTGAGGGTGTTTATGTACCAAGATCGCTGCAGGCTCTACTGGAGGTTTTGAAAACTGAAAACATTTTCTTGGTGCTATTAAGCATAGCCATTAACCCATAGTGACCACACTAAACTAAAATCCTTTCACGTCAACGTGTGGCAAATGTTTCAATTTTGAGAAACCGCTTTGATCCCTTTACCTTATTAAAAGTGGCTAATTCATTTTAGCCACTTATTATTTTATAGGCATAGCAGTGGTTTATGTTAGTTTGGAGGGTTGAATCCAAAATCCCTTGCTTACTTCTTTTACGGTGTCCATATCAACTCACCAACCAAGCTGGTTAATTGAAGAACTAGGTTGGAATAATATTTTTTTTATTAACCAAGTGATTGGCCTCGAGTGGTTAATGAGCTTCTACTATGACGAACCGTTTGAAATTACCGAAGCTTGATTCTAGAATAATTCATGGTCATACTTTACTTACATATAGTCTACCAGAGGTCCATCCCCTAAGAAGTGGGGGAGTTAACACATAATTCTTTTTCTTTATTTAATTTAACTATTTTTTTCTCAACTCAAATAGAATTACATTGAATCTTATATAAATTTTAGGCTTAAATTCATTTTTTATCCTCTATTTTAAAAAAAATGAAGTTACGGTGTTCATTTAAAAAAATCAGCTTTTTTTCATTTTTACACAATTCTGGTTTTCGGGATTTTTCACTCTCATACCATTTTAGGGTCATTTGAACTAATATAACCTATTTATTAACGACATGACAAAGTTAACATGGTCTTTTTACTTTATATTAATCATGAAAGCAAAAAAGTCTAATAAGAGTTTGTTTAATGGACACGATAATATAATAGATATGATAAAATAATTGCGTCATGTCATGTCTCAATCTAATGTGTGATCAGACAATATGATATGATAGGTTAATCTTAAAATTGATCATATCATGTCTATTGACCGATATAATAAGTTAATTTAAGCGTGGTTTTAATAAGTTAATTTAAGATAGGCAGCATTACTCTTCTGAAAGCAAATTTGATCATATCATATCATGTCTATTGACAAAACCACGCTTAAATTTGATTACTCTTCTGGATATCTTAAATTTGATTGTCTATTGATCAATCTGATACGGGGAGTGGCAAAACCACGCTTCTAGATTCTATGCGCGGCACTGTTCCTTCTTCTTCTTCTCCTAATAATTTTACTCTGAGTAATGCTGCCACATACTTTGGAGAAGAATTCATACCCGATCATCCAGAATACAAAATTCCTGGATTACTCTTTATCGATACCCCTGGCCAACCACTCATCACTCATCCAAGGATTCAAGTTGTAGTCTTATGTGATATTGCAATCCTCGTTGTTGACATTAATATATTACCTTTGCAGCCACAAACTATCAAATCACTCATTCTTTTAAGAACCATGAAAAAAAAAGTTCATTATCGCCTTGAATCATATTGACCGCCTTTCTGAAAGGAAAACATCTCTCAATGCTTCATTTCGTTAATCATATGACCACCAGTCTCCTCTTGCTCAAATTAAATTTTCTGATAGGATCAGAATGGTACGTAGTAAACACATGCATGCATGCAAGTTTACCTTACATGTGACAGATGATGATGATGATGATTTTGGTTGTTATTTCTTTTCTTTTCTTTCATTGCTAGATTATTTCTCAATTCAAACGATATGGGATAACAACAGATATATATGTTAATATTGAAGAAATAGGAGGAAGAACTGTCAACATTGTGCCTACATCTGCCTTAAGGTCATATCATATATAATACTTCATACCTCCCCCC
>Ga0228710_1003108_pt1 | contig 26456 bp, 15 predicted proteins | sample MedpolnodulmetaG_FD_177995 | JGI IMG/M metagenome (GOLD analysis project Ga0228710, IMG submission 177995) | Root nodule microbial communities from Medicago polymorpha collected in Santa Monica, California, United States - pink nodules | ecosystem: Host-associated > Plants > Roots > Nodule... | reverse complement strand
AAGGCTAAAGTGCATTTTGGTCTTTATATTTTGGTTACAAAAATGTATTTTGGTCTTGTATGTTAAATTTAGTTTTTTTTTTCTTTCTTTTTATACAAAAGAGGGCGTTAAATTCAGTTTTATATTGGCAAGTAAGTACATACGTAAGTTAAGAAGCATTTGATATTTTTCTTAAAGGGGAAGCATTTGATATTTGAACCGTCACCGTCATAAGAAATATAGCCTAAAAGACGACCAAGTTGGATGATGTTCGTCATAATTAAATCATTTCGCTTTTATCGGCCTCGTGCTTAGGGTTGTGGATTGGCATTAGAGGTGTCAAATGGGCTGGTCCGGCCAAACCCAGCCCCGGCTCGAGAAGTCTGACTATATAAATGGGCCAGTCTGGCCCAACCCATTTATAATTGAGAGCAAATTCTAGGGCCCGCCCTGGCCTGTGTGGGTCATGGGCCAGCCCGGCCCGACCCGTTTATTTTTTACTTTTAAAATTGATTCACTCTTTTTTATCTATTTTTAATACATTAGTCACTCACCACTTTTTTTTTGCTAAAATATGATTAGATGGACATAAAAGTGTAAATAATTTTTACATTAACATTGAATATTATGAAACTCTAGATTATTCATTCAATTAAATCAAATTAATAATTTATAAACTTTAAAATTTTAAAACTTTAAGCTAAATTCATTCATTTTTATTTATTTAAATATTTTTTTATTAATACATTTTAAAATAGTTGATAATTTTTTTCAAAAATATACTATTCTTTTTAACAAAAATCAAATTAAATAGCAATAATGGGTCGGCCCGATGGGCCATCCCGACCCAACCCATTTTTGTATGGGCCAAATGGACTTGGGCAAAAAAAGCCCAAGTGTGCTTTTGGACTAGTTTTCTAGGCCCGCCCGGCCCAAAGTTGTGGGCCAATGGGTCGGCCCATTAGCCCGGCCCATTTTTGACAACTCTAAATGACATAACGAATATATCCATATATAAAGGGCGCAAACTTCCCATTTCCCCCAACTATCTGATAAGAATAAATCAACTTGCCATCATCTATCGGATAAGAACGTTTGTGTCGACTCTCATGTAACAAACAAATGAGATATGAAAGAAAAAGACTCTTTAAAGATAGGAAAAGAGGTTGCATGCTACATCTATAAATACGCCATTCTATATTAGAGATACGTAGGACCAGAGATATCCATGTCCAGCTCACATCTAAATCATGACTCTATTTTGGTTTCTAGATCTCAAATTTTAGTCCTTTTTTAAAGGTTAAAGTTTAAAAATTATTTAGGTATTATCGTCTTAAAAAATGTGTATTCAACTTCTTCAAAAATACATTGTTATTGCCAATACAAAATTTGTGCTTTCAATTTTCTTATCACATATCTTAGCTCACTTTTTTTGAAAGAAAATATCTTAGTACACTTGTTATATCAGTATATGGCCCTTATTTAAATGACATAGATTTCCGTATAAAAAATAGGTATCGTTTTTTCAGGATATTGAGTTTTTTTTCTATTTTTCAAAGGGTCGTTGATGAGTTGACTCACGTTACACTTCTGATGTGAATATGAAATTTGAAATACTTTTTACCTACCAACAACTTTTTATTATATAACTAACTTCATTTATTTCTATTTTAAACACTTTGAAGTTTTTTTTTTTACAATTAAAACACTTGAAGTTGAATGCATAAAAAGTACTCACTATAAAAAAACAGGTTATAAGTTACACGCAGCTCTCATAAGTCTTATCATTATTGCTCTATTTTTTTTTCTTCAAGTAGCCTAGTAACCGGAGCTCACACATTCTAAATATGGAAAAATAGGTGCTAAGAGTTCGAACCCTGGCCCCTACATATATTATGCATTGTCCATATCAACTGAGCTAAACTTATGGGAACTGCTCTATTTTTTTCCTCCTTATAAATATGAAACAAGCTACATTAGTTTTTCCCATCCATATATGCCTTTTTCTTTATAGAAGCCACTTTGCTTTATTATTGACTTTTCTTCTTATACATTTTCTTTTTCTCAAATGGATCAAGAGGTAGGAAGCATACTCGAGTTTCTTGAGGACAAGACCATATTGGTTATTGGTGCCACTGGTTTTCTTGCAAAAAGTATGTATGCTCTCCCTTTGTCTCCTTCATCATGATCCTTACTTTGATACTAGTACTAATTAGTGCACATTTTCTGATATTTGGTTGTGTTTTGTAGTATTTTTGGAGAAGGTATTGAGAGTTCAACCAAATGTCAAAAAGCTTTTTCTTCTTTTAAGAGCCTCTGATGACAAATCTGCAGCTAGTCGCTTACAAAATGAGGTAATTCATGAATGCACAATCGTAATTGAGTTTATAAAATGTTAAAAAGTGACTTTAATGCTTTGGTTAAGGAAACAAACATAGATACCAAATACAACGCCTCGTATAATTTTCTAGAATATTATACAAGACACTACACTTGATATTTGATAATTAAAATAATAGAGTCAAATTATAGAGGGAATTCAAAATCTTGGTCTAACAAAGCAAAGGCAAGATATAATTATACCAGGAATTACATAAAGTCATATTTCATCAATGTTCAAGATAAAAATGAAAATATAATGCTATAGTCTTCAACCGCTAAGCTACTAGCAAGCTTATCTTTATCACCTATTTATCTAAAGAATAAAATAAATGGATTAGGATGAGACTATGTCTCACTGAATTCCCCTACTAAATCCATAAAAGTAGCCTCTACCTTATAATCCAACATAATCATGAATATTATTCAAGTTTATTATCAGCATTATTTGATAGTTATCAACATTACATAAATGATTGATGACTGAAATTTAAAGGTGGAACAAACATAACGTCTTGGTTATTTTAACTGAGTGTTGCAAAATAGTGAAAAATGGAAATTCAATTTTTTAAAAGTTTAAAATTATTGTTTCTGCGTGTCCTAAGAAGTGTTGTCCCAAATATAAATGGTGATGTGATATAAAGAGTGAAAGAGATAAAATAATATTGTCATGTCAAAAAAATCCATGAAAAAAGTGGACCTCCATACCTAAAAAATAAAAGGGTGCTTAAAACAAACACTCATGATTTTTTTTTTTGAGAGAATAAAAAACACTCATGATTTTTCTTTTTGAAAAAAAAACAACAAGAAAACACTCATGATGTCAACTCAAGAATTGCAAACCAAATTTAATTGGTAACCGACTTTAATGTCAATCAACATCATAAAAGTCTTTATCATCTTATAAGGTGAATTTTAGCCATTAGACTACCTGACCAAAAAAAAGAAAGTCTTTCTGTACCAAAGAAGTTTTAGGTGGTCACGATCAATTAGAAATAATATTTAGATATATCTATATTTTTTTTAGGAAGATATATCTACATATTTGAAAAAAGTACAAAAAGAAAATAAGTAAATAATATGCATTTTAAAAATAATTAAATGATAGTAGTATGTGGATTGATGTGTGTCTAAATATTGTGTTCAAATCATTGTAATTGTATCTTATCGTCTCGTTTTAATTGTCAAATTTTGAATGTGCGTGTTTTTAAAAAAAATGATTAACTGAGTTGATTTTAAAGGTAAAATTAGTATAATTTACTAAAACACTCATAATAATTATAATTAGTGGAGTAATTAAGGGAAGTGAATTTCAATAAATAAATATATGTTAGTAGTAAAATATAAAAAAATTGCTGCTAAAATGAATTCATACATGTGTCATTTACAAAGATAAAATGTGAACTCTCACATCCATCTAAACTCCTCACGTGTTTGTCTCTCTTAGCTTTGAGAATTGATAGAGATTGCATTTTACCTCTCGTGTATATCACAAACCAAAAAGAGTAATGAGGAATAAATAACTCTCCATTCCATATACCATATCACGATATTGTAACAAAAAGAAAACATGACATTTCTTTATGCCTTGCTATATATGCGCATACATGATTATCAAGCTTCTCCTAATGATTAATAATGTACACATGCACCACCTTTTTTTTTCTCACTTTGTCAATTAATTAGGCTGTGACTAATACGTGCTTAATATATATTTTTGGCATTTAGATTTTAGCAAAGGACTTGTTTAACTTGCTAAAGGAAAAATTGGGTACAAATTTCAAGTCTTTTATTTCGGAAAAGTTGACTGTGGTGCCTGGGGATATCACTTTGGATGACTTGGGTTTGAAGGATTCCATTTTAAGGGAAGATATTTCCTCTCAAACTGATGTTATTATTAATTTGGCTGCAACTACTAACTTTGATGAAAGGTACACATGTTTATTACTTCTCATAGTACTAGACTTTTTTCTAAATTATTTTTGGTAGACTTAAATTTACTTTTAGTCCCTGTATTTTCTCCTTTTACAATTTTGGTCCCATAGTTTTAAAATCCTCAATTTTGATCCTCTAGTTTTTTTTTACATTACTGATCCCTTTAAAAAAGGTATATCACATACACATAAGCTAAACCTAAGTAAGAACTATAGTGATAAAAAAATTGTATTACAAGGAGCACTTTTAAATAAAAACAATCCAAAGATCAAAGAAAATAATAGGTAAAATCAAACTTTTTGGTTCCAAAAGTTGTTGTAATCTTGATCTTAACCAAAGCTTTTTGCTCGAAATATAGTAATTTTTTTGTCCAAAAGTGGTTATTTGTTGTCCCAATATTGTTTAAGATTTTGAGGTAAAAATATCATCATTTTTAAGACAAAAAAAGAGGGTCAAATTACCAAGGTTGTACACAAGTGATAATTGAAATACCATAAGTTTAGTATTTTGAAAATGAATGAATATTTTTTTTAGCTTGATAAAATAGGAAATCAAAAGTGCAATTCAGCTATTTTTTTTATTTGACTTTTCTCCTTCAAAATACAGGTACGATATAGCATTGGATCTAAATACATTTGGAGTGAAACATATCATGAGCTTTGCAAAACAATGTATCAGACTCAAAGTCCTTGTCCATGTATCAACAGGTCATTAATATTTAATGTTAATATCAATAGTACTATTATGGTTAGATTAAAACGGGTGAAGATCCTCTCCATTTTTTAAATAAATAGAGATTGTCAATTACTATAGTTTTGAAGTAAATATGTGATATTAATGTTTTCAATTCTTGAAATATGTGCATTTATATCATATTTTTACTTCAAAACTATAGTAATTGACAATTTTCATTTATTTAGGAAATGGAGAGGATCTTCACCCGATTAGAACAGCATTATTAATCAATAGTACCTACTATGATTGTTAGATTAGAACAGCATTTATTAAGCATGCTTACATTTATTGCAAAACATTTGTCATGCCTTAATTTCAGCTTATGTATGCGGTGAAAAAAGTGGACTCATACTAGAAAGTCCCTATCTCTTGGGCGATTCATTAAACGGTGTAGCTGGATTAGACATAAATGCCGAAAAGAAATTAGTAACCGAAAGATTAGGTGAGCTACAAGAGCAAGGAGCCACGGAGCATGAAATTAAAGTGGCCATGAAGGACCTAGGTATTACAAGGTTTGTGAAAATCTACACAATAGTATATTTCAAGTTACCTTATGTTTTTTTACTCACTGGCATCTATAGGAATGTGAATAGATTGAGTTGAATTAGGTTTTGCAAGAATTAGTTGCTGCAAAACCTAAGGCTAGCTAGTCAAAAAATTTAAGGTCAAAACTTTTTTTTTGAAGAAATTTAAGGTCAAAACTTGGTTTGTAGTTTGTTATAGATTAAATGTTTTACCCTCCTTTAATATAGTCTATCTTTGGATTATGCTCTATTTTTTTTTAGATTTCATCGTTGTAATTTGAGATTTTTTAGTTTTGGACTTTCATGACATCAAATGACAAAATTTATGATACGTTTACTCCTGTAATTTGAGCAAATTTCGGTTTAACCCCTGTCATATCATTGATTTTGTATAGTCAAAATTCATGAAGGTCCAACACCAAAGAATTTTGGAATTACAAGGATGGAACCTTTTTTTTTACAGGGGTAAACCAAAAATTGCCTATATTTCAGAAGATAAAACACTATTAACCCTAGTTTTTTTTATTCTTGAGTCTGACATTTTTTTAAAGTCTTTAATCTATTTAAAAACTTATTTTATATGAACATATTTAAATAAATATTATGATGTATGTTTTAATAGCCTAACGACCTAATAGATAAATAAGATTAAACATAAAGATGAGTAGTATATAGATAGTGGGGTGACCATGTCAATATTACCACTATAAAGATATAATAAATATTTTCTGATAAAAAGTATTTATTTTGCCTAAATAAAATAAAATAAAATGTATTTCTATATTTCTCACATTTAAAATATAATACACAATTTAAATAAAACTTTTGAAATATCCTCAAATTTATAATAGATAGAACTAGAAGCGTGCATAACTCTCATGAAGTTTGCAGTATCATCTCTTGATTTATGTAGAACTCTCCCTTAAAACTTATAATTAGGGGAAGAGTGTTTTTTGTAAATCAATCAATTAAGCAAGTAAGCGTGAAGCAAAGTATTCTCTCAAATATTCTATGCTCTTCAATTCATCATAAAAGCTCGCTTAACATTCTCAATTTCCAACAAAGTGACATAAAAGCTTAGATTATGATAAAAAAAAAATTCTATAGCGATGGAAAATACTATGTAGGGTCTTCTTAAACATTTTAGAGACCCTACAACCCTAATTTTTTTTTACTCTAATGGGTCAAATAGCCATTTTGGAGACACTATTTGCCAAATCAACCTATTCCATAATTGTATTTCATTTAATTTCAGGGCCAATGTGTATGGCTGGCCAAACACATACGTGTTTACAAAGGCACTTGCGGAAATGCTTGTGGAGCGATTGAAAGAAAACTTATCTGTTGTTATTCTACGTCCTGCCATTGTCACAAGTACATTAAGAGAACCTTTCCCTGGTTGGGTTGAGGGTGTCAGGTAAATATAAAGACTTCAATTACCTTATCATTTTTATTTTTAAAATTGAATCTATATATCTCTATTTTTTGGGGGGCTATATATCTCTAATTATTATTTGTTATACATTAACATGTATAAAATTTGAATATAAAAATTGAATTTATGTCTTTGTGTAACCTATTTAATGCATGTTTAATATCACGGTAAATATTTCAGAATCACCTTAATCTACCGTGATTTTTCAGAAGTTAAAAAATATAGCTTTTAGAAAATCATGGTAGACCACCGTGATTATAACATACTCATCATCATCATCATGACACTAAACATTAGCTTAATCTCACACTGTTATCAAAAGAAAGGGAGTTTATTTTAAGGTTAATATTTAAAGATTTAAACTTCAAATTTGAAGTGTATTAGCCAACTAACATAACAATTGGATGGAAATAAATAGAAACATTAAGTAGGGACACCGAAAGGGATCATTTCAGATAGACCTTTGTTATAGACTCTCGACTCTCACACACAATCTTTATAAGTCCATTAATTTTATGGAAAAAGCTAACCTGTGACTTAAAGCACAAGTTATTGAATCAAATATAGTAATTTTTGTTGAAATCTGTGCATTGAATTTAAAAGAAGTAACTTTGAAATTAAAATTTAATTAGTCATGATTTTTATATATTTATTTTGCTTTATATTTTAAGACAAAATTTCTTTTTACTTATTTTTTAAACAATACTTTAGGACACTTGTTAGTAAGACTAAACTCAAAATACCAAAAGGTTCATTTTTATCCCTTTAAGTTGAGTAATCAAGATTTTTTGCCCCTGTGGACCTTATCAAAATTTGTTCATGGATATTCCAAAATTACATACTTATTTTACTTTCGCACTAAACCAATATATTGATTAAATATAATTAAGTGGCTGAGGAGATCCTAAAACACAATGTTCCCCCCAATGTGAATCCATTAGGTTATTTGGGATCAATCCTCCTTTAAGAAGAAGTTTTCCCATGTACATACGGTTGTAGTGATGTTGCCACTCAAAACCAATGAGACACTTCTCTTGACCACCATTGTTTATAAGACTTTCAACACAAAAAAGTCAATCATCTTTAGTAAAATCATCAAATATAATGCCACTACTAGGCTGTGAGGAGGGCCTAAAACACCACAAGATCATCAATTGGGCTTTGAACAACCGCACAGGTGCGTTTGGACGCCATATCTTCCGAAACATCAAGATATTAGGTATACGGGACATCTCACTTAAATAATGCTAAATTTCCATTTTCCATATAATATGAGATCTTACTCACACTTTAATATGGTTCACCACACTTATATGATGCTTAACTTCAACTCATTCAACCAGGTGAAACTCTTACTCACATTCGATATTCTAACATGCTTAAATAATTAATGAACTTGATTTAAGGATGAATTGTTATAGAGATATCGAGTTCAATTATTAGATGGAAAAGTTATTGGTCAGACTTTACTTAACTTGGTTGTTGAACTCTAGATTACTAGAGTCCTCTTTCCCTAAGAACTAGATTGTCAGGACAATATACACACACAAAATTGATATAGCTTGTTTGCTCATGTTTTAGTTAAACATATGCTTATTTGTTTAAGTAATTGATGCAACAATTAATGTTAAAACATTCTATAAATAACCAATAAATTTAAAAAGACATGAAACTCAACAATGTTGAACATATATTTGTTTTGCTACAAAATTGTAGCTTTTGTACTTCAAAGTCATATGTAAAAGTGAAAATGTTTGTTGATAAGGAATATTTTCTTATTAATGTTTGTTATACAGAACCATTGACAGCTTAGGTGTTGCTTATGGGAAAGGAAAACTAACATGTTTTCTTGGAGATCTCGACGGTGTTGTTGATGCGGTGAGTTTTTGTTTAGCCCTAATACTTCAAAATCGAATAAGTATGCAAGTTGAACATGTATTTGATACTTACAGTTTTAGGATACTTCCAAATACATAAGTATACATTTTTTTTCCTTAAGGATTTCTCCTATTTTTATCTCATTTCAATATACCATTAATTTGATAAGCAGATACCAGCTGACATGGTGGTCAATGCAATGTTAGTGACTATGGTGGCTCATGCAAATCAACCTAGTGATAGGGTATATCATGTAGGTTCCTCTGTTAGAAATCCATTGAGATATCAAAATCTTCATGACTATGCATTAGGATATTTCAAGGCAAAACCATGGATAAACAAAGATGGAACAACTGTTATGGTTGGCAAAATAACCGTATTAACCAACATGGCAAGCTTCCAAAGATACATATTCATTCGCTACCTTCTTCCTTTAAAGGTTCTTATTTATATAATTTTGCTCATAACAAGCAGAGATTCTCTCTATTTCTTCGAAAATGTAATTAGTTTTATTATTATAGTTTTGAACATATAAAATTGTTATATGCTACAAATTTCATTTTGTTTCTATCCAAAATTATAAAAATGAATCTTTTCATTTCTTTTGAGATATAAATAGATTTCTTGACATATGTTTGGATTAACAGTGAATTTGACTTAATCACAGCAAGCCAACATAATTTGAAAAAGAACTACACTTTAGAGCTTCAACAAAATAAGTGTCACCACTAGTTAAATAATACAATTTCTCTTTAATAATGTCTCTTTATTAACCATCATCATAATAACTTAAATTTAACAAGGATAACCGCTGAAAACATATTTTACATTTATTAGGGACTCAAATTGGCCAATGCAGCACTTTGCCAGTATTTTCAAGGAACTTATCTTGAGCTCAATAGGAAGATCCAATTTGTGATGCGGTTGGTGGAACTTTACAGACCTTATTTATTCTTCAAGGGCATGTAAGAATATGTTTATACAACTTGTTTACATAAGAAACCCGTCTTTACTTTTTTACCTTTTAGATAGGGATTAAAATAAACTTACAGTAACCATCACTTTTTAGAAAATATTTATAACATAAAATTAGTTTCTATATCTTTTTTTTAAGTTGTCATTTTCAAAACAATTTTTTTAGTAAACTATCAAATTGGTCCCTGTCTTCGTAGGTCACTCTCAAATTAGTCCTTGACTTTATTAACATTTCAAACTAGTCCATGTCTTTGTCAAAAGTTTCTCAATTTGGTCCCTTGTCATGTGATAAAAACATAAATACATGAACCTAATTGAGAAACTATTGACAAAGATAGGAACTAATTTGAAATAGTAATAAAGTCAGGCACTAATTTGAGAATGACTTACAAAGACAATGACCAATTTAGTGGTTTACTAAATTTTTTTGTTGTGAAGAACTATGCATCCTATTAATACGAATTATATTCTTCCATGGATGTTAATTATGGCACACAGATTCGATGATTTAAACACAGAGAAGTTGCGGATGGCTGCAAGACAAAGTCGAACAGAGATAGATTTATTTTACTTCGACCCAAAAGAGATAGATTGGGAAGATTACTTTATGAACACTCATATCCCTGGTTTAGTCAAGTATATTTTCAAGTGATACGAATGTTTGATTAAATTCAAATGTGTTATAGAAGAACTACATTACATTATTGTGGGGTTGTATATTTAATTATTTATTGCTCAAGGGTGGTGTGATTGATACTAGGTAGCTTCCATAAGATTGGCAATGTTTCCAGGACTCTTACCTATCATCCATGTTTTTTTCATCAACAAATCTCAAATTCATGTCTTGTTGATGAGACAAAATATGGTGGGAAGAAGACACTCCACTAAAGGTTAAAGGTCTCTAGTCATGTTCTTCGGTGAAAATTAATCACCAACAAATTATGTAGATTTCACATTAATAATATGGTTACTTCAAATAAGTTTGTAAAACATAAATTGTATTAATTAATATTTGATTTACATTACAACCGATAATCCTCGTATGTTTCATAATGATTGTTTATTGGATGGAAATCAATATAATTTTGTGTTGTTTTAGTTCCTATTTCTGTTCCTTCCTTCCTTCCTTTGAGCAATGTTCGTATACACTTTTTCTCACGTCTTAATGTTGTGTGTTGTTTTTGGTTACAAAGTCTTAATGTTGTTTTGGACGTGAGAGTAAAGGTAAAAATTTAGAGCAAACAAGCAAATTGATCGTTGAAATAATTAGTGTTGATCAAAATAGTTTAACAATTACATCATTTAAATTATAACTCGTCGTTTATATCATTTCTTATGTTAACAAGTACAAATAAAGATTCAGTTCAAAAAAAAATTACAGAGAAAGATTGAGATGTCATACATTAAGAAAATATTTGTCTTTCGCATAAACTTAAAATGTCATGTCACTAAAAATTAAATTGCATATTAAATTTATGAAGAAAAAACATTTATTTAATGTGATTGAATCTCCACGTGGTAGTTATAAAGTTTGTGTAAGATAATATTTTTCTTACTTTATTTCATTGCATGAACATCAATATATTCAACAAATGTATTTACTATCAAGTCGTTATTGTCTTGACTACAATGTTGTTGCTGACTTGACTATCAAAACATTAAAAATATAAAAGATACATATTAAATATAAAAAATATTTACATGTTCTCGTACACCTCCATAGTTGAAACTGGAGGTTGTGGAATGTTGAGACTATGTCTAACGTCATCAAAGGGTTATCGTGGAAGGCCCTTAGTGAAGATGTCAGCTATTTGGTATCGAAAAGGAACATACAACACACAAACTTGACCACGAGTACGCTTAAAATGAATATTCATCTCAATGTGTTTAGTGCATTGATGAATGGAAGTAAGAGAAAGATACACGACTCTTACGTTACCATAATAGATTAACGTAGCCTTAGAGACAAGACAATGTAGTTCCAAAAGTAGATTTCTAAGTCAACATGACTCAGATACTACATTAGTGACTCCATGATATTTGCCATCAACATTGGATCAAGACAATGTAGGTTGTCTTTTGGTAGACCAAGATATGAGGTTGTCCCCAAAAATATACACAAAAACCAGATGTAGACCTTTTGGTGTCGGGACATCTACCCTAGTACGCATCAGTACATGCGACGAGCTTATCAATAAAAGAAGGATATAAATGTAGACCGAAATCAAGTGTACCTTGAATATCGAATGATGTGCTTTAAGATAGACATATGTTGTGTTTTTAAATCACGCATAAACAAACACACTTGTTGTACGACATAAGAGATATTAGGCCTTGTACAAGTTAAGAATTGCATGGCTCCAACAAGATTATATGATATTAAGTTTGATCATGATATAGATTGGCAAAAGAGCCACTTCCTTTGGCTTATAAGTTTATCGGTGTAGCAGATGGTTTGATAGGCATCATCATCCAAATCTGAAATAGCGTCGTGAAGTAATCTCGAGCAATATGCTTCAAACCATCCTCTGATCTAAATTCTTCACCAAACTCATTGGTAAGCTTCTCAATTCAATTGACTTTACATCAAGATAATGCTGCCACATGAAAGTAGCGCAATAATATGTTAACCAAAGTTTGAATTTATGTTCCTATGTAATTTTTCTCGTGTTTTAATGTTGTTTTGGACGTGAAAGTAAAGGTAAAAAAATTAGAGTGAATTTTAGTGATCCCCTCAAGCAGAAGCTTTTTCTTCCACACTCTTGCACACACTTGAACTATTGTTGTTGCTACATGTAACATCTTAGATGACTTTAAGCATTGTCGACTGACCCTACAAACCAACACGAGTCTTTTCAGCGTGCTTTGTCCTCACTTGCACGCTTACCAAGAAACTTCCCGGTAGGTCACCCATCCAAACACTACTCCAAGTCAAGAACGCTTAACTGTGGAATTCTTATGTAATGGGCTACCAAAAAGAAGATGCATCTTGTTGATATAGATAGTACCAAACAATTCTTATAAGCCTTCCTTCAACTATGTAGTCTCATACCTACACAACCTCAAGATCCCTCTCATTCTGATGTGATTCGGTTCGTCTAGAAGATGTTGGGAGCCGCTCATTGTCATGCCTTGTGCACCGACGACCACTCTTCGTCCTCGTCAGCCTTGGGTGTTACATACACTCATCGAGATACGCTACCTGACCTCTGTTGTTAGGAAGAAATTTGATACAATATGAACAAGCGAATCCTTTGTTGAACCATTTGATTTGATACCGTAGTTAGGACGTAGAGGAGCTTGAGGATCATTCATATTTGGTCGAGAATAACCTTACTATTAAGTTGGACACCACATCTACAAAACTTCAAGACATTAGACTTATTTATCCTCTTACTTATATGTTGCTCTTCACTTTTTCAAATAAAGCGCGACTTCTAACTTACACTTATTATACAACAAGGTCAATTATATTTTCATTTCTTAGAGATGCTCGACAATACTTACCTGGATTAGATTGCAATATTTGCCAAACTCATTTGCAATACTTGATTCCTAGATTAGATCTAGGTTTGTTATTGTTATTATTGCTTGAGTTTACTTTGATATTTTTTTAATAAATTAAATTAGCCCATTCAAATTGACACCGAACGGAATCGAACTTGAAACCTCGAGGAATACTTGATTCCTAAATTAGCCCATTTGCAACTAATGTGTTTTTCGGTTTTTATAGAAACATTTTTATGATATTACTTTATTTTAAAGTTAAAAATTATAACCAACAAAATATATTACCAGAACTTTTCACTTTTAAAATATATAATAAATTCTTTCAAAAAAATGTATGATAAGTTAATTGTATAAACATTTTCAAATAATTTTCTTGATTAAATTTTCAAATAACCTTTTTATTTTTGTACAATTAATTTTGTTCTTAAAAGAAAAACATTAGTTGCCTACAAGTTGATGTGGTGCAGTGGTTTTCACGTCGGCCTTACACACCGGAGGTCTCTAGTTTGATTTTAGGTAGTAACAATATATAATTCTTTTCCCTTATAAACAATAGGTTGCAATTTTTTTTTTTTAACATGTCAAAATGAAATATATTAACATAGGTTGCAATATTATCATGCTATTTTTCAATGATGAATTTATATACAAATTTTAGACCGCTCCTGTCAAATTAAAATAGGTAAACTGATAATATGTGAATATAGTTCAATTGATAATAACATTTTATTTGTATAATCTAGTTTTGTATCCAAATGTTTTCACTTATTTGCTTTTAAGATATTTAATTACTAAATTACTTGAGCGAAAATAAATGAATAGAATCGACAAGTTAGATGCACATAGAAGATTGGAGTCCAATCAAAAGTGGTTGAAGCTCAATTATCAATACGTACAATGTTGCCAATAAAATGATTTTACACATTATTAATAGAACTTTTATTGTTGAAAGCGTTACGATATTAGTCTCTCTATTTTCTTCTTTTTATATGATCACTTTACACGTGTTTTCTTCTTTTAAATAGTTAATTAGCTCATTCATATTTTAAAATATTATAGTTTTGCTTGACGCAATTCAATGTTTCTTCTAAGTTCTAAACATGTATATCCCTTGGTAGGAAAAGTAACACAATTCTACAGAAGCGACATTACCCTTACCGTAAAGTACAAGAAGCAATAAGATACACACGTTTATTGGTGAAGATTTTTCACAGAGAAAGAAGTAATTGACTTGTGCAACATGAATATGGTTTGTTCACATTGTCCATTTTTTTTTAATTTAATCTGTTTATTGTATTTTTTATTCATTGTTTTTTAAACACTAAAATCTTACAACCATGTATTTGCGGTCAAAAGAGATTGCACATGAGTAGAGTTTGTGTGTAGAGATAGGATGTAAGATATAGTTTTTATTTTTTGTCAAGTAATCTAATGACTAAATATTCACCTCTTAAAATGAATAAGTGTTGTGTTTAAGTTCGAATCTTTGGCTCTTGCATATAATGTAATGTCCCTATCAATTAAACATATGAGGACAATGACAAAATAAATGAGGGAAGCACAAATGCTACTTGCAAGAGTTAGCAATTTCGCCTCCATTCCTTGGAAAACCTCATAAAATGAAACTTGCTTATCCTATTGTAGGTTTTGGGTGGATGTTTGCATCTATGTACGGTGGATCGAAGTTCTTCAGTTTTGTTTCCTATCCTACACTCTGTCACGATTGATTGACCCATGTTGTTCGTCACTTTCGTTGGTTCTCCTCCTTCAGAGAGGTGTTATCCTGAGCGGCTATGTCCTTAGTTGCCCCCCACCCCCCAGGTTTTGGAGGTAGCGCAGTCAGGTGCAGGTGCCCTTCATGGATCTTCGCTTCAATGTCTCCGTCGGGGGGGGGGGGGTTATTCATTTTCTGGCCCATCCGCGTGTGAGATGTCGTTTCTATTGGGGAAGATACCCCTGGACATGGTAAGTACTGCTAGAAAATCCCACAGACTTTGCATTTCTATGACTTTGGGGATTTCATCCCGCTCTCCGAGGGATTCTCCCCACCAGTTATAGAATACCCCTCCTAACTTGGAGGCCCGAGTACTGTTAGCAGACTCCTTCTTTGGAGACGATGACTTCTCTCGATGATGAGGTAGTTTCAGGAAAACAGCTATAGTTGGACACCCTTATATAAAGACGGTTGCAATCCCCATCAACTTAACTTAGTCGGGGTTCGAACCTCGGACAACTAGGCTATTTGACCAACATAAAAAAAGACGGTTGTGAACCATTACAAAAGGAAATACATTTTTCACCACTTCACGGACTCTCAAACGGAATTCTCTCTAAGTTTTCTCTGTAATTTCACCAGAAAATTACATCCATCGTAAACTAGCGTAGATCCGTTGCATTGGAAAACCTTTTGTATATTTTACGTTAATTAAATATACATCGACCCGGTATACATTAGAAGTTATTATATATCTTAAGATGACCATTACATTCGAAAATACATTTATGCAAACTATATTTCTTTACTTAAACAAAATAATAATTCAACAAATAGGAAAAAAACTAAAAAGCACATAGGACAAACACTAAAAAAATTCTAAATATTTCGTACATAATCTGCTAGTCGTCAAAACCCTCTCAAGTTAGCAAAATTTCTTGTCGTAATTGTCGATATGTTAGACTTGGTCATCAATATTTTGAGCTTGTTCATCAATTTTCTACGACTGTTTTTCCAATATTTTTCTTTTCAACCACCTTCTTTCCTTTCTTTGTTATAATAAATAATTTCCTTTTTATATGCAGCATTGATTGTTCGGCACCGAACCCACTTCCATCCTTTTTACTATTAATGTTACTTTGTTGATGCCTTCTTGAAATCTCAAATCGTCAAGCTTCACAAATTTGATTTGGAGACGTAATGTATTTTGGTAGTTAGAAAACGTTAGGTTCAAAGAGGTGCTCTGTTGGTACTGTTTGTTCCAACAGTTTGCTCACCGATTTTGTTTTGACATATGTCACATGTGTTGGTGACTATCAAAGTAGAGGGTTTGACATTCAAACTTTCAGAATTAGGACCAATCCAGTGTACATAGTAAGAAGTTCCCATTACCATTGGATCTTTACTTCATATGGTAAAAATAATAGGCAATTGTTTGGGTAAATTTATACTCTTTAATTCTCACAAGGAAAATAATCCAAGGACACCAAAATACCTATTTTACACATTGAGAGAGATGTAATAGATGAGGTATATTGGTGATTTAATAAGAAGAGAGATAACTAAAAATAACAAAATTTATTGGTTGTTTTTATACATGTAGATTAACTCAACGATAATAAAAAAGAAAATGGGAAGTATGAAACAAAGAATAGTTAAAAATGTCTCAAATGTTGACAACGACCCGTGTCACTAGAGACAGATCTAGGGGAGGGCAGACGTAGCCATGACCCCTCCCCTTTTCATCAATAACCATAAATAACTATGAATTTGTGTTGGTTTTTATGAGTTTAACTAAAACCCAATTTTAGTCACTCACAGTTTTCTTTCCGAAAAAGTAATACCAAATTAATTCTTCACATCTTTATAAGGGGACAGATTAGTCCCTCTACGGCTCTATCAATAGAATTGAGGAAATAATCTGTCTTTTTTTGTCAGGATATGAATTCACGTGCAAAAAATTTTTGAGGGACTAAATCTAAAATGAGTATTTATTCCTATTTTGTCTTAAAGAGTACCAATATGGCAATATCTAGTTCTTTATAGGAGTAAGTAATAATAATAAAGGGAAATCACATATCATATTAGTTCATGATGGTTTAACCTTTCTTGATTTAACAGAGTAAAAATAAATTATACTAATAATAATATTAATAAAGAAATGCTTAGTTTAATCGATAACATGGTGTTTTCTATTCCACGTTTGGTTTTTTTTTTTTTTTTTTTTTTATTTTTTTTTAAATTTTTTTTTTTTCGTTTTTTTTTTTTTTTCTTCCATTTTTAGTTTTTCATAGATTTTTTTTTCTTCAGTTTTTCATAGATTTCCTCCAAGTAATATTATTTGAGGTGTGTCGGATATTAAATATGAGTATCTCTTTCAATTGAGATTGAGATTGGACTTTTAATTTGAATTTTTAGATTTTAAGTCATTTTTAGGATTATTTAATTTCAATGTATACTATTAAAAGATTCACCTCCATTCAATAAATTTCTAGATTCATCCCTGCATACACTTACCTTTAAGTTGAAATTAAGATCTCCGCGTCTCTTGAGCTAGAGTGACACGACTTGTTTGACGTTAATCTAACAAAATATGAAGAAATAAAGAAGTTTAATTTTGAGTTATTAATATTAAGGTGACATTTCAGTTGTGAGAATGAGTAATACCATAAACTTATATTTAGAGTGAGCAGCATCTATCATTGTTAGAGTTTCAAAATATTTTCAAAAACACATTCCTAGCAACACACTTTTTTTTTTCCTTTTGTACAATAACATACCCTTTTTTATTATTTAAAATTCATATAGATTTAATCAAATCATGTGGATCACATATAATTTTAGAGAGATCCATAAATTTGATTCCTAAGGTTTGATTCCAAGGACGATTTCAAGGACGTACCCAGGGAATACCTAGTTCGATTTCTAGGGGGAACAACTCTTGGTCAGTGCGCACCCCTCTACGCACGAGCCGGATTAGTCGTCCACCTTTGGTGGGTCGAAAACCAGTGCGAAAGCAAAAATAAAAAAGTGTGTTAAAAAATGTGTGTTAGTATGGTTTTTTTCATTGATTCACCCTACATCATATTTTCTTTTTCTTACCTAAAAACCACTTAATAATACTATAGTATTCATGTCCCCTAAAAGAATATTATAGTATTCATGCATCATGTCTATATAAAGACATATGGTATTGGTATATCACCATCAAGGCATTAAATTCAAGAACATCATCATTGTGCCATTAATATTTCATTCATTTGTAACGAAAACTCCACTTTAAATTTCTTCCTTTATTTCAAATGGAATTGGGAAGCATATTGCACTTTCTTGAGGGCAGAACAATTTTAGTCACTGGTGCCACTGGCTTCCTCGCAAAAAGTATACATATCTCTCTCTTTCTCTCTTTAAGCCATGACTTAATTATATATATGCTTGATTACTTGTTTGGTTTTGCAGTTTTTGTTGAAAAGATTTTGAGAGTTCAACCAAATGTAAAGAAACTTTATCTTCTTCTAAGAGCTAAGGATTCTGAATCTGCTGCCCAACGTTTCAGCACTGAGGTGATGAATATCTGTATATTATTAGAACAAATATAAACAGGGGACAGTGGGCGGAAAGGCTGGCAGTCCAGGGCACTATTTTCTGAGGAACACCAAAATTATTATTTTTACTTAATAATTAGTATTATATAGATATATATTTATTTTTAATCTCTTTGATTAATTCTATTAAAAATATATTTTTAGAGAACTTTGATTATAAATAAATCTTTTGCAACAAAAAATGTATGAAGAAAAATATTAGATTAATTAAAAGGTCAAAATTTGATTGTTTCGTCCGGGGCACCAAAAATCTTAGGACCGACCCTGAATATAAGTTTCATTTTCGTATAAAATAACGTTTTCCTTTCTTTCTGTTTTTTTGATATTTTAAACAACATTTTTACTACTGTTTTCTCATTATGGATACGTAATAAGTTTGTGTGTGATACGTAGATAATAGGGAAGGACTTGTTTAAATTGCTGAAGGAAAATCAGGGTCCAAGATTCAACTCCTTTGTCTCTGAAAAGTTGACTTTAGTGCCTGGAGACATTTCTAAAGAAGGCTTGAATTTGAAGGAATCCATTCTAGAAGAGGAGATTTGCAATCAAACAGATGTTATAGTTAACTTGGCTGCAACAACGAAATTTGATGAAAGGTGATACAATTTAGAACCTTATGTCTCACGTTAATTTCTTTATGGTTAAAAGTTGAACATTTTTTGCAATAATTGTTCATTAATTGTTATTAAATGCAGATACGATGTTGCATTGGGTATAAATACATTAGGAGTCAAGCATGTTTTGAGCTTTGCTAAAAAGTGTACTCAACTAAAGGTGCTTGTCCACGTTTCAACAGGTTAGTATATATACTCTCTCGGTTCTAAATATAAGCGGACTTTTTAGATTCATTCATTTAATGATGTATGTGATTCATAATATGTGTTGGTGAAAATTACTACTCTCACAATTAGGTGAAAATAGGTTCGACTAGGTTAAACTTTGAAATGCTTAGGTCTTGTGTCTAGTAAACTTCATTTTAATATTTAACATGAGGTTTTAATGAATATATACATGATATTATATTTAAATTATATTGTGGTTAAAAATAGTATATTTACATTTACTAAAAAAAAACTAGTATATTTACATATGTGAAAAACTAATGTAAACTATATAAATTTAAATGGCTTGATAGTTAATATCTTAAATAGTCAGTCTAAAAATAACCTCTCTAAAAAAAACACAGATTCATCGCATATAATTTTAGATTCTTCATATTTTAACATTTTACACGGACAGTTTTTAGACATCTTAACCTTTTGCCAGGGCTATTTTCAAACTTTGCCCAATTATTTTTTATTTTTATTACAATGTGAGGTAAAAACATGAATAGTTCAAAATTATAGGGGTGCAATTTGTATTTCTCTTTTTATAGAGAGACCGTTTCCGGAACTCGCGCACATTATTAGAGAGATTATTTGAGGTATTGACCCAATTTAAATTACTAAATTGGTTAGCTAGTATATTAATAATTTAATCTAAAATGCAAAATCGAATATAATAATTGTAAGAAAAAATCTAATATAATAATAGAAATAAAAAAATTATTGTAGATTTTTTTTGAAAAAAAAAAACAATTGTAGATATTCATTTAAGTAGGCCATCCCTTACTCAAAAAATAAATGTTATTTTACGACGTAGTCTGATCTATTTAGCTATATATGTTTATAAAAAAAAAATCTTGATTTTCTATATATATTTTTTTTTGACAAATTGATTTTCTATATTTGTTCCTTATAAAATAAAGCATGGCATGATTTTTGCATGATATAGGCTAGGTCATAGGCTCTGTCAGTCGACATAGACCTTTTAAAAAAAATGCTAATTTTAATTTTAATATTTTATTATTTATTATATTAATTCTTAATAAAAAAAATTATTAATTATTATCCTCTAATTAATACAATATGCATGTCCTCCTGAGTTTAACTCAGTTGATAGGGACAATGCATAATATATGCAAGGTGCGGGGTTCAAACCCCGACCACCAAAAAAAAATACTATATACATCATTCTCTGTTCAATTCAATATCTTACATTTTTCGTTTAAGCATAATAGTAAATACACCGACACTACTTCAAGTCATTGCAAAATACTACTTATATTAATCGAAGAGTGTATTAGGAGTGACATTAATGGTGTCAAAATAGTTGAATTTTCTTAGGTTTGAGACTACGAAATATAAGTATTTTTTCACTTATATTCAAGACTAGAGTTCTATCCAAAAAAAAAATAAGAGTGAGTGAATAGTTTCCTTAAAAAAATAAAATAAGAGTGATATAGTTAAAATATTATTTTGACGAAATTATTACTTTTATTTGTTTATATAATTTCGTAATTTGTTTGAAATTGTCAAAATTGTTTATAATTTATTTTAGGAGAAAATATGTTTATATATTATTGTGTGGCAGAGGGATTGCTATCCATATAATAAAGTCAAATCTTCATCACAATTAATCCTTTTGTATTCAAACATGCACGTATAAAAAAAATATGTCTTTTTTAGTCACACTTATTGCAACAACTTAATTAGACCACTTATATTTTTCTGAATTGACTATACTAATGTAAATAATGTTCATGACATTGACATACCAATATATTTTAAATATAATATGTTACTTAAAACACAAGTTAGTACATATATATTTCTTAAAAAGGAGTATGTTTTATGTCCATGCAAGCAGGGCGGATCAAAGTTTGGTGTGTCTAAAATAATAATGTCAAAAAATATTTTTAATAAAATTAACTATTATGTACTATTTTTGCCCAAAGTAGTAGTTTTATTAGTCTAAGGCTATTTGTAGCACCAACGATTATTAATTGGAACAAAATGAGTCGTCAACTTTTTTCATTATTTTATTCATATAGACATCCTTTCTTTAAAAATAAAATAATAGTTAGAAAAAATTTGGTGTGGTTATAGCCAAACCAAGGGTTATGCTACATCCGGCCATGCATGCAATTATTTTGTGAATGAAATTTCAAATAGCTCTTTTTATCATCTAAGTTGCACTTATATAACCTTTTTTTTTTGTTATTGTTATAACTTGCAGCTTATGTGTGTGGTGAGGGAGGAGGACTCATATTAGAGGATCCTCATCGCTACGGTGTGTCACTAAATGGAGTTCCAGGACTTGAAATTGATATGGAAAAGAAATTAGTGGAGGGGAAATTCAATCAATTTCTGGCACAGGGAGCAACTGAACATGATATTGAAGTGGCCATGAAGGACTTAGGCATGGAAAGGTAATCAAATAAGTGAAACTATTTAAGATTTTTCACTTAAAAAATTATTCACTAAGAAATTAACTTACAATATCAGAGGATCCTCATTTTTCAATGTACTAACTTCCAAAGTTTCAAGATCATTAACTTATTATTTTAGACTCTTAAAGACTGTCTTTAGAGCACTCGTTAGCATTTAAAAAATAATAATACATGGTTACACATATTAGTTGATCTTGGTCATCAATTTGAGATTATTGGGCTAACCTTACACATTTACCAAATCATTTTCAAACAAATTTCACTATTGATTTGATGTTAGACGACCAAGATTAATAATTGTGTCATCTAGTTAGTGCGTAGAATCTGATTCTGAACTTATCAATTTTTTAATTCAATTTTTTGCATGATTGTGAATTCTAATAAATACAAAAATTTGAATATGTTTGGTTTTTTTGCATGATTGAATTTATTAGAGCTACTAAATATGGATGGCCAAACACATATGTGTTTACAAAAGCAATGGGAGAAATGCTTGTAGAAACTTTCAAGGATAACATGTCTGTTGTTATTGTTCGTCCCACCATTGTTACTAGCACTTATAGAGAACCATTCCCTGGATGGGTTGAAGGGTTAAGGTAAATCACCAAATTATAATATCTTATTCTATTACAAAAAGTTGAATGAGTTTTTTCTTTTGTTGGGGAGTAAAAAAAACATTATTATCAATGGTTTGACAATGTGTTTATAAATGGGGGCAATCCTCACCTCACAAACCGGTTTTGTGGGGTTGTGTTAGGCCCAACCACGATTTTTATGATTAATCAAAGTGACGTAAATGGTTGGTCATTTTACGATCATTCTTTTGGGAATTTGAATTACATTTGTTGTGGTTATGAAGTCAAACTCTTACGACTGAACTAATTTTTTTTCACCAAAAACAATAATAATCATATTTAATTTTAATTTATGTGAAAATTAGTAACGTAATTAAAGATGGAAATAATTTTTCTCTAATTTCAATTAATTATTCAACTTTTTCTAGTAAAGTTTTGAATATCAATTATCCTCCATTTTTCTTATATTTGGAGTTTTCTACAGAACCATAGACAGTATAGTCGTTGCTTATGGTAAAGGAAAATTAACAAGCTTCATGGCCGACCTAGACGCAGTTTTCGATGTGGTGAGTCACCAAATAAAAAATTTCTTGTTTTTGATCAATTCCAAAAATTGATACATTAATTAATATTGATGTTAAATATTGAGCAGATACCAGCAGATATGGTGGTAAATGCAATTATAGTAGCTATGATGGCTCATGCAAATCAACCTTGTGATAACATCATATATCATGTTGGTTCCTCTATTAGAAATCCAATTACGTACCGTACTTTCAGAGACTATAACCTTAGATATTTCACCAAAAAACCATTGATGAACAAGGATGGAAAATCGATTAAGGTTGGCAATATTACTGTGTTTAGCAACATAGCTAGCTTCCGGAGATACATGTTCATATGCTACATGCTTCCTTTAAAGGTACTTAATCACTTCTATTCATTAATTTCTACCATTCAAATTCACATTCCTTCAAAGTAAAACATATGTATCATTGTGGTGCAGAGAGGTGAGTTTAATTTTCCCGAATCGCAACAATGTGCTAACAAAGTTTGCTTTAACAGGGACTAGAGGTCGCAAATTCAATTTTGTGCCAATATTTTCGGGGAATATATGTTGACCTAAACCGGAAAATCAGCACAGTTATGCGGTTGGTTGATCTTTACCTGCCTTACTTGTTCTTCAATGGCATGTAAGTTAATTGATAATTAGCACCTATATTAAAATATCATACTAAAGCATTTGGTTCATTAATTAACTTTGTGTGTTTAATTTGTTTTTGCACACAGATTTGATGATATGAATACAGAAAAGTTGCTATTAGCCGTAAAAGAAGAAGGTGTAGAAATGAATTTGTTTTACTTTGATCCCAAAATTATTGATTGGGAAGATTACTTCATGAATATCCACATCCCTGGTATCTTCAAGTATGCATTAAAGTTTTGATCATACCATAACATTAAGTGAGTTGTGTGTGATAATGTATTTTGCATTGGCAGTTGTTGATTTATATATGTACTATGATTTAAACTTGTATTTTCATTGTCATTGTTTTCAAATTAAAGTTGTGCTTCTCATATCATACGTTGATCTGTAATATACTATTTAAATTTGATAATTGATCATATGTACTTGATCAAATGTTTATTTTACCGTGTGTTTTATATTTCATATTTTACTTCTATACTTCCCATCAAAGTATATATTTTTTGCTTCTATACTCTCATGTAAAAGATCGTTTAGACAACCCATTTCGGATAGGCCTAGTGTGGTTGACTTGAGATCTTGAAGTGTGCTCATTTCAAGGTCTCAGGTTTGATTCTCCACGTTGTCAATTTCGATGGGCAAGTCCATACAAAGATTTGCTCAGGTTTAGAACAGGGCCCCCGCAAGTGGATCTTGGGATTGGTCCTCTCGGATTAGTCGGTCCTTGAATCGGATACCGAATTTTCGAAAAAACAAGATCGTTTAGACACAACTATTACACATGGGTGTGTTTGATCTTTTAAAACAACATAGCACAAGATAAAATATCACATGACAAACTTTTATGGCATTGAACAATCTTTGGTCTTATACAATTTTGGTGGAGAACATGATATTTTGGTATTTCAGACAACATATTTGGAATAAAAAGTTGTGGTTTAGTAAGAGACAAGAATTTCACTTTGTATTCTTTCCCTTGCCTCCAACTTATTCTCCCCCTGAAACAATTTTACAAATCAAGCATTTTACAACTTAAGTTGTCTTATCCTTCATTCTTTAGTAGTTCAAACGCACCTATGTAATCTCAATGCAAATCTTATTCTACTAATTGGTATTATGATTAAGTATAAAACATAGTTAACCAACACAGAACCAGCCGAATAATTTTTAAAAATAAGCGGGGCCTAAAGCAAGGTTGAATGTATGGAACCTTTTTTATTAGAATATGAGGCCTTTTTGTTTGTAAAATTTAATAAAAAATAATTTTTTGTTGGGAGGCCTAAAACTAGAGTTTTGATGGTCTTACCCTTAGGCCGGCCCTGAACCCACATTTGATGTAGAGAAAGAGCGGTCTACATGCTCCTTATCGCGATCCTGACAAACTATGATCATACCATAACATGTCCGTAAACGGTAAACATTTTCATTTCATGATCATAGAACCAAGAAATTCAAAAAAATAAAAGTAGGTCGGGTATTCTCGTTCAGTATCATAACTGTGTATATGACAATTAACGGCTGATGGGTAATGGTAGATTGAATCAATCTGCATCATAAAAACAAAAAACTGATCAAATCAATTAAAGAAAACTGATTTTTCTTGTTTATTTGTTTAAATTTTAACATTTCACTTCGGTTATTGCACTATATATTAGAATTGATCAAACATGAACACCTCTAGTCCTCTACTTTTCCCCTTCTATCGTTCTCCGACATTTACATTATTCTAAATAACAATACTTTGAATCAATTGTGTGTGAGCGCGCGAGCGCATAAGTAATACTCTTTTGGTTTGTTTGTAGTTTTGATCTCTTTTTTAAAATTTGACAATTTTGATCTCTTGATCGTATTTTTTAACTAAAAATTGGTGAAGATATACTCATTCCATCCAAAAATTGAGTAAAAATTGGTCTAATATAAGTTGATGTATTTGATACAAATTTTGAATCAAATACATTAACTTTTGTTGACCAATTTTTATTAATATTTTGAGACGGAGAGCGTATGTTATAAATGATGTGATATATGATCTAAATATTTTAGACTAAATATTTGATGGCAGGATTAAAACTATCAAAGGGATGCCAATTATACAAAACGGTGAAAATAAGAAAACCAAAACTGCAATTAACACTACAAGAAAATTGCCATATAGCAACGGTCACTTTTAGCAACTGCAGAAAAAAGAGTTGCTATAGATAAAATTTAGCAACTGATGTTCCAATACCCCGTTGTTATAGGTTAAGAATGAAAAAGCGCCACTCAAAACCTTTATAAACCAATAGACAAAATCATTTTATAAACCAATATTTAAAAACTACTTATAAGAAAAAAAAACTAAAACAAAATCCGCTTGATGATGGAAACTGCCAACGATTTTGTAGTGATGATTCAGTTAGGCTATTTACGAAATTGCCATTAAAAAATGATTCCCGTGTTTTGTTAGAGAGAAAACTAGAATAAAAGTCAAGAAAAGCTGTTTCCCTTTTTCTGTTTTTAAAAATTGAAAACGCGGAACTGTTTTGAAAACTGAAAAAGCGGAACTGTTACAAAAAGATTTATCAAACAAGTTTTACTCTTTTTTAATTTTTAAAAACTTAAAAACTATTTTTAAAAAGGATATCAAACACGCCCTTAGTTTTTCCCCATCTTTTAATTATTTTTTTTCTTCTTTCCCACGTTTTCTTTCTTTCACATAACAAAACTAAAAGAAAAAACAAAAAATAACAAACTT
>Ga0228710_1003106_pt1 | contig 26470 bp, 18 predicted proteins | sample MedpolnodulmetaG_FD_177995 | JGI IMG/M metagenome (GOLD analysis project Ga0228710, IMG submission 177995) | Root nodule microbial communities from Medicago polymorpha collected in Santa Monica, California, United States - pink nodules | ecosystem: Host-associated > Plants > Roots > Nodule... | reverse complement strand
CATTGCTGGTGGCATTGCATACTGCATCACCAATGTATACTGAAACAAAGGATCCACTGGGAGAAAGCCGTAACTCGCTGCCGCTTTAACAATAAATAATCCAATAACAGGTAGCAACAAAAGCCGGGTTATGATGATGCAGATGAGTGTCAATGGTTTTACACTTGATGATTTCAAGCCTGCAGTGAGGTTACCACCAAGCAAAAGTGTGATGCAAGGAATTGTTCCATTCCTGCAGAGAATTAAGTTTAAACACATAATTGTGTGGTTATACAAGAAGTAAAGACTTTAAGGACTATTTGATTTTTATGAAGAAATTAAGGCACATAGCCACATACCCAAGTAATTCAAGAGTGCTCTGGATTACTCTAAATGGAGCATTGTCTCCAATTATTAAGTTCCTTAACCATGCAACCGCGCCAAAGAGGAAACCGAAAAACTGATCATGGAATAAGTAAATGTTAAATTTGAAACAAATGTAACAAAGCAGAGAAGAAATGAATCAAGAAAGAAGAAAAAGGAACTCACTACAGAAATTGCTGGTGGTGACATTAGTTCTGCTAGAAGATGAGTTAGAACTTCTATCATTCTTTTAAAAAATGATTGTTTCTCCTTCATCAATTCATTAGACTGATCTTGTTCATCAACCTGAAAATCAAGATAGTTTAGGACATTTCAAATTATCATCGTCTGAAATAAAGGTTGAAGGACTAGGATTCAAACCCCGATGAATTAGAAAATTTTAACACAACAACTAATATGCTAACATTTTCCAATTAAAAAAAAAGTATAGCATAATCCGGCTCCCGAGGTCTTACGATTTGGCCTTCAAAGTCTTCAATATAACTCAATGGTGCCACTTCTATCACGGTGTTTTCATCGTCTTTTCCCTTTAGAAGGGGAGTATCTACATTTCCTTCAAGATCTTTGTTTGGTGTCTTTATGGTCTCAGCAGCCTCAAGTGCCTTAAATCTCAATGAGCTGCTTCTTATAGTTTGATAAGTATAGGTCCATATGAAAATACCACCAAGCTACAATCGAAAAATTATCACAAGACAATACAATAAGATACACTGCATGCTATGTATAAGCAAAATCTATGTAGCACCGTACTTCTTATAGAAGACATGTCTAGTGTCTGACATGACACTGACACAAGTGATTACATTCAATTAATTTGTATTCCCAAATTATTATGGTGTCAACGTGTCAGTGTCGTGTTCGGTGTCTATGTGTCAGTGCTTCATAGAGCAAAGTATAAAAATGTGATAGGATGATGATGCCTTACTGCCATAGAGAAAGATGCATATGAGAGTGCATTACTGTGGCAAACATCGCGTGCACCAAATGGACCTCCTTTCTCATCGCATATTGCTGGGATAATTACAATTGGCAAGCCTCCCATGCTTCCTTGTAAATTAAAGCATAATTCATGAAATCAGACCATTTTAGATAAAGTTTTTATACAGTAACCAACATTGATGCTATATTATGTTATATTGTAACAGTTACAATTATTTATCTCTCACAATACCTGATGAACAAGCAGCAATAATAAGACCTTCTACTTTCAAGTTAGGCCTTAGTAACTTTACTAATATCCATCCTAAAATCCCTCCAATTAAGAAGGTGAGTCCAACATTAACCGGCATAAACCACCTGTATAAATCAGAATAAACAAATTGATTACTGGTTAACATAACCAACATTAAATGATCTATTATTAGATTATTCTTGACGACAAATATAGCAAAATCAGAGTTAAATTCTGAGAGTCAAAAACTTAAAAGCCAATTGTACCATGATATCATATCTTGAAGTGAAACACTTTTGGCAAAACTTGAAAATATAAGTGAAGGAGTGAATATAAACAATACAACCTGCAAAAGGTAAACCAAAATAACTAAACAGTATTTCAACAATCCTGTTAAATATTTGCTCTTCACATTGAAAATGTGTTATGTACATATATAATACTATAAGTGTTACTTATATTTAATTTAGCTTGAATCACATACCTTGTTCAAGGATTTCCTAAAATCTGGTGAAAGAAGATTGTTGAAATACTGAGTAGCCATGAAAGCTCCCAATGCACTAACAAGTAAGACTTGAATAACTGGCATAGAAGCCACTTCCAAAAGTTGTACAAAACCCATCTTTGCTTTTAATTTACTTGTGCTGCAACTGAACTATATATACTATTTGTGTAGGCGAGGAAGATGAATGATTAACAACCAATGCTTACTTACTGAGATGTAGGGTCAAGGACCAATGAGTGACATGACATAGTATGGCACATGCGTGATTGTTAACAAGTCATAATATGGCACATGCGTGACAATTTGAACATTTATTGGTTCAACTAAATTTGATTTTGACCTAACTCAACCTTATCACACTAATTTGTAACACTTTTATTTTTTACGAAACCGTTTAAATCATTTATAAACACATTTTCAAATACTATTTGACTCGTATTTTTTAACATAATAATTGATTAATTGTTATAATTCTTCAAACACCGAAAGTCCTTTCAATTGCAAATTGTAAACGTGCTATGTTAAAAGAAGTTATACAATTGGGTTTTATCGACATTTGATTTAGGGTTAAATATGTTTTTGGTCCCTATAAATATGTCAACTTTTTGTTTTAATCCCTCTAAAATTTTCCTTCAACTTTCAGTCCCTATAAAATTTTCAGTCTTCACTTTTGGTCCCTCTTTTAAAGTAAACTCATATGTAGAATTAATATTTTTTAATAACTTTTTCCATAAAATTCAAAATATTATAAGAATCACTCCAAAAAAAATTTAGAATTTTTTAACAAAACATGAATTTAATATGAATTTTTATATGTTTTATGGTTAAAAATTCATATTTAATTTGTGCTTTGTTAAAACATTCTAATTTTTTGTAGGAATATTTTACACATTTCTGAATAATTTCATTAAAAAATACAAAAATTAAATTAAAAATAAGGACCAAAAGTAGTGATTGAGAATTTTATAAGGACTAAAAATTGAAGGAAAATTTTAGAGGGACTAAAATAAAAAATTGACATATTGATTGGGACAAAACATATATTTAACCCTTTGATTTATTATTATTTAAAGATAAACCTAGAGTCACTCACATAAAACTAGTGTACTCTAATTTGATGGTTTATTCATTATTTATTAGTGGATATAGAAATCACAATTGACAATTGGTTTGAAACTTTAGTACTGTATATATATATATATATTATATGACCAGGAGGAAGACGAGGGAGAAGAAGATATAAATGACAAAAGAATTAGGAGTCCAAAAATAGAGACAAGTTTTATATATACATAATACATGGTGATTCTTAGCACAAGTTTTTTGTCTAATGTGTTGCTACAGTGTCCACATGAATCAATCTTTATCACGTCCCAGACAAATCAGATCCCACCTCCCCCCAAATTCAAAGGTTTATGCCTTAGTTACGTCTTTTTGTGACTTTAACAAAAAATACTAATTATTATGATTGATTGTTAATTTGTTATACGACAAAGTACAGTGAGCCAAATTGTAATTTTTTAATAAATTATTACGTTCCCTAAAAAAAAAAAAATTATTACGAGAAATCGAGAGTTTTAAACAAATGAAAATAGATGGAAGGACTTACTTGAACAAATAGAAAATTTGGAGTACTAACTAAATTCACTCAAAGAGTAAAATCACACATAACTCAAATTAGAGGTACCAAATTTATGATTTAGCCTCGTATATGTTTTAGCAGAATGGTCACGTCTCTGCAGAGTTAATAAATCATAAATTTGGTACTCCAAATTATGATTTAGCAAATTTATATGCATTTTAATTTCAATTCAATAATTCGAGCTTATATGTTGAGCTAAATATGAGTTGGGTAGGGGATGTATTGAAGTCTCTTGGTTATGGTCCACCACCATGGCAGATATGTTTCCTTATTCCGTTTGGGTCGAGAATTAGGAGGGGAGATATTTTAATTAAAAACATGTTTGGTTCGCAAGGAGAGAGGAGAGATTTTAAAATTATTTTATCGTTTTACCTTTAAAATTAATTAAATAAAGATAATAAAGTAACGAAACAATAACGATGTAATCGATAATAACACGTTGTAGACAATCAAATAATGAATTAGTAACAGGGTTGTTACAAGTAGTAGTAAAAGTTGTTACAAGGAAAAATTGTTAATAATATACAATAAAAAAGTTGTTACAAGCATAATATAACTTAATAATAGTAAAAGTTGTTACAAGATAATACAACCTATAGCCAAATAATAATAATAATAAAAGTTGTTACAAGATAATACAAACTATAGCCAAATAATAATAATAATAATAAAAGTTGTTCAAGATAATATAACGTAATAATAATAAATATTGTTATAAGGATAATATTGAGATTTTAAATTAATCTAAGGATAATTTTGACAGTGTAATAAAATTCCCCCCTCCCCTAAAAATTAAACCAAACACTTCAAATTAAAAATCTCCCCTCCAAAACTCTCGAACCAAACGGACCATAAATATGTTATGAGTTAGATCCTATTATGTAAAAGGATTATGTTGGAAGAGTCTTGTCCTTTAAATTTAAACAAAATCCTATTTTAGATGATAAGTCTCTAGTTAATTTCTTCTTAAAAAAAAAAAGAGTCTCTAGTAAGTTTTCCACGGAAAATATCTTAAACAACCCAAAAAGTTTTTTGATGGTCCATTCTAAAGTTGTGGGGAGTCAAAATTGCACAATGGCCAAAATATGAAACTAAACCTTAATTTCAAGGGCTTTTTTTTTATTTTATAAAGGCACAAGAAAGCAGTAAAAGTCAGGAGAAGGCTCGAACCGTATATAAATAGAGATTACACATGAGAAATTGTAAGCCTAGACTATCCCTTAGGAGCCAAGAAACTTCAAGCTTCTAACAAAAGCTTTGCAGATTGCAAAGAAACCTATGCTCCTAAACAAAGATATGCAGCCCAAACCAGCGAATGAACTAACACTACAAAAGAAAAGACCAAATATCAAAACAATCATATCTATCCCACCAAGATAGATTCAACAACCAACAAAAATGACGGAAAATATAAACAGAACTGTCAACATGACAGTCACAAATATTTAGGATTGCCTTTGATATATCACACTCTTTTTGGAATGAGTTTGTATGTGCTCACTACTTGTACTTTGAACTCCTTTATCATTTAGTTTATCAACATCTTTCTTCTTATTATACTTCTTATGCCTTCTTGACATAAAAGGAGTGAATGAACTTCCCTTATCCAAATCTCCTTCAAGGTTCTGCTCTTGCTCGTCACTAATATCCCTCTCTTCATCAACTAAGTCTCCCCACTGAGTTCTTAATATGCTCACACTCTTCATAGAAGTTGTACTATGATGTGTGTTTCCATCTTTGGAGACATGATATAATGGTGTATCCTTCTTTATTTCAATGTCAGCAATGTTTTCAACATCCTTGAAAATTCCAACTTGAGTGTTAACCTTGTCTAGAGTTGTACCATCAACTAAAAGAGCTGACTTAGGACTAGAGAGCAAGACATCCAAGTTTGTGATAGCACCAGAGATAGTAACACAAATGGGATTATTAGAATTATGGGAATTCATCATGTTGTTGTAGTATGACTCAAAATTTGTTGGATGAAGAATATTGTTGCTAAAAATATAAAAGATTTGTTTCAAATATATTTTGTGCTGAAAATATATTTATGGACAATAAATATCTTTTTGTACCGTATGAAGGAATATTTGATGCAAATATACTTTGAAAAGGAATATTTGATGCAAATATTCTTTCACTGAAAGAGAAAAATAAAGTAACATATCTTCAGTGTGATATCCGTTCTAATTTTACGAGTTATATTTCTCTATAAATACAGACCTTGTATCAGATGAAACCTTGAGAGAGAGGGGGCTGAAAACAAGGGTTTAGAAACAAACAAAAAACTAGGGTTTAGAGAGATTTCCCTAAGCGGGAGACACTAGGGTTGGGATTCTTTTGATTCACCTTGAACAAAACACTCTTATGATTGAGTCTCTTGGTCAGGGTAAGAGATTGAAACTTTGAGTATAATTAGGTTTGAAGACTAATTCTTGTAACCTTTTGATATCTCTTTGTAAAGTTACTCATCATTATAGTGGAACGGAGGGATGCTCTCTCCCCCAGACTAGGTCAGTATTGGACCAAACTGGGTAAACAAATTTCGTGTGTTCTCTCTTTCTTTCTCTCGTTGTTTTTCTACCTTTGCTTGTGTTTAGTTGTTATCCACTCTGAGGGTTATGAGGATGTGGGTGCTTTGGTGGTGTCTTGTTGGGAGGATGAAGAAGGTGATGTTTCTCACCTTGGGAATGATGCCTTGTAGAGCGGTGTTCAACTGGGGAGACGTTAAACACTCATGGTCAGTCTGAAGAGGTGGAGGTAAGAATACTTGTGATCTACTTTTAAGGTGGAGGTTCAAGGTGGAAGACATAGTGGGATGTACGCATTTGAAAGTTTAGTTAGAGAAAGCTCAACTTGAGGAGGAGTTGAACACACCGGGAATGGTACAACTATGGAGACTTTGGGTGCTATGCTCTAGTTGTGAGCAAGGGAATTCTTCTTGAAGACGGAAGAAATTCCATAGTTTGAAGAATGTATAGCATGGCTTGTGGGATTACCCTAAAAGACCAAGGGTGATTGGATGCAAGGAGATCTTCAAGGAAGCGAGAGACGTTCCGTAGTTGAAGAGGTTATGGTGTATACTTGTGGAACTACCCAAAATTCCTGGTGTAGTTGGATGCAAGAATCTTCAAGAAGGCAGAAGGCATTCCAATGGTTGAAGAGGTTGGATGGAAACTTGTGGAGCTACTTGGTCTAGTTGGAAGTAAGGGAAAGAGCAACAAGGTGATTGATGGATAAATTGGCATTATCACTAATTTAGAGTCAAGGTGGAGAATCAGACTCTCTACCTCAAGGTTTACTCTTGTTGACTTCATTGATATTGGTTGCTTGATTAATTTTCTCCACACGTCAAGTATTTTATTGGTGTGATTTTTCAACGAATTCATAACACATCCCATCCTTAGAGAGAAGAGAGCTAGAAGCCACTGCAGACAGTTCATGATCACTTAAGTTGAAAGTGAGTGGTTCATCGGCTATATATTCGCAAGATTGCTTTGAATCATAATATTGCTTGTCACATTTCCAATGATATAATCAACTATTGTAGCTTTTCCTCTAGAACCATATGTTATCTTAGCCAAAGTATGTTCAGAAATGATAGCATCCTCAATAGTTTCAGCCACATTTATACTAGAATGAACTGGTAATTTTTTGTTCACCTCATAATGCTTATTTTTCATAATAGTTTTATTCACCTCCACTTGGTCAGTTGCAAGACTCTTGCATTGCTGAATAGAATGCCCAATTACTCCACAATTGTTAGAATATAAAGGATATTTATCAAACACAATCCCCACATAGAGGTATATATATATATATATATATATATATATATATATATATATATATATATCAACCAAAATACGTGCATAATGGACAAATAGACAGTTTTTTGTGAATTCATCAATGGAAAGAGGGGTGCCCAAACTAGAAGCAATTTCAAAAAGCAATGTTGGTCTCCAATACTCTTGGGGGAGGTTCATAGTTCGAATCCAAACTTGTGCATGTAAAAGTTTTTCCTTGGAAGGATTGAAGTCCTTTCGTAAACACGAAAACCTCAAGATGTATGGTTTGAGATTCAACAACCTTAAGGACCATAATTTTCGCATCTCTTAAACTGTGTTAAAATGAAGTTCAAAGAATCTTTTGCAAAGGGGCATAATATTCGAATTTTTCAAATTTGGCCATAGAGAGGACATTTTCTTGTAAAGATCACGTGTGGTTAGGGGAGAATCCCCCATTTGAAGAGTTGACCTACCGTGTAAGCTTCGATGACCAACCTCTACCCCTAATTCATACTCATGCAGAGATTTTCACGCTAACAGAGTCCCCTTTAACCGTTCTTGGGGGAAGCTGGCATAGAGGCAAATCACAGCTATTTGAAACTGCCTAAGAAAACAATTTATTTTTCCTCTGGCACTGCGGTGGAGCTAGGAAATTCCATTGTCAAAACATTAAAATTAAGCTAATCGAATCAACATTATAAAGAACGAAATAAATTGTGAAACCAATACCAACACCGACGAGCGACAGAGCATGTAACAGAAACTTCAGAAAACCAAAATGTTCGAGAAGAAGAACACCAATATCTACCAAGAAATAGCTCTGGGAGCAGGAAGACGTACTAGAGAAGTAGAAAGGTCAACCGATTGTAGCACTGACGAGTAACGATTAACATAAAGGAATCAACGGAAAACCATAGAAGCAACACAAAATCTTCAACAGAGGAGAAGAACCTTGAAGAAGATCCGGAGGTGCATTGGAAAATTGTAGAGAACCACCGTATGAACCACTGACGAACACCAGTAACTATCGCCGGTGTTAGTTAGAACACCAGATCGGAGGACAGAGAACAAAGTGTTCTCCCCTAATAATCATTTGAAATTACTTTTACTAATCCAATAATTCATAAGGAAATGTGCACTTAGCAATTTAGAGTTTAGGCGGTAGGTAAACTAAGTCATACTAAAGATTGTTCCAGCAAGGATTCGAACAATTTTCTTCCAAATGATTTGTATTTTTTTTTCTCCCAAATAATTTGTATTTTCTTGAAGCTCATTAATCATTTAAGCTCAACTAATTGGTTAACATTTAATTACATAAAAACAAATTAAATTTTTACAAATGCTGCTACAATGTACGTGGTGTTGATCTTTTCTCATCTTCAAATCTTAAACTACTTTTTTTTTTAAAACATATCATATCACCAATTTTTAGTTAAAAAATAAGAAGGGGCCAAAACTGTTTAATTTTAAAATAGAGGGACCAAAACTGCAAAATAGTGAAAATTAGGGACCAAAACTGCAACTAAGAAAGCAAGAAACTATTTCAATTTATTTATTTGTTTTATTTTGAAGAAAATATCTTGTAGTTGTAAAAATATATTACAATTTCAAAAAATTCGTTTGGAATTGGCTATTTGTATGATGTTCCATTCAGATGCAAACAACCGTCGATAAAATCTACATCAACGGTTCCTTTCATCCCTTTTCACCATCCTAAATATTTTCCAAATTTTCACAATTCCCGTGTTTACCCTTCCCTTCATAATCTCATCCTTTATATATCACACCAAATCCCAGTTTCCTCTCAATATCACAAACCCTAATTTCTTTCGCATTTCAATCAAGTCAACCACCATGGCATGTACCAAGGAAACAAGTCACAAATCCATTGGAGGCAAAGAACCGTGCAAAGAAATAGCCATTAAAAGAGCTTGGAAATCAGATCCGACAACCGGAGGAGTGAAGATGCCACACTGTTTCAGCCTCGAAATCATTGCACTTCGTGAGATCCACAGGTAATAGAGACACATCTTAATGTTACTGAATTTATTAGTCATCCATATGAAAGTTATATGCACAGAAACACATAAGATCTCACTAGTCTCGAGTTTCATTCCCTTACACTCTCAATATTGCAATCAATCATTTTACCATTTGATGATATATTACTCCATTTTGGGTTCTCTAATAAATGAAAAGATCTAAAAATATGACATACTGCTACTACATAACAATAAATTATAAAATTGAGAATCAATACAGGGCCCAAAAATCGTCTAAAGTCCAAACGCCATTGTTACTACCACGTGGAAACTTAACAACAATTGGATCAAAATCAAGTCTCATTGCTTAGGGCTCACTATATCTCATTTTATTGAATTCGTTTAAGTTGAGAGATAGAGCGTTTGAAGCCATGAAATTTGGTTTTGATCCCGCGTTTAAGTTTTCACAAGGGAGCAACATTGGTCCTTGGACTTTGATGATTTATGACTCCATGTTGATTCCCAATTTTATAATTATTGATATGTAGTAATTTTTAGATCTTTGTTATAGATTTCGACCGCTGACAATTGGCAACCTATTTTATCAATTGTTTGTCTCCCTGATATAGACTAGATGAAGAAAAAGGTATTTAACTTTGAAAGATTTCTATTAATTCAATTGATTTTACTATATATTATTGGATGTAGAAGATTATTACACGTCCTTCTTTCGTGTGTATAAAATTGAAATAGCTATTGTGTAGTAAAATAAATGAACGATGGTCTGCATAATTTCAGGCTCAAAGATTGTTATATTAGCTTTATGACATTTTGGCAGCGGCACATCGGGACAAGAGGAGGCTAGCGCTGACATGGTAATGTGTCGTTCCTCCAAATATAACCTACCAAGTTGAACATTTTTGTGCAAAATTTTTCACATTTAATCTCACCCTTTCTGTTTTTTTAGAAGATTCAATCTCACCCTTTATAATAGTCATTTACCCCACATTTATTTTCTTAATAATTGAGTCACATAGATCATTGAAACACGAATAGATAAAACCAACTATAAAACCAACTTGAAATGAACCCTTAGACAACCTTAATTAGAATACAAATAGATAAAAAAAAATTGATGCAGGGGAATTCCCGTAGTATTTTTATTTTAGTTCAAATTTAATAATTTCTGTTTTATTTTTTATTTTGGATTTTCGGCCTATTAGGGTTTTGTTATTCCCCTAGTATTTAAGTTTAAGAGTTATAGCCTAAGAGACAGTTTTTATTCATTCAATATATTTTAGAGAGTTTTCTCAATTTCTGGTGGATTCTAAAACCCTACTTTCATAAGTTTGTCGCTTGCAAACTTATATCTTTTCAATCTAGGTTTAGCGCTTGCTAAACTTTTCTTTTGACTGCGTCAATTGGTATCAGAGTAGGTTTCTCATGTTCTTTTCCGAACGTGATCAACCATGGGAGAACAACCAGTGACGAAATCAGGGCTTGAGGGTACATTCGTGGCTTTTACCACGACCATCAATGTTTTCACTTCACAAGCGGCAATTTTCACAACTCAGCTGAATAACCACGCCAACAATAGCAAAAACAATCAGAATATGGGAGGTGGACCAATTAGGGTTCCACGTGATAGAAACAATCGAATTATTGAGGATTTGAGTTTTTCAAAGGTGGAGGAGACTGATGTGAAAATTTTTGAATACATTGATAAAATTGACGCTGCAATAGAAAAATGAGAAATAAAGAATAAATTTTCTGTGAGCAGTTCGGAAGGTAAAAACTACTGGGAGTAATTGCTAAAAGACAGATATCAAGAGCAAAATTCTTGGGAAAAGGGAAGCGAAGCCGCATAACATTACTGGGGGAAAAATTTGCTTGTCTAGAAGGTATAGGCTCCGACGGCGATGATGGTGATTAAGAAGTGGATCTTACTGATGGTGATTCAAATTCAACTGTAACTACTACTGCTAGAAGACCTTACAAAAAGAAAACTCTTAACACATACCCATCGCCTTTAATGGAAGGTGATGGAAGATCACTAAAAGTGCTTGGTTTTACTCAAAGTCAAAGAGCTTCTTTCTTGCAGATTTTAATGAGATTTGGGGTCGACCCCCATGCGTGATTTCTGAATTTCCAACACAATAAACACAATTTAGTTAGCAAACATATATATCAACCAAAGTAGAGAATAATCCAATTGCACAACTTTTAGAATTGAGAAATTTTATAGTGATAAATTGACATGTTTTTGTGGCAGAGTTGTGAATACCTATCTTATACACTGGTGAGAATAATGAAGCTTGGATGGGATTTTCTCAAACATGTTCAACAAAAAAGAAGTGTACTATGAGTACTCAATCTAAAACCTGCAATAAACGTTTATTTTTCATGAAATGTGAGACTCTTCCTCACGCTTATATAGCAACAAGAAGGTATTTCAAATTCATCATCATTACAAAGTAAATGATGATAGAAAATATTTTGCAATAAAAGTTATCACATAAAAAAAAGAGGTGATCACATAAGATAACAATATAAAAAAGAGGTAGACAATATTAATATATAAGTGATTTCTTTTTAACTCACTTAGCATGCAACTAACTCAAATGGCACGATGCAATATATAATGTTTTGAATGTCATTCAATCATGTAAACCCAATTGCATAATATAAAAAGTGTTGAATAATTGAAAAAAGGAAAAACCAAAATAGGCTAAAAAAACACCAGCCCAAGAGACGATTAATACACATAACAAAAGAGTTTTGAGATAACTTGTAAAGTAAGCAATTATCCATCTACGTTTTCTTCCTCATCTTCATCAATTTCTAGCGTTGTCTGCTTGCACACAAACATTCTTTAACTCCAACCATTGTTTGATGCAGTCAAGATGAAAGATATGCACACAATCAAGTCTACCCATTCTCTCGCCCTCCACATAATCCTCCTAATAAACATGAAATATGACAGTTACGAGACTTGTACATTCTCATGTTTTTGGATTTTAATATTTAGTTCAACTATTCTTACAAAATCAGCTTGTTAGAATATAAGAGTCACTTCGTCAAAAACAAAAGAATATATAGGTGTAACTTTTTATAAAAAAAAATAATTAATATTTTTTTTCAATGTGGGACTTTGATTTTCTCAATATCATATTGTTCCCTAAAGAGTTTCATGTGCTGTTAGAAAAAGTTAAATCACAAACTACCTAAAGAGTTTCATGTGCTATTAGAAAAATCACAAACTAAATTAATTACTAGCAAATAAATGTGAATCAAATTTTGAGGTAATAGAAATGACATTTCAAAAAGAAAGAAACAAGTAAATCAATGTTTTCCCATCTATCACTAAAAAAGAGAAAAACAATCTCTTATACATGCTATTGTAAAAAGTTGAATCACATACAAAAATAAGAAATATCTATAAAATAAAACGAGTCTTTAATTTTACCATGTCTAAACACTTAGGAGTGACAAAATAAGAGATGGATTTTTTTTTTACGAAGTTAATTGTGTTGACCTAATCTTGAAATTTCATGTGTTTGACTACACTCAATTAATTAATTAATGAAACATGTAGTTGGCCTCACCTGTCATATGTTACATGTTTGATTCTGAGTACTTGTCTCCTCAGAATTGATCCGATAAGTTTCTTGTTGAATGTACCAGAAGATGTCTTGTTCTGTCAGTCCTGTCTCGAAACTCTTCCATTGATCACTCTCAAGTTCCAAAATTATCTATATGTTAATTTAATTCATTACATTTAATTGAATATGATCTTCTAATCATAATTAACTCAAACTTTCCCAATTTTTCACGCTTAGAGATCACAACTCTCACACTTAACTCAAACTTTCCCAATTTTTCACGCTTAGAGATCACAACTCTCACACAAAACCCCAAATAGAAAAAACCGACATATTAATGGATGACTCTAATTCTATCTCTTACCACAACATCCACGTGTCCGCATCCTAATAGTTTTTTATTATTTGAGATTTGTGTTTCCCAACTGCCAAAGTGAAATTCCGATTTTCTCATTCTTTTTCTTTTAATTAATTAATAAATTAGAAGATCATATTCAATTAAATGTAATGAATTAAATTAAAATATAGATAATTTTGGCATTTGAGAGTGATCAATGGGAGAGTGTCGAGACAGGACTGACAGAACAAGAAATCTTCAGGTACATTCAACAGGAAACTTATCGGATCAATCTTGAGGAAACAAGTACTCAGAATCAAACATGTACCATATGCCAGGTGAGGCCAACTACATGTTTCATTAAATAATTAATTGAGTGTAATCAAACACGTGAAATTTCAAGATTAGGTAAACACAATTTACTTCGTAAAAAAAAAATCCATCTCTTATTTTGTCACTCCTAAGTGTTTAGACATGGTAAAATTAAAGACTCGTTTTATTTTATGGATATTTCTTATTTTTGTATGTGATTCAACTTTTTACAATAGCATTTATAAGAGATTGTTTTTCTCTTTTTTAGTGATAGATGGGAAAACATTGATTTACTTGTTTCTTTCTTTTTGAAATGTCATTTCTATTACCTCAAAATTTGATTTCACATTTATTTGTTAGTAATTAATTTAGTTTGTGATTTTTCTAATGGCACATGAAACTCCCTAGGTAGTTTGTGATTTAACTTTTTCTAATAGCACATGAAACTCTTTAGGGAGCAATATGATATTGAGAAAATCAAAGTCCCACATTGAAAAAAAAATTTAATTTTTTTTTTTTATAAAAAGTCGCACCTATATTCTTTTGTTTTTGACGGAGTGACTCTTATATTCTAACAAGCTGATTTTGTAAGAATAGTTGAACTAAATACTAAAATCCAAAAACATGAGAATGTATGAGTGTCGTAACCTTCATATTTCATGTTTATTAGGAGGACTATGTGGACTATGTGGATTGCGAGAGAATTGGTAGACTTGATTGTGTGCATATCTTTCATCTTGGCTGCATCAAACAATGGTTGGAGTTGAAGAATGTTTGTCCAATCTGCAAGCACACAGCGCTAGAAATTGATGAAGATGAGGAAGAAAACGTAGATGGATAATTCCTTACTTTACAAGTTATCTCAAAACTCTTATGTTATGTGTATTAAGCAGGTGTCATGGGTTGGTGTTTTTTAGCCTATTTTGGTTTTTATTTTTTTCAATTATTGAACACATTTTATATTATGCAATTGGGTTTACATGATTGAACGACATTCAAAACATTTTATATTCTACCGTGCCATTTGAGTTAGTAGTATGCTAAGTGAGTTACAAAAAATCAATTATATATTAATATTGTCTACCTCTTTTTTATATTGTTATCTTATGTGATCACCTTTTTTTTTTATGTGATAACTTTTATTACAAAAGATTTTCTATCATCTTTAACTTTGTAATGATTATGAATTTGAAATACCTTCTTGTTGCTATATAAGTGTGAGGGAGAGTCTCACATTTCATGTAAAATAAACGTTTATTGCAGGTTTTAGATTGAGTACTCACACTACACTTCTTTTCCGTTGAACATGTTTGTGAAAATCCCATCCAAGCTTCATTATTGTCACCGGTGTATAAGATGGGTAATCACAACTCTGCCACAAAAAACATGTCAATTTATCACTATAAAACTTCCCGAATCCAAATGTTGTGCAATTGGATTATTCTCTGCTTTGGTTGATATATATGTTTGCTAACCAAATTGTGTTTATTGTGTTGGAAATTCAGAAATCACGCAATGTCACTTTTGTTTGTAGGCGTCTTGGGTGTTTGATACGTGTTAGTTTCCGATACTAAGACATTGTGATTACTTTGAATCATGTTATATTTCCTAGTTATTATCCATATCGATGTAATCGAACAAATGTTGTGTCCGAAATTTGTGTAAGCATTTGTATATCATTGTTGAAGAGTTTCATTACATTAAAAAAAAATGTGCCTTCATTCTTTAGTTGATTATGGACAACTATATATAGAGTTATAGGTTTGTCTTGTTTCTTTTTCTCCATTGAAGATATCAAGGTCAAATCAATTTTATCTGATGTGCATTCATCTGTACACATAGTTTCACCTGGAACTTTATCATTGATCATGTTATGGCTGATTTGAGTTGTGGAAGTCAATGTGATATCGATGTTGCTATTTCTTCAAATTGAAGGTGTGTTGTTTGACACATTTTAGTATGCACTTGTATGATATTAACATGTGTTGCCGCATTAAAAAACTTCTACTATTTAGTACATAAATAATGAGTGATGACACCTTGACATAACAACATTTTAGTGTCAATTATGATTAATTTTGTACTCTTTTAGGAATATGTTATTGTTTTAGGTAAGTTTTGTACTAAGTTGAAGAAATGATCATGAAATAAAAGAATTGCACTAGTCAAGAGATGTTGGCAGGATCCTTTGTGTTATAATATTTGGAATATATTACTATTGATGCAAACGAAGTTAGATCCTTAATAACTTCTGCTTCAAATTACAATATCCAATATCTTGAACTTTCACTAGGTGCTCCAAATGTTAAGTTAGTGTTACCACATAGTTTATCAGCTTTCGAGTCATTGAACGAACTGCATTTAGGACTCAAGTTCACTCTAAATATTCCTAGTGATATTCATTTTCCTAGCCTGAAGAAATTAGTAGTTTCAGATGTTACCTTTGCAAATGAGAACTCGGTTCAACTTTTCTCTGGGTGCCCTGTTTTACAAGAGTTAGATCAGTGTTGAAATTTGCACATTAAGGAAGTTGACGATCAGTGTCGATTATGATCATTCGAGATTGATGTTGTGAATCTTTTATCTTTAAGTTGCACATGCAGTCCAACAGTAGAATTTATACTTGTTAACCTAACCTCCCTAGTTGATGCATACATTGATATCGATCATGTCTATCCACATGGTGAACCATATGCTGCTCAGTCTGCAATTGAACTATTGAGGGGACTTAGTAGTACTCTCAAGTCTCTCAGACTATATAATAATACTCTTGAACTAATGAGAATGTTATGTGTTTCTTATAATTTCACTTCTAATTGTTCCAATTTGATTTTAGTTGCTTTAAAAGCTTAGTAGCTATCTTTCATCAACATACTACAAAGGAGTGTGAGCTTAGTTTTATAGGATACCAAATACCAAACAACCAAACATAGTTCTATATTATTTTTTTGAGGAAAGTTGTACATTATTTATTGTATCATAAATGACGAGGAATTAGCCGTTGGTTGACGGTTACGAGCGTGGTCTTGTAACCATTGACCATTGATGTGCTAAGGAGGGAAGGAGGAGTTATGGTTCGAAGGGAATCCTATGTTCATGTATGCTGGGTTGTAGTCTTATATGGAATAAGGGTGCAAATAACATTTTTGGTCATTTAACGAAACCGGCTTAAGTTGGACCCTTGATCAGATGTGGCGAGATGGACTTAAGTTGGACCGTTGGTTCGTGCGCCCCGTGAACAAACCCATGCACCCCATGGAGAAAATTGATTGGTCTGTGATGCGCGCCACACTACGGAAATTGCCTATTTAAGATTCTATTTCACCCATGACGACTCATTGACATAGAGGTGTGACTATAACAAGTACTAGATGTGGCATTTTTCAGCTTTGAAGCCAACTCTCTCTTTGGAATTTTGGCTATATGAGAGCCAAATGCCAAAGTTCTCACTCAAATCTTTAGCATTACATTCTTCTTTCTTCTTATCTTAATTGGAACAAAAGAGGTTAACAAAATCTGCATGCTGTGTATTGTTGTCGGTAGTCACAGAGCCATTACCCTCAGAACCTTAAAAGACTGGGCCTTGTAGCAAATATTTTCTGTTTTCATTTTTAAATATGATAATATCATCTTGTTTTACATTTTCTTTTCAAAGTTTAGTATAGAAACAATGAAAATAACATTTTATCATTTTCAATGTTGTCTATAGAAAACTCGGTAATAAAAACAAAGTGATATTTTTGTAATTAACAATCAACATATAATGACCACAAACACCAAACTCTTGAAGAGTGGTTTTTGATAGTATATTGCTGACTGCATCTTTTTCATTCTTCCATCATCGGTATACCGATGGCGGCAGAGCATAAAAAGTCAGAAGTTGAATGCAACTCAATAAGATAATAGCCACAGGAGAAATGTCGACCAAGCAGTGAGTGCTATGGCTGCAGCACTATATGCCCATAACAGAATAACTGAACACTCTTCATTTCCTACATCAAACAGCTGAGCCATTGTACCTACATAATGTATCATTAAATTTTGAAGTTAGGAACAAAAATATAATATAGGATTTAATTGATATGCACCGATAGTCTATAGATTTTTACACTGTCAATCAATCATAACTTTTGGATCATTGAAAAATATTTGATTTCAATCATATGTTTACCTTTAAATTCATTCAAAAGATGGTTTGTGATTGATTGACAGTGTAAAAAGTTTTGCACTTAAGGTCCATCAAAATTAATCTTATGTAATGTATCTATGGATAATGAAATAACAAGTAATGTACTTCAATCAGAACGACATCTATGCATATATGTAATCATATCACTTACTAATATTCATTGCTGGTGGCATTGCGTACTGCATCACCAGAGTGTACTGAAACAAAGGATCCACTGGGAGAAAGCCGAAATTCGCCGCGGCTTTGACAATAAACAATCCAATAATAGGTAGCAGCAAAAGCCGGGTTACGATGATGCAGATGAGTGTCAATGGTTTTACACTTGATGATTTCAAGCCTGCAGTGAGATTACCGCCAAGCAAAAGTGTGATGCAAGGAATTGTTCCGTTCCTGCAAAGAATTAAGTTTAAACAAATAATTGTGTGGTTAGAAAAGAAGTAGAAACTTTAAGGACTATTTGGTTTTTATGAAGAAATTAAGGCACATACCCAAGTAATTCAAGAGTGCTTTGGATTACTCTAAATGGAGCATTGTCTCCAATTATTAAGTTCCTTAACCATGCAACCGCGCCAAAGAGGAAACCGAAAAACTGATTATGGAATTTGTAATTGTTAAATTTGAAACAAATGTGACAAAATAGAGAAGAAAGGAAGCAAGAAAGAAGATAAAAAAAAGGGGGAACTCACTATAGAAATTGCTGGCGGTGATATTAGTTCTGCTAGAAGATGAGTTAGAACTTCTATCATTCTTTTAAAAAATGATTGTTTCTCCTTCTTCAATTCATGAGACTGATCTTGTTCATTAACCTGAAAATAAAGATAGTTGAGGACAATTCAAATAATCACCGTCTGAAATAAGAGTAAAAGGAATTAAAGGACTAGGATTCAAACCCGATGAATTAGAAAACTTTAACATAACAACTAATAAGCTACATTTGCCGATTCAAAAAAAATAAAAAATTATAGCGTAATTTAGCTCCTAAGGTCTTACAATTTGGCTTTTAGAGTCTTCCGTATAACTCAACGGTAACACTTCTATCACGGTGTTTTCATCGTCTTTTCCCTTTAGAAGGGGAGTATCTACATTTCCTTCAAGATCTTTGTTTGGTGCCTTTATGGTCTCAGCAGCCTCAAGTGCCTTAAATCTCAATGAGCTGCTTCTTATAGTTTGTAAAGTATAGGTCCATACGAAAATACCACCAAGCTGCAATCAAAAAATTATCACAAGACAATACAATAAGATACACTGCATGCTATGTATGAGCAAAATCTATGTAGCACCACAGTTAGAAGACGCGTCTAGTGTCCGGCATGGCACTGACACAGGCGATTAAATTCAATTAATCATATTCTGAAATTATTATTGGTGTCGACGTGTTAGTGCCGTGCTGGTGTCTGTATCAGTGCTTCATAGAGCAAAGTATAAAAATGTGAATAGGATGATGATGCCTTACTGCCATAGAGAAAGATGCGTATGAGAGTGCATTACTGCGACAAACATCACGTGCACCAAATGGGCCTCCTTTCTCATCACATATTGCTGGGATAATTACAATTGGCAAGTTTCCCATGTTTCCTGGTTAATTAAAGCATAGTTCATAAAATCAGATAATTTTAGATAAAGTTTTTCATACACTAACTAACTTTAATGCTATATTAAGTTATATTGTAACAGTTACAATTATTTATCACTCACAATACCTGATGAACAAGCAGCAATAATAAGACCTTCTACTTTCAAGTTAGGCCTTAGTAACTTTACTAATATCCATCCTAAAATCCCTCCAATTAAGAAGGTGAGTCCAACATTAACCGGCATAAACCACCTGTATAAATCAGAAATAAACAAAATTGATTACCGTGATAGCAAAATCAGAATTTTTTTTTGAGAATGGAAAACTTAAAAGCCATATGTACCATGATATCATATCTTGAAGTGAAACACTTTTGGCAAAACTTGAAAATATTAGTGAAGGAGTGAATATAAAGAATACAACCTGCAAAATATGTAAACCAAAAAAAACAAAACAAAGTTCCGATTAAAATCGGCCAAGGAATCTCAAATCAATGACCGAAATCAATGAATGCATGTAAATGCGTGATATTTTAAATGGAGAGAATCTGGTCCCTTAGAATCATGCTGCAGAGTTAAAAATTTGCTCTTCACAATGAAAATGTGTTATGTACATATATAATACTATAAGTGTTACTTATATTTAATTTAGCTTGAATCACATACCTTGTTCAAGGATTTCCTAAAATCTGGTGAAAGAAGATTGTTGAAATACTGAGTAGCCATGAAAGCTCCCAATGCACTAACAAGTAAGACTTGAATAACTGGCATAGAAGCCACTTCCAAAAGTTGTACAAAACCCATCTTTGATTTTGATTTTCTTGTGCTGTAACTGAACTATACACACTTGTGAATGTGCTGCTTAATCTGAACACTTTACTTTGAATTTATTTCTGTAGGTGAGAAAGATGAATGATCAAAATTCAGCAACCAATGCTTATTTACTGAGATGTAGGGTCAAGGACCAACGAGTGAGTACACTAAATAAACGTTTCCATAAATTTCTTAACAATGTGACATGACATCATATGACACGTGCATTATTGTTTAGACCAAACCAGATGCAGTGACGACCACAAACTTACTAGTATCATCAATCAAAATGTATACTATTGCCATAAACTATGTAACATTATTAATTCAAAAATACATTGTTGTATTGCTTTATATGGTGGTGCTGGTGCATGACAACATGAAAAATTATTGTTCAATGACGGTACATCCTCCCTACATGACTTACTCATTAAATGTGAAACTGTTAACATCTCCGCTCGCGCCCACTATTAAACATATGTCTGAGTGGCTCGTTAGCAGGTTGGATAAAAAAATTGTTGGCTCAAGAGTACAGCTACTAAAGCCTTTTCATTAAGCCGATCAATAAAAAAATATTTTTCATTAGATTATATAAACAAAAATTTTCTTATGCTGACAAAAATGATTCGATAAACTCTAATTCCATCTTAAAATTTGAGTTTGATAACTCAATCTTATCAAATTGGTTTATAACACGTCTTTGATGGAGATTGTTAAAAACATTTTCAAGTGTTATCTCATGTGCCCCTGAAAAATGAAGTATTATTCCATCAGATTTTTTGTGGGTCAAGATCAGATGTGAGACTTTTATTTTCCAAATAATCATAATTCATAATATAATAATAATAAATTAATTAATTAATTAATTGTAATATTTCTTCAAAGAACGGAAGAACCTTTCAATTGCAAACCGTAAAATGTGCTATGTTAAAAGAAGTATACAATTTGTTTAATTGACATTTGATTTATTTATTATTTAAAAATAAACCTAAAATCACATAAAACTAGTGCACTCTAATTTCTTTGATAAAAAATGGGTTTGGTACTAGTGTACTCTAATTTATGTAGTGTAGGAATTTAAATGAAAAAAATAATGCCAATTGATTTGAAACTTTAGCACTGCATTGCATGAGAGTCCAAAATAATTAGAATTCCAAAAATTGCAGGGAAATGGGATAAGTTTTTTGTTATACGTGTTGCTACAGTGTACGCATGAACTTGTCTGAAACATCCTCCACGTGAATTGAAAGGTTTATTCCATAGTTACGTCTTTTTGACAAAAAATATTTATTATGATTGATTGTTAATTTGTTGTTATACGACAATGTACAGCGAACTATTTTGTCAAATTGCACATAATTGAAAATAGATTGAGGGACTTAATTCCACCAATAGAAAATTAAAGAGACTAAAATCACAGATAACTCAAATTAGAGGTACCAAAATGATAACTTACTACTTAGCCACGTATATTTTAGCAGAATGGAAACGTCTCTGTGGAGTAATAGGTTTATTTATACACATAAAAAGAAAGTTATAGTTGTAAAGTTGTACTACAATTGTATTATTGATTATTATATGATCTGATTAGATTGTGTAAATATTTGGCCATCGGAATGTAGCTAGCCATTAGCCTGTTAGATGCATTGTATTCCATCAATTCGAGTCAAAGAAAAGAAACTTTCAATTCAATAATTCTGGCTTATACGTTGAGCTAAATATGAGTTGGGTGGGGATGTGTACTATTGAAGTCTCTTGAAAAATGATTATCTTTTTTCTTTTTTGAAGGATTGAAAAAGGATTATATGATGGTCCTTCAAATTTAAACAAATATTCCTATTTTAAATGATAAGTCTCTAGTTAAGTTTCGTCGGAAGAATATCTTAAGTAACAAAAAAAGTTTTTTTTATGGTCCAAATCTTTCTTGTCAAAATTGTACAATGGCAAAAGGTGAATTTAAACCTTAATTTAAAGGGATTAAAACAAAGTATATATTATCATTAAAAATACACGAAAGTATATAATATCAGCATAAACAAAGAATAAGTTTTTTAACAGACGAAAAATAAGACAAAAAAAAAATCATTATTCAAATAACCAATAAATGAAAGAATATGCTTATGCATGTTGAAGGTAGAGATATGGAATGAACCTGGGAAATGGAGGCTCTAGGCCACGTCAATATTCTTGAGAGAAGCTGAGCAAATTGTGCTTTGGCTAAATGTGCCTAGCTTGTCTTCTGTATAGTATATATATATATATATATATATATATATATATATATATATATAAAAATATATATGAAAGAAATTAGTACCCCAATCATGTTGGAGTAATAAATTTGGTTCTTTCCTCTAACTTCGACCAAACCCAACGTAGTCAATGACGCAAGTGGGATAAACACAAAACAAATACGGTTCTATGCGATGGCTTTCATTCATAGAACCCGTGTCATGTACACGGGTAATAAACTATGCATTTTTTTGTTAGACAAAAACAAATGTTGGTTAAATGCTTTCTATATGTGGTGAATTAAGTGATCAATGTTAAAATAAAGTTTAAAGGGATATTGTATAGAGGGACTAAAAATAAAAGGTGATTTATTTTTAAAGAAAAAAAAAATTTAACTAAATCTTTGGTCGTTATAATTGTATTGTATTTCGTGTTTAGTCCATCTATAATAAAGAAGATCAAATTTGTACCAAAAAAAATAAAAATAAAGAAGATCAAATTGACTTTTTCTCATATTTATTTAAAATATGTCATATCACCGGTTTTTAGTTAAAAAAAATATGATGCATGGACTGAAAATGTCAAATTTTAAAATATAAGGACCAAAACTGCAATTAAGAAATCAAAAAACTATTGCAATTTATTAATTTGTTATATTTAGAATAAAATGTCATGTACTTGTCAAAATTTATTTCAGTTCCAAATATTCGTTTGGAATTGGCAATCCGTGTGATGTTCCTTTAAGACGCGAAGAACCATCGATAAACTCTACATCGACGGTTCCTATCATCCTTTTTCACCATCCTAAATATTTGCTAAATTTTCACAATTCCCGTGTTTACCCTTCCCTTCATAAAATCTCACCTTTTATATATCATACTAAATCCCAATTTCCTCTCAACGAAAATCCCAATTTCATCTCAACATAAATCCCAAATCACAAACCCTAATTTCTTTATTATTTCAATCCAATCAACCACCATGGCACGTACCAAGCAAACATCTCGCAAATCCACCACAGGGCAAAGAATTGTGCAAACATCTAGCCACTAAAGTTGCTCATAAATCGGCTCCGGCAACCGGAGGAGTGAAGGAGCCACACTGTTTCCGCCTCAGAATCGCTGCTCTTCGTGAGATCCGCAGGCACTAGAGACACAAAAGATCTTAATTTTACTAAATTTATTACTCATCCATATGAAAAATATGTGCGCAGAAACACTCAAGATCTCAATAGACTAGAGTTTCATTCCCTTCCGGTCTCAATCTTGCAATAAATCCTTTTTACCATTTGATAATTTAGTACTCCATTTTGAGTTCTTCAATAAATGAAAAGATCTAAAAAAAAATACGACATTCTACTACTACATAACAATAAATTATAAAATTCGGAGTCAATATGGGTCCATAAACCATCCAAAGTCCATGTATCATTTTTGCTACCATCTGGAAACTTAACAACAACCGGATAAAAATCAAATCTCATGGTTTTTGATGCACTAATGTTGGTTGAAGAAAGTGTGAAAACAACATCTAGTGTAGAGAGACTAGCTATGATAAAATGTTGTTCTTTATTTGACCATATATATGTTGGGGAAGTTAATTACCTCAATTTCTTTCCTTCACTTTTTATGTCGTAGAAAACACACAATCTGTCAATAAATTAACTTGAAACATATACATATTCTCCAAACCTTAATTGATGTCCACCTTTGCTAATTAAACTTGAATCAGATAGAAAAATTAGCAGCACATGTCATAGAACAATCCACTTCTAAGGTAGGAATTAAGTTGTTTTCTTTCATTAGCTACAGATATTAACAACACCTTTGCACATATTCACAAGGTTGTAACTGACGTCAAGCTTTGAGGGTTTTGTTGTTGGTAGGTTTTTTTTTTACTTTTATTTGAGTGCTTTCGGCTTTCAAATTTCCATTGTATTGGTTTAGCGCACCTCTAGCAATTTGTTTTGATATTGTTATATTTAAAATAAAATAAAAAACATGTGAAATCTTTTACATAATGAGTGGATAATAATTTTTAAAAAAATGGGATAGGGGAAAATTTATATATTAATTAAAGCAGAACTCCAGGCCAAATTTAAACTTTTTCATGGGGATTTGAACTGTACTACTAAACACATATTTTTTACAGTTCTTTCTCTTCTTTTTTTTGGAAAAATAGTTCTTTTTATTTGTAAGTATTAAAAAGTTATTATATTATTTTTGAAGATATACTGCATAAAAAATATGATTTATTTTTACAAATTATATATATCACCCAAAAATTTAAGATTTTATCAGATTCATATTTCAAAGGATAAAATAAAAAGTTATAATTATTTTTGTAAGGAAAAAGTTATAATTGTGTTGAAAAGATAAGAACATATTTTTCCTCAAACAAAAGATGAAAACATTTTTTTTGAAGGAAAAAAAAACGAGAACATATTTATTGTTTATTATATTTATGTATGTTGTTAACTTCTAATTTAAATATATTATTTTTATAATATATACTAAATTGGTTCAATTTTGTTATATAATTTGTCATTTAATTTTGTGTTGTACATTTATTTTTTAATATTTGTAGGTAGAACAAATTCTCATAATTGTTATATATTTAATGTATATATCCAGTGAATTATAAATATAAATTGGTTACTAATTAAATGTATTCCATATATTTTTGGATTTGATTACGGTCTAGTTTTAGAGGATTAAATTTTAAAAAAAAATCTAGTATTGGTGACAAGATGTGAACACATTTAATTAGTGGCACTATCTTCAACCAACCCTATTCCCCACATCTATGTCTTTTAGTTCAAGGCATTGATGTGTGTAATAGAGTTGGTTGAAGATAAGTCGTTAATTAAATGTGTTCACATCTTGTCACAAATACTAGAATTTTTTTAAGATTTTATCCTCTAAAATTAGACCGTAATCAAATCCAAAAATTTATGAAATACATTTAATTAGTAACCAATTTATGTTTATAGTTCACTATATATATTCATTAAAAATATGAAATTATGAGAAATTTTTCTACTTACAAATATTAAAAAATAAATGTGCAAAAAAATTAAACGACAAATTATATAACAAAATTGAACCAATTTAGTATATATTATATGAAAGCATTGTTGTTTCTACTCTTTGATATACGAATTTTTGCTATTGATGCTAAAAGCGTTACTGTTATACCAAAGGATATTTAACTTGCCAAAAGAATCATATGCCAGAGGGTTTAGATTTGGTTACAGCGTGAAAAGTTATATTGGTGATGTTTGTGTTTTATAGCTTTGGTTATGTTTCTGATTTAGGTGTCTATTTTCTTGTAACAACGCTCTGATATGTGATTTTGTAATATTATTGTTATGCATTTTTTTTATTTAGTTTATTGGGTTAATTCGGTGGTGTTGGTTTGAGACATTGGAGTTTGCTTCTCTTTAAGGTATCATGTTTGATTTTCCTCGGTGACAATTTAAAATATAAGTGTTAGAAATATTTGCTTCAATTATCAATCGTGCTGAAAAATATTTTAAATATGCAACTTTCAATAATAAAATTACATTGTGTTGTTTAACGAGGCTAGGCTGGGGAGTGAACCTCCCTCCCTATCTTATCATTTAAAATATTTTCACTGTGACCAAGTTGCTTGGGCTTCAGTGGCAAGGAGCTCCTTCCAGTACGCATGTCTCTATGTACGAGTCGGATTAGCCGCCCACCTTTGGTGCCTTTGGTGGATCGGAAACCGGTGCAAAGCCAAAAAAAAAAATCACTGTCGTTCTCAACCACAAGGAGATTTTCAATCTCGTTTCCATCCATGCATATCCCCACACCCACACCCACACCCACACACACACCCACACACACACACACACACACACACACACACACACACACACACACACACACACACACACACACACACACACATATATATATATATATATATTCTTTATAAAA
>Ga0228710_1003104_pt1 | contig 26476 bp, 11 predicted proteins | sample MedpolnodulmetaG_FD_177995 | JGI IMG/M metagenome (GOLD analysis project Ga0228710, IMG submission 177995) | Root nodule microbial communities from Medicago polymorpha collected in Santa Monica, California, United States - pink nodules | ecosystem: Host-associated > Plants > Roots > Nodule... | reverse complement strand
CATAATACGAAAAAAAAAAGGGTTCCCAATTGACTGGATATTATTTTATATTAATTCTTGGACCTTAGTGATATATATAGTGATGTTGAGAAATTTAGAGGTTCCTCAACAAAAAAAGAAGAGAAATTTAGAGGTAAATGCAGCAAATATGACTGCAATATTGCGATTGTGATATCGTTCAAAAACTTGTAAAACCTTTAGAACTATGCATATGCGACTTTTACTTTCTGAAAACGTTAGCAAAAGTAGAGTCAAATGTGGGGCTAAAGGCCAATGGGACCAGCATGGAAACTGTGTCTAGTTCAATTGACCGGTTGAGAAGACATGCATGATTTTTTTTTTTTAAATAAGACAAGCATGAATTTATTGAGTAGTTATTTTCACTTATTGCAACTTGATTCAATATGGCCAATGTTTCAGCAACATTAATAACAAGATATATCGTACATTGAAAAAAAATATTGCACTTATATAGCAGAATTATGGAGAGTCCTAGAAGGTTTGAAATATGCTAGAAATTTAGGTTTTTGTGACGTCAAAGTGAATGTAGATTTTTTTAGTAGTCGCTAAATGACGTAGTGGAAATGGGTGTGGTATCCTGAACGAGATATTTGGTTTCGAGATTTTGTGGTTGATTAATTTGGAGATTTATGCTCTTTACTCAGTAAGTTTCGCTCGCGCCCAGCTGAAATATTAAAACTACCCCTGCGTTAGTTAACTAACAAAAGAGTAAAACTTTGTGCAAGTTAAGTCATGCAGCGTGAGTTAAGTCACACACAATGATTTAACTCATTTTTTTTAATTTATTTACTATATTCAAATCATTTTATTTACATTATTCTAAATTATTTATTTACGTTATTCTAAATTATTTATTTACTTTATTCTAATTAATTTATTTACGTTATTCTAATTTATTTATTTACGTTGTTATAAATGATTTATTTATGTTATAAAATGATTTATTTATTTACGTTGTTATAAAAAGATGCACTCATCGTGATGACTTTGTTATAAAAATTGTCATTCATTGCGGTTTTATCAGAATGATTAATCTTTTTTTTTGGTAGATAGACGAAATGGAAAAATTGTCATTTATTGCGGTTTTATCCGACTAGAATGATTAATCTTTTTTTTTTGGCAGATAGACGAAATGACAAAGCCATGGAGGTACTGAGGTTCGAACTCCAGTCATGGCATTCGGCCTAACAATTTCGCTATTTTGTCAGTTGAGCTAGGACTTCCAGATGAATGATTAATCTTTTAAGTTTATAAACACTTTAAAAAAGAAAATACCATTATCCAATGTAGAACAGTTAATAGTTTTTTTTAAAGTAGTTGTATTTTCATATGCTTAATATAGTAAGATTTCGACTGACCTTTCTTCGTATTAATTTTCAACATCTTAATCAATATATATAGATAAAGTTCATATGAAATTAATACCAAGTTCAAAGAAAGAAAAAAAAGTATTGTCATCGGCCAGAATTTTTAAAGAGATGAGTGATGTTTTCACTTCAGCCTTTGCTATAAAACATTAGGAAATTACACATATATCCCCATCGGCAGTAAACTGTTGCCTGATTTACACTAAAAAAAATAAAATTTCGGTTGTTAACTGCCGTTGGGTGAGAACATCAATTATCTTTCAAAGAATGTAGTTTTGAATTCTGCTCTTTACCCAAACAGTTTTGCTCATTCACAAAGTAAATAACCAAAACACTCCTATGCATGTTAACTCACGCTAATGTTAACTTAAATTTCCAAATTTTTCACGTGACTAAGTCACGCTTGCTGAAAAACAAATCTTATATGCGGAGTGCCACGCTAGTTTGGAATTGCATTAGTGATATTCATATACTAGTATTATTAGTATTTGCTCTAGTAAAAAGCCTCCTCACAATTGCAAAATATATTCCAATTTCCAACCGACTCAAATCAATAAATAAAAAGCAAAATTGGTGGTGCCACGTATATTTTTAAATAACAGGAGTAGTTGAGATTTAATTAATAATTGGACATCGTCCCAATTGAACACTGTCATGATGATGAAGTTTGTTGTTTTTTAGCAAGCGTCACACAAATTTAACACTAGCGTGAGTTAACTCACACAGAGGCATTTTGGTCATTTATTTTGGGAATGAGCAAATTCATTTAGGTAAAGAGCAGAATTCGTTTTAATCAACTTGGGCCTTTTCTTCTATTATTGGGTCTTTCACCATATTTGCGAGCCTAATGAAACATAGGATATTATTTATTAGAACATGATAAGTGTACCCCGCAGCTACCAGTTCTACCCCACATATTTTTAAAACTCCCAAATGAACTTTCACAGTATCTACACACACTTCACTACATCTTCTTTCTCCATACTCCCATACTCTTCATTCTTGATTATCTCTCTCCCATAACCCTCTCCTTCACCTTATTTCTCATGCCTTCTCTCTTACCATCTTCTCCTCCTGCACTTTCTTCTTCTTTGTCCTCCTCGTCAATCCATTCGCTGCTCCTAACCTGTATTAGATAAGGTCAAAAAAGAATTTGAGAAACAAAGATAAAGTAGTAATCATAACACACATTTTACGCTATAAATTTCTTTATAAAATAATCATCAAATTAGTCACTGATTTTGCAAGACATACTTAGGTTGGACCTTGAATATAACCACTTACTATCAATTAGGTCCTTATATTTTAAAAACTTACTATCAATTTGGTTCATATTTTTAACGACTTACTATCAATTGAGTCTCTTAACATATTTTCATAAAGACTACTATAAGTAAAACTTGATAGAGTCAGTGACCTTTTTAAAATAGTCATAATCTAAAATACTTATTTTAGCGTATCTTACAAAGTCAAAGACTAATTTGATGGTTTACTCGTTTTTTAGGTACACATTTTACGCTCTCTTCTAAGTTTGCTTTAGGGACCGTTTATTGTTGAGCTAGCCTTGGAACCTATTCTGGTATGGATTGGTGCCCAACCACTGATAAGTTCCAAAGGTCTCCTCATGAATGGAGTCCACGAGACCGTGGCATGCGAGTGAATGGACCCACAAATGGACAACCAAAGAAGCTCGTGCATGGTAGAACACAGGCCAAAGGTGAATAACCAGCATGGTCTGTGGCACAGGAGCACACAAACTAAAAGCGAACAACCAACATGGTCTGTAGCACAAGGAGAAAGCTCTTAGAGATGTCTCTCAAAGGACAACATTTGTGCCTAAAATGACCATGACTGTCCTTCAAGGACAGCTGTCCAAGCAAAGGTATAAGAGCCTAAACCCTAAATATCCACGATAATTACTGGTTCATACGATTGGGTCCAGGTAAGTTCACTAATCATAAATACACCTCTTGTCCGACATTCACTAGCACGTGTAGTTATATCATCCTCATTCGTCCAGATAAGAAGGCCAAGGGTGATGGAGAAGATGACAGCAACTGACATGTGTGTCATACTCAAAAGTCATTCAAAACCATCAAACCAAGGATCTCATGTCCGATAGAAAGAACACCAAAAATGTATTGATAATAGTGATAATGATTACATCGAGCATTTTTTTAGCTAACCGACATTCCTTTATTTTTATCACAAGTTATTTTAGAAATTGCAACGGTTAACACACTTCTTAAATGGAACTTCAACAATTAAATTATAATACTTGTATTTTACAAGTATTAAAAATACTTTTTTTTTAAGAAATCAAAATGAATTATATTAACAACCAGCTATCTCTCCAGCACAAGGTGTGCCGAAGAGAAAAGCTTAAAGATTACAACGAGAGTTCAAACAACAAGAATACATAAATTAAGCACCACCCAAGCAAAGCAAAGGGTTTTGGCACCAATCATGAAACTGATAAGGGAAAGCTGTAAATTTTGCCTTATGCCACCAAAAGGAAAGAATTTTAATATTTTCTAGAACCTTAAGAGTAGTGCTCTCTTCGCCTCGGAAAATTCTGTTGTTTCTTTCCTTCCAGAGAACCCAAGATGTCGTAAACCAAATCAAGAACATGAAATTCTTCCTCCCTTTTGCATAACCTGATGCTATACTAAATTGAAAGAAATGCTATGATAAGTTTGTCGGCATAATTGTGTAAACTCCTAACCAACTCTGAACCATTTGTCAAATAATTCCAAAGGTACCACAATTTAAAAACAAGTGAACATCAGTCTCCTGCACTCCACACCCACCAACACACAATTGTTGATCAAGAGGGATAATCCCCCGACGGAATAAATTAGCCTTAGTAGGCAACCTATTCCGAAACAGCCGCCATGCGAAAATCAATACCTTAAGCGGGATGTCCTTCCTCCACAATATGTCGTCCAGGATCCAAGCAAATCATGGTTGAGGAGCGCACCATCATTAAAAATACTTGTATTTAGTTTTAAAAATGTCTATAAACTGGAGGTGTTTTTAGTAAAAAAATATACTTTCTATAATTAATAATTGATAATAGGTATAAGATTTTTAAAATTTTTAAAAAACGTGCAAGACCCATCCATGGAGTGAGTCTATAATAGACATACATTTGTTTCTAACAAATTTTAATATATAAGCAATAAAATGGTCATGAGTGCTGTTTAAACATTTAACGGTCTTTTAAATATAAAATAAAAATTTCTTTAATAAACACACTACGTTATTGTTGATATTTTGAAAATAGTCACGTGTTTCCAAAATTTTATCATATAGACTTTCTTATATATGTATATAAAAATTTGTTTATGCAAATATAAGTACATAAAATTTGCAACGGGTGCGGTGGAAACATTGAATAGTCTTTTGCATATAAAATAAAAAGCTATTCAATAGAAACACTACATTAATTTTGATTTTAAAAATAGTAAGGAATTTTCAAAATTTTATCATATCAACTTTCTCATATATCTACATAATTTTTTTTCTCGCATATATAAGCAAATAAAATCCATAATTGGTGTGAATCAACTATTTAATTTTTTTTTTGTATATATAAGAGAAACATATCTAATAGAAACCTTACATTAATACTCAATTTTTTTATTTAATATCTATAAAAATTCTACAATATTAACAATTTAACTATTTTTTTTTATATAATTATCGCAATTTACGTGACCCGTGTGAAAGCACGGGTCTTTATTAGTTTTTTTTAAAAAGAAAAAACATGAGTAATGTTCTAAATTTTTCGCTTTTTGAATTCTTGGATTTTTAAGAATTTAATAAAATTTGAAAAGGGAAAAAAAAGTAACGTGGAGGCAAAGTTGATATTTAGATGAGGTGTGTGTAAGTTGGGGGGTGTATAGAGTGAAATTATATTCTTTTTTGTGGGTGGATGAACCTCTTATGTTACATTTTGAGCCAGCCCATGAAAGTATTTGGATTGGAAAATTGCTCTTTAGGCGTTCATTGTTTGCTCTCCACACCCTGAACTGACTAAAAATCTTGAGAGACCGAGCTTATTAATTTTCAACCCTACTTGTAATGTATATTTTTTTGTTTGTGACTAAAATCCTACTTGCAATGTTGTGAGGCTAAAAATATTATTAAATACGTGTGTACGATATATTTACACTGATTATGTATTATGTGGGGTTATCAAATCCAATTAAAGCTTATATGTGCCGAAAGGACTTTAGAGTATATGTCAAAAATTTCACAAATAATAAGTATTTATTGTAAAATATTAATGTTTCAAAAATTTTAACAGTAAGTTGGCACAATTTCTAATACATAATTTTTATTTTTAGTTTTAATTACTTATGTGGTCTCCTTCAAAACTTTTAAATAGTTTAATGAATTAATTAAGAAAGTAGTGTACGTGCATTTGCTAACGATTTCTAATTAGGTCCCAGTTCAAATATCTATTTAAAAAAATACCCAAATAGTTGCTGGAACTCTAGAATAATTAAATCAAAATAATATGATGCCTAAAAAATTGAACCTAAATAATACTTCTTTGGTCTCGTATGTAAGCAACAATTATTTTTCTTCATGATCTCAAATAGAAGTAAAATTCTATTATAACTATTATATTTAATGTCCCTATTATAAATTTACCCTTACATTAATTCTACAATAACTATTCGTATTCCAATGTTTTGAACATTTTTCAAATCACTTTCAAGGGTAAATTTAGAAAGGGTATTCTTTTTTATGTTGACCTAAATGCACTTGAACCACTTTATTAAAGGGTATTTTTTATTTTTTGCTTATATACGAGACCGAAGGAAGTATAACAACCTTGTAAGTTAGATATAAATTCACTTTGCTAATTCAAATGCTTTGAATACAATTCGAGTCTCGATCCCATCCACTTATATGTGTGAGTTTTCAATAGCTATTATTATTTTGTCTATTAAAAAAAATATTCATATAAAGAAATTCCCAGTATATATATATGTGCATGATTCTGGTTTGTACAATCAATGCCATACAGCTCACACCTTTTGCTAGTAACAAGTTTTGTTCAAGGTAGTTATAATTGTTTTATTTCACTTGCACTCGAAGACCTTCACTTCACCTTATAATTTAATTCATTCCCACCCTCCAAAGAATACGGGTAGTCTATAGGGAACTTTGTAGAGGTTCATTGAGTATCTTGAAAGTAACTCATGTATATATCCATCAAGGACAATGTTGTTAGTTTTATTTGTTAAAATTGGTAATGCTCTTCAATGCTTCAAAGCAACCACATGATAATGAGTAAAGTAAATGATGGTGGGTGGAATTAGGCTAGGATGATCATAATTGATCACTAGTACTTTATGACGGAATGTCTGCAGAATTAACTTCATATCAACGATCAATTCTCTCAAACCCTAACCAAAAAATGTCATATTAACCGGTGTCCGTTAAGGAATGCCAAAAATAAAATAAAATGAAAATCACACTTTTAGACTTTTTAAATATCGACTGCATAATTTTAAATATGATAGATACTATTATATTTAATTCCTTAATCGATACTTCTGAGATATTCGTTAACATTTCCAAAAATATCTCCGAACTATACATACATTATATTGAAATGCAATTAATATATATCGAGGGCTGAACTAAGTAAATTCATGGCTTGGCAGCCAACTGTATAGAGAAAATTAATGTAGACCCCTTTTGTATCCCCACACCAACAAACATAAAATAAATTGCCCCAGATTTTTTTCTTTGACAGCAAATTGCCCCACAAAAGTTTAAGATTGGCACCCAATGTAAATTAAATTATGTTCTTTTTATCATTAAACAATTTATAGGGCAATAATTCAATTAACTACAGGAAAAGTAATTATTTGTTAAAGCATATTTTACTAATCAAGTTGGGCCACTCTCATAGTTTCCTCACCAAATGAAGCATGTTACACTAATATGACTATTTTTGTCAATGGTGATTTAAACATTGATTTATCATATGAAGTTTCCAATATTTATTTATTGCTAGAAAAAGTTGAGTTACAACCATATTGGTATGAGCTTAGTGTTGTAACTTTAAAGGATTGAATTAAAATTCTATCGAGAGTGACCGTAAAATAATAAATAGTGTCACTTTAATTAATAAAAAAAACTCTCTTTTTGATCCGCGTGAGTTTAACTTAATTGGTAGGAACTAGCAACTTTGTTTTATATATGGAGAGATCATAGTTCGAATCCTGAACACCCTACTTATTCATCTTTAAAAAGTGAATTTCTAACCACCCATCTACCTAACAAAAAAACATTCTTCCTCTATTTTATAATTTTAAAAAATGAAATAAATCCTAAATTTTTAATATCACTAACACTTAACGACAATGGGCTCCCTTACACACAAATGAAGGTAGTCCTATTTTATATTAGCTACATCGATTTAGTGATCACCCCGTCATGTATTTCTACCTTGATTTCAAATAAAATGGATTAAATTTGTTTCCCTTAAAAAAACACTTAACGACAAAATTAAAAGTAATTTTTTTTACCACTACTTTTTGCTGGTAATTCAATGTTTTCTGATACTGATTTATAGCACAAATCAAGTAAGAAAGCATTTTGGGTGGGTGGGGCACTGCCTTGCCCTCTGCGTTGACATTTATGTTTATGTAATGTTAATTGAACTTTTGCTTAACAAAAAGCCACAAATTAATGTATTTGGGTAATATGCATTTAATTATATTGGAAAAATTAGAAATGGTGTTCCAGTTAATTAATGACTAGGGTTTTATTCTAAAATCATGATCATAAAGTATACAACATTCAAACAGTCATTTTCATAATATTCATTCCAATGATTTAAACTCCACACCAAACATTTCCCAAATTAGGTAGATAAGATAAGTACTATACTTTTAATTTATTTTTAGTAATTAACTTTTGACATGCTAATTAATTCAAAATATTGATGGTCCAAACTGCAACTAGTTCTGCATTTGTAACACTTTCAAGCACCATCTTGTGATCCATATTTTGTTTTCTTATTTTGAATTCGATGGGGACCGTATTAATCAAAACCAAACTATAAAAAGTTGATGCAATAATGCTGACAAAATGCTTTCTCTTGGTCCTCCATGTAACATGGAATGATGCATATAAATGTGAGTTCAATTCAGACCCTTGTGACACAAGTATAGCTTGTGGACACAAAGTATAGTTTGTGGACACAAAGTATGATGTCATTTTTATTTATAAAAAATTAAGTGATGATGCCATTTGGAGTTATTGTTAATAACTATTTTGATGGATCATTTTGGAGTTATTCAAACTTAGGCTAGCTCTTCCAGAAATTGTGTATCCAAATATAGATTTGGGTCAAACTTTAACTTCATAATAGTTTTTTGTTACGAAAGGTAATGACAAAGAAAGGAATCACTTGTCATCATAATAACATTGCTAGAAGATCCTAAATATAATGATGGAAAAACGAAACCAGTTTACTTTTGTCAAGCACGAGAGGAAAAAGACATCTTTATCTATATGTAGTTCAATAAGTTATCATTGGAGTTAGATCCTCTAATTGGACGAACAAATATTACAATAATTGAAGGGCCGTTTGATAAAGATCTAGATAAATGCAATTAGATCAAGAACTTAATCATGTTATGGCTTGATTGGTTATGTGGCAAACCAAGAAAAATCACGATAAAAATTCGCATCAAAGCAAAAGCACATATTTGTAGCTTCATAGTTTGCACGTTGAAATTGCATTGGGACGTAGTATTTATGTCCCAAAAGCTTCATCCAAACACTCACTTAGATGAACTTAGATATCACAGTAAAAAATTAGTTCGTAAGACGTGTGCACATTTATACATCCAATCGACCGAGAACCTTATCAACTTCATAACCCACCCTGCCGCTTATAATGTGGGTCGATCATGGGTCCAATCATCACATTGTCATATTTACCAGACTTTGATATCATGTTTGTTATAACAACAATTAGTAACGGAAGATTAGAGAAATGAAAATAAAAGAGAAATGAATACGATCAATCTTTATTTACGCAATTTGACCAATAGTGCTTACATATACGACTAGTGAACAACTATAGTTCTATTAATTTCTTTGATGAACCACACTTAACAATGTTAAATGTGTGGGATTAATTATTTAATTAATCAATTATGGATTTACATAATCCATTATTTATGAATTATGATTTATATAAAATATGATCTTTTTTTAAGGATATAAAATATGATCGATCTATTGTAAGCCCTAATTATTGATTAATATTTTGATTGAGTTAATGTTTCTAAGTGGACCATGGTGGATTAGACCATTTAGTTAAAGTTCAATGAAAGGTCTCTGCTCAGAAATGTTTAGCTATTTAAACTCTATCCCATCAGAAGTTTGATATACATATTGTGGAAACTAACCTATAAACCTAAACGATGATGAGGGGGGTTCAACCTCTCATACTACTCTCACTGGTTGTCTTCGATTCCCAAAGGTAACCCGTTCATGTTCCGGTTTTCATATAGTAGATATGTCGTAATTTGTGCTTGTGATCAATGGCTATTTTTTATTTTTTGACAGAGAAAACCGTTAAATTCTAATAAAATAGACTTGAATCTCACTCTCAAAAGCTAGCTTATAAGATAAAGATGTCAAACAAATAAATATATTCAAAAACTTTAATAATGTGAGACCTCAATGCATCTTCAACTAATCTAACATCTCTATAGCCGCTATACCGGTACAATAACACAATAGACTATCCAAGTTAGCATTAAATAATATTCTACTCGAGTTTAACATTAATGCTATATTAGTGTAGTTTTTTTACACTAACACCCTAATTTAACTCATCATTTTGCGACATAAGTCCACTTTGTAGCGATATTTTAAAAATAATTGCAACATACTTAATTTTTATTAGACGTCGGTACGAAGCTAATTTATACTGACGGTGTATATCTCATTTTCTCATCTCTAAAAGGCTAAAACCCACAAATTTTTTTTTAAAGTTTTTCAAATTTGATAACCAGAGAAAAACATTAACGTAAGATTTGAAATTGTAATACATGGTAGGGTGCTAACTACAAGTACATGAGTAATAGATCCAAATGAAACAAGGGACCATAAAATAAAACACTAAGATCAATATCACGCGGTGATGGCATGCAATGACAGGACATAGGTAGTTGCATTTGCATGATATCCATGGACATGTTCATGTGCATGCCCTCACTATCTTTTCATCAATTTATATTTATTAATTAATGTAAAAATATATGGGTCGTTCCCATACCCTACTGTTAGGAAAACGACATTATGTAATTCATCTGACTTAGGTAAACTCTGTTGAATTTTTTAATCATCAAGACATAAAGTTTTCTGTCAAAAAGATATATAGTTTCTCAATCACCGCAGAAGAAGGAAGGTACAAAATAACATGTAATCATGTGACTCTTGGAAGCAAAGCATATTCGCAAATACACCTCAAACAAACATAGGTGTAATTTTTGTTATGTAAATATAAATGTAAAGCTCCACATTCATTCCATTACGAGTTATAATATTCATTGTCATAATTTATAATTGCTAAAACTGAAAATATGTTTCCTAAGTATGCAGATAAATAAACATTCAAGAATACAATGATCACATAGTTCAACCAATAGTCACTACGTCTCTAACAATAGAACGATTGAAGTAGTTTTATCTTATATCACTTCCCTACAAAAAAAAATAAAAATTAGTGAATTTTTTTTAGAGAGGAATGGTGTGAAATCACTCTCTAATTCCGTTACTAAATTTTACGATGAAAAAATTTGTGAGGGATTTCATTTTTTCTCACTAATTTCCCTCTCTATTTTTGCTTTTTCTAATAGTGTATATAGTGAATTAAAATTACTCTTAAAAGCCCTATATCTAATTATATAACTTGACAATATATTTATAAAAGCCGAGTAGTCACTTTACAAACCAATTTTATAATCGTTAAGTTATGCTCGGTCCAAATTATAAGAATTATGTGCTACAAACTTTACTTAAACACAAAGATCTAGCAAGATTACAATATTACAATTCTCTCCACATAATTATCAAATATGATGAGTCATACTCAACAATAATGTTGAAAAGCTTTCTTTTTCTCGAATGTTTAATAATCTAGACATAAAGCATAGCAAAATTGACGTGAATGGATCATCCTACTTTTGAAATTTGTTCTCTTCAACTTTATTTCCTTGACAACCTGTTCTTCCTCCGACTGAAGGTTGGGTATCTTTCATTCTTTGGCATGTGAAGTGCTACCAAAGGTACATTTTTTTCCCTTCAATAAATCCAAACCAATCATAATAGTCTCAATTGAAAAGACCAACAAGTCATGTGTGTATTAATCATATATATCAAAACTATATAATGTTCCATGAAAACATAAGTATATATAAAGGAAATTCGTGGAAATATAAGATGACACAAGTACTTTATCATTAATTCATGAAAACGTGACGAAACAGGATAAAAGATTTGCCTTCAACTCCAACACTTCCATTATTCACAAGACATAAAAGATTGAAGATTCCATATAGAGATATTGCCCTTACTACTCATCATTTCTTTAATGATAATACTTCCAAATTAATTCTGAATTACAATTTATTGTTGAAAATTAATTATAATTTCCAAATATTGATGTAAATAGACGAAATTTAAGAGAGACAATTAAAGAGGCGGATGAATGTATCTAGAGTCATGAGAATTTCACTATTATGAAGTGATCGTAGTTGGAAATGTGATAGAATTATTATGTACAAAATTATATGCATGAATAAGAGTCGTATTATCTCCTATAAATAGAGATTTGTGAAGAGGTGACTTAACTCTATTCTTAGGTGATCATGTGGAAAATTGAGACATCTCCAACCATATCCGAGAGAATAAGGTGTGGGTAGTTATATGATGTGTAAGATATAAGTGGTATTTTTCTTTGTAACTCATAAGTAGATCATTACATACGGTAGTAGGCATGTCAACAAAATCCATACCTCCAGTACCTATTCAAACCAAACCTAATTTAACGTATTTTCTCCGCTTTGACTGGATTTGGGGTATGTGCTTGAGTTTTCTCCGATTTTAAAATACGGGTAAGGGATAGGTACTGGAGTCTTGATATTAAGAGCATTATTTCTCTTGAGATATTGGAGTGTGCTCCTCACTAAAGTTTTAGGTTAAATTCTCCTCGTTATCAATTTGAGTGAACTAGTTTACCTTTTTAAAAAAACACATTATTTCTTAAACTAAATTTTCTTATTTCCTAAGCAAGTTTCCACACTATGCTGCAAATGGAAATTGGACAAGTTCTATTTGTTTTTCGCCACAACAGACTAATAAGTGTGTGCTCATACGTTGACTCAATGTAAATATTCTAATATTTTTTCATTGCTTTTGTTGAGCATGTTGCTCCACCATTAAGTTCACAGATCATTTTGATTCTTCTACCTCTCAATTTTAGTTCTAGTTAATCTAAGCCCTTATTTATAAAAAAATAAAATGAAAAATAAATCACAAGGTAGTAACATTGTAAACGGAGAAAGGAATATACTAGCATTTAGTTGTTGGTGAAAGTGGTAACTTCTTCTAGATCATAAATATCATATAACTCATCACTGATTCCAATTTCCAAATATTTCACTTGGAAAGTAAGGTATCATACTTTTAGTCCTTCAAATTTCAATGCATCAGTAACAATTAGTAACAAATATAGTGAGTGATGTAGTCAAACAAGAGAGTACCAATCAATCATACACAGAAATCTGACTCCTAAGCACATATATGTGTCATGTGTGATGGGTACACGTATCTAATAAGTAATAGCCTTAAAACATGTCACTCAAAACCTCACAAAAATACACGCACTCTCACGTCTTCTTCCACTGTTTTTTTGTCCTTGCCTTTCTCTCTCATGTCACGAGCTAGCCAACTCACTCATTTACCTGCCAATTTTTTCTATAGAAAAAAAAATGTTTATGTTTATGAAAGTTGGATCTAGTGAAGAGACAATTAAATTCATGCTCAGGATCGATCAATGAACTTACACATGTGTACAGTGTACTTAACCAATTACTTTACTATCAAATATTCATATTGAAAATGAGATTTAGTTTTATATTAAACCCATGGACCCATAAGCCTGCTGTCACCATTGCATGCATTTGTTTATTTAAATGACCTTGAGGATTTGTAACTGTTTGATTGAGGTTTGACTATCTAATCTCGATCGAACAGTATAGATCTCAAGTTAGATAGTTTCACATATAAAGAATATCAAAATCTATTTATTTTTTAGACCATTTGATCTCGATCGAACGATTACATTTTAATGGGTTAGAAGTTTGACACAATTATGCGGAGTAGAGATCTCGGTTAATTATAGATAGGACGGTTCAAATAATCCAATTACCAAATTAATTATAAAAAATCTCGACCATCAATTTTAGATTGGAAGACTCATCAAATCTATAATTATGTGCCCAAATTAAAGCGAGAAATCCATTTCAAAATTCTATTTGCATTTTGCAATACAATGAATTTAGAAGTTACTTCAGTTGCAATTATAATATCTTTTGTTCATATCTTCTTTTAGTTACTCTTTTTTGCTCATATCTTATCACAATATCAATATTCTGTGTAAATACCACTTAATTATGTGAAGAAAAAAAAAATACCCCTTAATTTGTTTATGGTAGCCTGCCTTAAGTAAGATTTTTGACCCTCCAATAAACAGCTCAAAGTATCTCCTAATTTAAACTTTTTAAATTCACTACGAGACTAATCCTCAAGTCGGCAACACATGACATTTAATTTTTTGTCGTTACCAGAGCTAGATTACATATCAAGTGGACGACTCCAAAAATTGAACTAGAGTTTTTTTTCGACGGAAAGTCATGTTACCGACTCTTCTAACACCACATTGGTAATACCACTTAATTTAGCATCATATATGGTTATTTATGAAATGTTTATACAAGTCTTTTTCTTAATCATTGGATTTTTTCTCTCCCTTGATCATTTACCTTTTACTTTACTTTTCTTATTCTTCTCACCAACATGATCCTAAAACAAACAAAAAGAAAACCAACATCATGTTTTATGTCTCCATCAATCTTACCATCTTACCACCCAATCCAAATGTCTTTCATAATTTCCCTCTCAACCAAACTCTTAATTTTCTCTCTAACTTCAATTCCTCCTCCTTCTTCCATTTTTCACCACAACCTTTACTTAACCAAAACCATATCACATTTTCATTGAAGTAACAAAAACAAACCAACCCTCTTTGTGTTTTACCTCACCTTAAAATATTCAGATCCTTTCAGCTTTATTTAACACCAACCCTTCATTTTTTTTCTTGTTAGTTAACTCAAATGACTCGCCTTTTTCGATCGAAATCATGCAACATAGCAGGTTTCAGTGTGTCTGAATTCAACCCTGTTGCACAAGTAACCAACAACAAGAAGAAAGATGAACAACAAGAACAAGAAGAGGAAGAAGAAGAACTAGAAAGTGATGACAATGACAATGATGATGATGATGATGATGATGAGGAATATGAGAAATATTCAAGCAATAATGTTTCAAGACAATTCACAAAAGGATCCAACAACAATCATCAAAACCAGTTTGCAATATTGGATATAGTTATGGCTGCTCTTAAGAAATCTATTGTAACTTGCAGTGTGGAGAGGGAGGATGTTTCTTCCTTAGATATTAGCTGGCCAACTGAAGTGAGACACGTGTCACATGTTACTTTTGATAGATTCAATGGTTTTCTTGGTTTGCCTTCTGAGTTTCAGCCTGAGGTTCCTACAAGGGTACCTAGTGCCAGGTCAATTTTTTATATCTCTATTTTTCATAGAACATGAAATTTATGTAATTTGGTTCAGTTTTGTTTAGATTCTTCAATTTATGTTTTGTTTAGATTTTTTAATTTATGCTTTGTTCAATTTTGTGCAGATTTTTTAGTTTATGTTTTCTTGGTGTGTGTCAATTTTTTTAGCATAATTAGATGCAATGCAGATATCTCTCTCTCTCTCTCTCTCTCAAGAGAAAGTTTTCAGTAATTTTTTTTTCCAATAAAGTATTTTAGAAAAGAAGATAATTAATCATATAAAGTATGAAGATTCCCCTTAAGAAAATTTTAGGCTTTTTATGTACTTAGTTCAAAGTTAACTCATATGTAGTTGATTGATATCATCAAAATGCTTTGTTTCTTCTTGTAGGTTGCTTTAATTAACCTATGATTCTACCATAGTTTATTGTACTTACAATAAAATAGTAGAATGGTTAGGCTGATGTAGATATTAACAGGGTTAAGTTTATGTAATTGAAAGTATATTACTATATATATATGCATGCATTTCTTTCGATAGTTTTGAGAGGTTTAAATCCTGACTTTTATGTATGGAAAACACTGTTAAACGGAGATTAGAGGCTGCTAAGTGGCAGTAGATAGTTTGTACCTATAACCTGGTTACCGTAAAAAACATGTCTGCATTTCAAACTCAAATTACAATGCAAGGTTTTCATCACTTGCATCTCGCAACTTAGAAGAAACAAAACTAGTTTGTCAGATTTGTGGCTGCAATAACAGATTGTCCTTGATCAATCATGTGGTTTTGCTTGTGAATCTCTTCTTTTATTTGTATTCTTCTCTTGTCTTTCTTTGATTTTGTTCTATACTGTCTTTAAATGATGCAGTGTGAAGGTATTTGGAGTTTCTGCAAAGTCAATGCAGTGTTCTTATGATGATAGAGGGAACAGTGTTCCAACAATTCTGCTAAGGATGCAAAAACAATTGTATTCTGAAGGAGGCCTTAAAGTATGTTCTGTAATTTGTGTTGTCGTATTTGTCAAATTCATTTGGCTTGATAATAGTTACATGTGAATTTTAAGGTCTAATTTCATGCTTTCCATGGATGAAGGCAGAAGGAATATTCCGTATTACTGCTGAGAATAGCCAAGAAGTGTTTGTTCGAGATCAGTTAAACAAAGGCATAGTGCCACATGGAATCGATGTTCATTGTTTATCCGGCTTGATTAAGGTATTTATCAAGATGTCTAATTCAACTTCTTTGCATAATCACAATCAATTGAATTTCATTTGACAGAACTCATGCGTAACATTTCCAAAGTCTTCCAGTTATGTGTATAATTTGTAAGTTATTTGGAAAGACATTTTTACCATATCTTTTTTCATTATCTATTTCAGGCCTGGTTTAGAGAGCTTCCAACTGGTGTACTTGATTCTCTCACACCAGAGCAAGTGATGCAATGCAACACAGAAGATGATTGTACTAACCTTGTCAAGTTACTTCCTTCCACAGAAGCTGCTCTTCTTGACTGGGCAATCAATTTGATGGCCGATGTTGTTGAAAATGAACAGTTCAATAAGATGAATGCACGTAACGTTGCTATGGTTTTCGCGCCCAACATGACACAGGTTTGTTAACAGTATCATATTAAGAAAATAACTTTTTTTGTTTATTATTTTCTTTAAAACCAGAAATGCTTCTGGTTGGTTATTCATAAACCAATCTCGTTTCACTCATTTACCAATTTATTATTTGAGTTTGCATCTAAGTTTCATATTTCATGGTTTGAAGCAGCAGTAGCAAATTCAAGTTGTTTTTAGACAACCCTGATAATTTGTACAATTAGCATGGCATAACGGTGAACAATAATAAGCTGAAAAATTCGATGGAAATTCTACTTGAAAATATACAAGCATATTGTTAATATCAACTCTATGTCTAAAATCAATTTTGCATACTCCAAAAGTGGAACGAAAAATACAAGTACTAAGAGACAAACTTTCTTGTGAAATCCAGATGGCAGACCCCTTAACTGCATTGATTCATGCAGTACAAGTTATGAACTTCTTAAAGACATTGATTTTGAAGACGCTTCGAGAAAGAGAAGAATCAATTGATAATGCAAGATTACTCTCACATAGCATGGATTTTGCCTCCTGCAATGATGAATTTCCTCCTTTTAACCTCAACAAAGAAGAGTCATCATGTGAACAAACTGAGGATGCTTGTGACAAAAACTCCTCAACTACCAAAAGAAAATTCTCAAGGACTTCCACCTTAGGAAGAATAGAATGGAGTGTAGAGAAACTTCGGAGCTCCGAGGAAAAAAGGAATCGAGACGAGGTTTTCAGATCTTTTTCAAGTGATAGCGTAACTCCAAGATACGAGAGTGGTCCGTTAGAAAATAGTTATAGTTATCGACGAAGATATGACAGCGAACATTGGTCACGATTGAGAAACGGCGTGCGAAAGTTATGCAGGCATCCGGTATTTCAATTGAGCAAGCCATCTAAGAAGCCTGCAAGTCTTGGCATTGTAAATACTAGGGAAGGAGGAGGAGAAGCTTGGGCTTGAAAATGCATTTTTACAAGGTTTTAAATAACGTCCTGCGACACAATTGTGACCGCAATGTCAAGATTTCTTTATGTATTCCTAACAGGACTACAACTACAACTGCAACCGCATCAGGTATAGTTGGATGTAGTTTCGCACAATGTTAACAAGTGTAGGTCGACCGATTAAAACCTTGTTTATGCATGCCTTGTTTTATGGCTTGTGTGACTGTGATAGATGTGTGTGTGTGTAGTTGTACTTAGCATAAGCATAGTTTAAGTTGTAACAGCTGCTTGGTATTTTTAGAAGAATGTATGTAAGTTTATAAAATGTTTGAAAATGTTAACCAAGGCTCTTGCAAATGATTGTTCAATAGAAATATTAGTTTCTGCCTTCAAAGATTTTAGCTTCAAATATGTTTAGTATTGCAACAGTTATGCTTCCGACAGGAAATGAAAAAACAGAAACTACAAATAAATCAGTAAAGGTACAGAATTACAGAAACACTAACATAGTAGCGGTAGCGCAAGCAGACAGCAGCATAACCAGAAACCTGCACAGAAGCAGAAACATTCACGCAACAGTATCGCATAAATCAGATTGTGCATTGCAGTGATTTACACGCTATGACAGTAAAATAGAAATGCATAAACCAGAATTGCAATTATGCAGAAATGTTATAAATCAGAAAACCGTTGATAGTAGAAACACACATATATAAAATAAGTCAAATTTAGGATAGAAACACAGATTATGTACTGAGGGGTTAAACATGCAAAATCACAATCATGCATACACTATTTCAAGATTAAGGGAGGAGGAGAGCACACATGAATTGATTACAAAATTCGGTCCAAAAAAGATTATATACTTCTCCGAGAGGGAGCAACTCCTCTGCTATCAATCAAAGAATTTGGATCAAGATTGCAAGAAAATAGAATCCTTGATATTGTCCAATTCAATGTTCAACATGAACAATCAACAATGTCCAGAACTTTCATCCTCTGAATTTTCTCTCAAAGCCTTGATCCCTCAGTGTTATTTTCACCCAGTTTTCTCCTATATTGCCAAATCTTCATCACTGTTTATATCTGCTGTAACCCACTGCAGTGACCATTACTTTCTTATATATATACCAACTTTTCGCTGTTGAAAGGAAATAGTACTGTTTTATGCAGCTTTTTTTCCCCAATGTTATTGAAAATCGACCTCGTCCGGAAGTACACATCCGGATGGGAAACAACAATTATTCTCACATCTGGATGGGTGCATCCGGACCAAAAATGATGTTTCTTTTCCATCCAGATGTGTATTTCCAGACGGGTCAGGGCCTCAGGGGTAAACGTAGCTCTCTTATATTTATCCCTTAATGAGCAAAGCTCGACGAAAACAAAGAAGAAAAGGCCCAAGATGCCTAATAAATTTGCGAGAGACCACATTGTTTTATAGTGATTCATTGAAAATATGGTTGTTGCGTTGGACTTTTTTTATGTTTTTGTCTCATTTGAATCAGTATTTGGCACAATCTGTGGGGATTAGAAGGGATATCTGTTTTTACACCATGGTTACCAAGTTTAACATTGAGAAATTCACCGGAAATAATTATTTCAGTATATGAAGGATTAATATGGAAGCAATTTTCACACAACAAGGATGTGAAGATGCATTGTTGGGATAGACAAAAATGCCTTCAACTCTTTTGCAAAAGGGAAAAGAGGACATGATTAAAAAGCCAATGAGTGCAATTTATGTGTGTTGGGGATAAGGTACAGGACATGACTAAGTCTTTAGCTCGTAGACTAGTAGATTTTAATAAAACTCTTGACGACTTGGAGAACATTGATGTGAAGCTTGATGATGAAGACAAGGTTTTGCTCCTACTCAATTCTCTTTGTAAGTTCTTTGACAATTTCAATGATACTCTTTTTTATGGAAATGAGTGAACCATTACTTTGGATGAGGTTCAAACCTCGAATCGGATCAAGGATCTAAACGAAGATGGAGTGGTTTGCAAGGTACAAGGTATGATTTCCGTTCTCTTAAAGGTGTTTGATAATCATGAACTCCTACTGCAAGGTGTGAGGTATGTTCCTGAACATAGAAATTGTCTATAACAATGTTTGATGGATTAGAATATAACACTAGAATTGAACACGGTACCATTAAATTTTTTTAAGAAATATGGTACCGTTAAATAGTACATTGTACATGCATATGAGATTTAGGTATATGATGAGGAAGTTATCATCAATGTTCTAAATGTGGTTGAAAAAGTTATAGACTCGAAGTCTATGGATTTTATAGAGGCTATGGAGTGAAAGTAAAGTTTCAATTTGTTACAAGAAGTATATGCAGACATGGAGGTTATGGTTAAAAATGCTTGGAAGCTTGTGAAACAACCTGAGATCCATGAAAGGGTCTATGAGTGCAAGTGAATCTTCAGAAAGAAGAAGTGTATTCTAAGTGTGGAGAAGATAATGCATGTGGCAAGGCTTGTGACTAAGGGATTTACTCATATTGATAGGTTTGACTTGACTACTTTAAGATGTTCTCAACCATGGAGAAGTATTATTGGATAAGAATTCTTATGGCTTTTGTGCATCAATTTGATCATGAGTTGGAGACTAAGGAAACTTAAGGTGGAAAAGCATTTGGATTAAGTTATTGACTAATGATGGAGGAATTACTCAAGGATGTGTGAAGGTGTTATGTTTGTTCCTAAGGTTCAAGGATTGTTTGGAATTTATCTACTTTCATGAAGTGTAATTCCAACAAGTGGAAGGAACAACAACTTGCATGATTGGTTTGATCTTCGAGTGTGATTTGAAGTCAAGGTGGAGAATTGCCAAATGTGAGTTACAAATAACTTAGATGAACTTATATATTTATACATGAACTTGACAAGGTGTTTGAGAAGTGTAAGAAAACATGACATGTTCATTGTTTACTCTCAAATGATTATGATATGCTTTTTATGATATCTTATAAAAACACGTTATAAATTATACGAATATAACATGGATATTTTTTTCTTGATTGTAAAAACTCTAGCAATAAAAAGAGAGGTCATGAAACTGAAGGTTCTAGGTTTGATTCCTCTAATACCTTTGGAGGGAAGTAAATATAAATTCCTTTGTAAGTATTTCTGGAACCTTAAGGTTTTCAATGCCTTAAAACAGTGATCCTTCTCACACCTTAAATTAGTATTATTTTTTTTCAAAAATAAAATAAAATAAATAAACACTTAATTAAGTCGTTTATATTTTCATGATACAAATATTGTTTTCATACGTCCAATAAAGATGTTCCATGGAAAAGGATTTCGAAAATATAAGAAAAATCATCATTTTCATGCTAACCGTGCATATATGCTTATGTGGCACACTAACTGTATAATTAATTTTATTTTTTTTAAGGATATACGTGACATTTGTGCCTTTTTTTTTAAAAAAAATATATAAATTCTTTTATATTAATTTAGAAATATCAATAATTTTAAAAATTTGAAAATTAATTTTTGAAAAAAATTCAGGAACTTTTTTATTTACGGGAAAAAAAAATTAAATTCAGGAACTTTTTTTTTATTAAGAAAAATATTTTCCAAATTTTTTATTTTTTGTTTCGTAAAAAATGATTTTTTCTAAAATTTTAATTTCAAAAAATATTTTATAAAAATCTGGAATAAAATTTTCGAAAAAAAAAATCTGAATTTGTTCTCAATTTTTAAAAAAATTTGTATCCAGATTCTTTTTTTGTAGGAAAAATTATAAAAATATTTTTTTTATAATTTTAACTCCACAATCTTTTAAAAAAAATAATTTCGAAAAAAACCGAATATTTTTTTCTGATTTTTTAATATTTTAATTTCGAAAAAATCTTATAGTTTTTTCTGATTTTTTTAATATTTTAATAATAAAAATCTGAATATTTTTTGGATTTTTTTATTTTTGAAAATTAATTTTTCAAATGTTTAAAAAAAAAACCAAGTCAGCGCCACATATGCGCATTTGATGAGTTGGATAGAGGAGAGGTATTTTCCGGAAAAAAAAAATTAATTTTACAAGAATGCAAATCAAACCGAAAAATTCACAGAGGAAAAACCGAAAATGACTTATATTACAAAGAAAAACACTACTCAAATTTAATATCAGAAACAAACTAAAAGTAAAGGTATGAAGAAACAATTGTGTCCTTAATGATCTTAAGAATCCATAAGAAGGAGAAGGAAAAAAGTGAAACATTTAGCTTCGGAACATCAATAGTGCTCGATGAAGGCGACAACTACAACAACGGTGGAAAACGTGTTTTCTCAATATTATAAACATAGTCACTCGACAAACTAGCCTTTGGACGGAAATTGTTTGCAATAAACTTCAAGCTTTGTATGTCTCCACTAGGAATTATGAAAATGTTGTTCAACAACTACCGATGAAATATTATGCATTAATGTACAAAATGACAATTAGTTATGATAAAAACAAGTGCTAAAATATACACCGTCTTTTAATAAAATTTGTCTAACATGTGTAATATTTGAATGTTAAGCCACTAAAAGTAGTGACTTTTCATCTAAAAACATCAATTATATTTATTAAAAAGTTATATATTTAATATAAAATATACAAGTTTTAAGACAAACTTATCATTTTAAATTTCTTAACATGTGCAAATTTGCACATAATAAAAAACCCTTTTTAATAAAAAAAAAAACAAAAAATGTATAAATGACAACAATTGTTTATTTTTTCAAAGCTTTAGATGAATTTCCAGCCTCTATTTATCACAGGTGTCTATATTAGTTTAGTATAAAAGAAGTGTCACACAAAGATGTGCACCATATAAATGACTCTTTGTAGTGTATATTTTAAAGGGTTGAATATATTTTTAGTACTTGCAAAATCATGAAATTTTAAGTTTATCTACTATTAATTTTTAATGACAATTTTAGTTCTCCAAAATATTGCAGTTTGGAAGAATAGTCTCTACTCTAAAAACTTGTTACATAAAATAGATATGTTTAGTAGTCAAAGTAATCCCTATAAAAAAACAAGTACGGATTAAAAGTGAATAACTTTTTGAAAAGACTAGATTTAAAATATCGTAATTTTGTAGAGACTAAAAATATTTTTAACTTTATTCTAAATGTGAACATATAATCAATTATCTATGTACTATGGTGTAGTATTTGACATTTCATCATTACCAATACGGGAGTAAGGGAGGGCGGGTTAGAAGAGGGGGTAAGTTGTCTTCTGTGTGCTGGAAGGACTTGTGTGATGTTATTGAGGGTGAGGGTGGAGTGGGTTGGTTTTTAGACGGGGATGAGTCGTAAAATTGGTAATGGTGAAAATACTTCTTTTTGGAGTGACCCGTGGTTAGATGGTGTGGTGTTGCGGTCTAGATTTTGGTGTATGTTTGAGTTAAGTGTAGATCCTAATGTTTTTGTAGCTGATATGAGGAGGTCGGGTTGGAAAGTAGACGAGGTGGGTTGGAGATGGAAAAGTAGATTGTATACGTGAGTGGAGGAAAAGTTGGTAGATTGTGCTAAGCTAATTGATGATACTCCCTCCGTCCCTTAATGTAGACACTCATTGCCTTTTTCACATTTCTTAAAAAAAAGTTGTCAGTGTAATTAATGTGTCTGTTTTGTGTGTTAATATTACGAAATTGTCCTTTGTTTATATGTGTATTAAATTTGACTTTTCATATTTCAAGACAAGATAATAGTATTAATTAGGGGTATGTTTAGAAAAAAAAATAAAATAAATGCATCTTGTAATTTGAAAATGGGTTTACATTTAGGGACAAAAATAAAATCAAATAGGTGCTTAAATATAGGGACGGAGGGAGTACTTTTTTGCAACATGACATAAATGACAAATGGACATAGTAACATGATCATTTCGAAGGATACTCAGTAAAGGTGTGTCTACCATATTCTTACGGCTACTAGTTTTCTATTGACATGCATTGATAGTTAATTTAGAGTAAATTAGTACTCCCTCCATTCCTTTTCTTTTGATGTTTTAGAACTTAAACTTTATTCCAAAACTTTTGATGTTTTAGAATTTTTAATACTTTTTATCCAATTTTACCCTTATTGAAAAACACATTTTAATAATTAAATAAGTTGGGACTATTGACTTATCACAATTGAATTAAAAACCGGGTTAAAAAATTTAGAAGGAGTACAACTGCCGAGGAGTAGTAATCTGAAATAATAAGAATTACTTCAACTATTGTACAGCTCCCACGTTCAATTTAAAGTCATGTGATAAGTTTGAGAAAATTGGAAGTTTAAATAAGAAATGCAATTTGTGTAGTGAGTGTCAATAATTAAGGAGATTAGAATTTTGAGGAAAAAAAATCAAGGAGTAAGTAAGGGTATTTTAGTATAAACCATACAATTATTCCTATAATTTAATGATTCCTTAATATGTGTGCAATCACCTAAAACATCAAAAGAAAAGGAATGGAGGGAGTAGCACTCAGGCGTGGCTTTTTGCATGGAGTCTATGTTGGTCAACACCTATAGTTAATTTGGAGTAAATTAGTACCACTCCATGAGTCTATGTTAATTAGAGGGGAAAGGTTAACATGTGTCCTAAGAACAGATGTTCAGATACCGCTAATAAAAATTATAGATTGAAAATTGTACATATTTGTTTCTCAAAAAATTGAACATTAATTTTTTTCAATAAATTCTTACTATTGATGAATCTTTAACATGTTTTCTTAGAGCACATGTTAGTATGACCCTAATTAAAAATCTATCTCTAATGAAGTCTGCATTAATGCTTTAAGGAAGGGATGAAAACCAAACAAAGGATGACAAATCTAATCCAATGTTGGTCAACTCTCTACACAAATGGCACCTTCTATATAGATTTGGGAAACCAAAAAAGTACATATCTTTGAACAATTCTAAACAGTTTAGCCATCTGCTTCTTAGGCTCCAAGGTACCATAAAATGGGATTGAAAACTTAACAAAACCAGTTTTAAATCTGTTTCAAGCTATAAATTGGTCCATACTCTGGAAGAGGCTATCTCTATTGCCATTAAAGCTGCAATAGTCTCAGCAGTAATGGTTGAATCAGTGTTGAGGTTCAGCTAGCCTTTGCAGGTACCATAAAAATTTCTTAGCCCCCCACAGCCCACAGGAAGCTTGGAGGGATTTTTCACTATTGCTCCATTAGAAATTGAATTTTTTTTTTGTACAATTAGATATTGGGATTCTACTACAGAAATTATTCTAAATAAAATAATTTTTATGGATATATATTTATTTATTTTGATGTGACAAATAAAATATGTATTGAAAATTTGTTCCGTAACTATACTAATTGCGTCTTGAATGAATATACAATTACCTAAAGTTTTCCACTAAAATAAAAAATTAGCCGAACTTTCCAACGTTGATCAGATTGCCATATTAGGGCTATTTTAACTTACGCATTCCATTCCAATTTCCATCATCACCAGTCACCAACCTATAACCCTATTGTATATATGATAATGCTAAATTATACTATTATTTAATATTTAATGTTGCTTTCTTCTTTTTATGACAAAATTAAATTAATGTTTTTTTTTCTTGACAAGAAAATTGAATTAATATTGCTTTCTTGATTACCTCTAAGTTTGGTTAATTTAATTCAAGACACTGTCCCCACGTGTTAAAAAAACCTAGTACGTTAAGATGAAGGTATATACCCTGTAAAAGAAATACATGAAACTATTTACTGAGGGGAAAAATATGTAAAAACTATATATGCTTATGTTTAGAGTGTAACTGATCAATTTGGTTCGTTTGTCTTAAAAACAAAACCTAACCAACAAAATATAGTTAGTTTTGTTTGATTTTTGGAATATTTTCTTAGTAACCAAACCGATAAAGAATATGTTGGCTTAATTCTTAATAAAAAAAAACACTCTTTTTAGATTCTTTCAAATACTATAGATTCTTAAAATTCTTTGACATGTAGATTTAATTTTTTTGAAGAGTTTATTTTTCTTGATCGGACGATTAAGAAAAAGTAGATTTAATTTCTATTTTATAATTTAAAAAATACAGAGCTTAAATAAGGACTATCCTATTGTGATCGAACGTCCAAGGATGCATGATTGCGTGATTGCGGCAAATTGTTGAATGCAGTCAATCGAAGTCTAGAGATCACTAGGTTTGATTTGTTTTGTTCAATTAATTTGGACCCAACCATAATAAAAACGAACTAATTTAATTGGTTTGGTTTTCGGATTCATTGGGTCATTTGTTTAGTTTTAACAACCCTATTTAATATTATATAAAATCAAATAGTTGAATTCAAGTGGTTAATATATTTCAACAAATGATACATCTTTGATTGAATTCAAGTTTAAATCATCATTGAAACAATTTTTTGTTGAACTTTCCTTATTATTTGATGAAACTCGAATTTAAATACTTTTTATGGAAATTAAGGGTTTTTTTTTTAAAGAAGATAAAATGAAATATATTACCAACAGAAATTGTCCTTCCCAACACAAGGTGTACCAAGGAAAGACAACACAGTATAAGATTTAAGGGTTACTTAAGACATTTTGTCAAAAAAAAAAAAAAAAAAAAACTTAAAAAAACAACAAAAAAAAATAAAAAAATTTTT
>Ga0228710_1003103_pt1 | contig 26478 bp, 18 predicted proteins | sample MedpolnodulmetaG_FD_177995 | JGI IMG/M metagenome (GOLD analysis project Ga0228710, IMG submission 177995) | Root nodule microbial communities from Medicago polymorpha collected in Santa Monica, California, United States - pink nodules | ecosystem: Host-associated > Plants > Roots > Nodule... | reverse complement strand
TCCTTGAATGCTTATGTTTTCATATGTTGATTATGATTGATGTGAAGCTTACCCCCAGTGGTCTGTGGTGGACCGCCTACCTATTTGTATGAATGGGTAGACGGCGTGCAGGAGTAGTTGTTGGTTGTTTGGCGAGTTCTTGGATAGCGGGAGCTATCTCTGTTATCGTTTCCTTTGGAGTCTTAGAGTAGGCTTTGATCTAGGATGTCTGTCTTTATGATTATTCTAGATTGTTATGCTGGATTTATGTTGATTGAGACTTTGCTCATATGTCGGGAGTTGGAGATTTTTATGATGATGTATATTGATCTTATGACATGTATATTTTGGAGATGTATGACTTATATCCGCTGCGACTGTTGAGAAATTTTATATATGCATGTTATTTGAATTTGATGTGAAGACGTGACGTCTATTTCTTGAATATTTATATTATTCGCGTGTATTATCGCTTTAATAGAAATAGGGAGTTACACAGCGCGGTCCGATAATACATCACACGAGAACGCCCCTTCATAGGGAGCCATCTCCCAACACATGGCATATAGGATTTCCAAGTATCACTGTTCTTCCATGGGTAAGGACCTGACAAATTCTCCAAAATCCATCCATGCGAACATAGAAAAAAATTTCAATTAAATCTTAAATTAAATAGACGAACATTGGAAAAAAAATTCAATTAAATCCTAACTTAAATAGACGAACATTAGAAAAAAAATATAATTAAATCCTAATTTAAATAGACAATCATTGAAAAAAAAATCAATTAAATCTTATTTAAATAGATGAACATTGAAAAAAAAATCTAATTAAATCCTAATTTAGATAGACGAACATAGAAAAAAATCTAATTAAATCCTAATTTAAATAGACGAACATAGAAAAAAATCTAATTAAATCCTAATTTAAATAGACAAACATAGATAAAAAACTAATTAAATAGACGAACATAATTAAATTTATTACCATCAGGAGGGTCACACAACGAGCAATCGTCTTTGTCTTCACTCAGACGGAATCAGTCAGGTAATGATATAGGTGCGCCAACGTCATCCCGCCTCACGACAACCTATTCAACGCAGTCAAGTCCACCATATACTCAAGATATATCACCTCGATGTGTCAGTTCATCTTATTAGCGAACAACATACACCCGACGAGATATAATAGAAAACTCCTAACACACCACTCCCTCCTTCTATTTCTCTCATGCAACTCCTCCCTCGACTGTGGCACATCCAACTCTCTAGCCAAAATCAGATGGTCCTCATAAAGTCGCTTCAAAGCGACAAAAGTAAGATGAACACCATACTCCGACTTGCAGCCTTCACTCCAGCAGCATCCGACATACCTAAATACCTCGTCATCATCCTCATTCCATGCTCCCTCGACACCTTCTTCTCAAAGTCTAGAAGACGCCCCTCAATGGGACTGTGGAGAAGATTAGGCACATCGTCTAACATGATGCTCATCTCTTCCACAGGTATATGGAAACTGCTAGTCTCTGAATGCCAACTCTCGCACAAAGCACATATCATGGCATGTGTCACAGTCTTATACCGAATGTATAAGAGATCACTCAATCTAGACGCCCTCACATGTCGCCAAAACCAATCCAAACCTTCTTCAAGGACCCCCCCAAGCTATGTCACCTTTCTCCCATAATTAACGGTTCTATATGTGTCGTCAAAGCAAATCTAAGAAACAAATAAATTTAGAATAAATCAATTAACCACTTAATAATTTAATCACTTAATCAATTAATCACTTAAACACATAAACACTTAACATTGAATCACTTAATAAAAAAAAGTATCACTTAATAGCTTAAGCACATAAGCACTTAGCAATTAATCACTTAACAATAAAACAATTGATCACTTAATCACGTAAACACATAACATTTAAAATTTACAAAATCAATAATATTAAATAAAATGTATAAAGAATAAAAAAGAACTTACATTATCAGTGTTAAACAAAAGCGGCACGACAACATGCTTTGCATATCTGGACAAAACTGATATGTTCTCAGGACCTCTAGAAATGGGAAGCCATACAACAGGGACGCCATCCATACCATCATCCTCAGCGTCATAACAACCCTCATACTCGCCCTCATGCTCACTCTCAGCCTCAGCACCATCCTCCTCTACCTCTAGCGGCTGAAAGTACGGATCATCTGCCTGCTCACATAATGATGCTCAGTAGGATCGTATCCATCGTCATACTGCGGCACATGTGTTGGATCAACCACTTGCGACTAGGCCACTTGTGAGCTCTCTACACCTATCAGGTTTCTACGTCTTCGGGGCTTAGGAATATGCGGGTTTACCGTCGTCTGCTCCTTCCTATAGCTATTCATCATAGTCGTTTTACCCTTTCACATCCTACACTCGTCAATCCTACACCGCTCCTCCTCCTCCCTAGATATATATGTGCAAAAACAAAAGCAAAAATAGCAAAATAAATGGATTTAGCATTTGATTATACAACAGGAACCATCATTCAAAATATTGAAAGTAACTAAACTAAGCTAATGCACTATGAATTATATTTATTATTTTTCCAAATGACTTTATACTGAATTCATAAAGACCCCACATGAAATTTGTCTATGAAAATCTCAAAAAACATTGAATGTTTCACTTAGGCATTTCATCAAACACCTTGATTGCATTTCATAAAACGATCAAAATTAGTGTTAATTGAACTTCAAAACAACCGTATTGTACCTAAACCTACTCTAGACAACAATGACAACATCAACATACAACTACAACATCCTAATCTGATGGAAAAAAAAAGACATTTTCAAACTAACCTAAACACTAACTTTTTGCTAAAATTATAAAATAAAATAAAAAAGCCTATACGGACTACATTGCATGTTAATAGAATGGAAAATACTTACTTGTTTAGTTAAAGCGAATTACACTCTCACGAATCATCCTGACCATGTATTCCACCCATCCTCTTTTTATTGAATAGGACAATGTTAACCAGTGCCTCCGGGGCATTGGTTAAGCAGACAAAAGAAGTAAGATTTTATTGAAAAAGTGGTATAATAATAATTAGTTAGGACAATGTAACAGTTTATATTTCCAAGACAATTTTTTTACTTTTGGATTCCTTAACCAGTGCTCCGGAGGCACTAATTAACAAGATCCGATTGAATATAATTCCACTTTTTGCATTGCCCTACCGTGAATTCTGCTCAATTCCAAGTTTTGATTGGGTAGTTTCTAGTTCGCTATGCATTCGCGATAGTTTCATTCGCTTTATATACCAATACTCATTAATATTTCTATCAATATATTTTCCGAAGCAATAAAGGATCTATACAAAAAGTCAATGCTCTTTTTTTTTTGTTTTAACTGTATTTAGCTTTTTTGTTGAATGGTCTAAACTTTTGAGCCAGCAAAAATTTTCTTAACCAATGCATTGTGTTTTCTCTACGTGTAAAGATTATTATGCTTTAGTCCATTTTGTATGATTTTTCTGGTGAGTGGTTCTGAAACCAGAATCCAAAAGCAACTTTCAATGGATGATATGTGTATTCAAGAATCACCTAATTATCGTTCATTCTCCCTTGAAACACTATGTGAGGGAATATCCTAGACAGTAGTAACATGTTTCTCCTTTTGTCTGTTAACCTTTTAATAGATCTTTTCCTTTATAAGTGATTGGAACAATTATTCCTTTTTAAAATAATCTAATGAAGGACATACATACCGGACTTAAATATTTGAAATTGAATTCAAACATATAAATGAACTTTGTAATAATAGTTACAACCATTAGTATTTTCAGTGATATCGAGTATCGACAGTGGCGGATCTTGAAAAAAAATATAGGGGGTGCCAAATATTTATGAAATATATATTAAACGGTTTCAAAAAATATACAATATAGTAAACTGGTGTAGTGGTACAAATACTTTTTTGAATAAAATATGAAAGATTTGCTAAGAATTATTAAAAAGGAGGGTGCCAAGGGGATCGAACTCCAGACATAAAATGGATTTATTGATCACATAACCACTGCCACACGACGTATTACCTCAATTATCATGCCTAATATGATATTTATATTAAAACTAGGGGGTGCAGTGGCACCTGGGGGTCTCCAAAGAGATCTGCCCCTAAGTATTGACTGGTGTCATAGCGGGATTAATCACATATATGTTAGTAATTGATGAGGTCAAAAGTTCATTAAGCAAGTGGAATAAAACCTAAAAAAAAATGCACACAAGAAAAAATAATATTTTATTCATTTTACTATTTATGGTTTCTTTTATTAAAGTTTAACTCACAATTTGTTTGGTTTTGAAGCATAGGAATTGCATTTTCTTAGTCCATGATTTTCCTTTAATAATTAAAAGGGTTAATATGTCTTTACCCTCCTGTAATTTGGGCGAGTTCCGGTTTACCCCGCTGTAAAAAAAAAAGTTTAGATTCCAACCCTATAATATGAAGATTCTCCACAAAACACCCTTAACCTCATCCAGACGCTGACGTGGCACGCCACTGTGTAATTATTTTTATTTTTATTTTTTTTAAAACCTGACACGTGTGTAATGGACACTGACGTGGCACGCCACTGTGTAGTTATTTTAATTTTAATTTTTTAAAACCTGAAAATTAATTTTCAAAAATTTTAAAATAAGAAAAAAAAATATTTTAAAAAAACGAAAAAATTTGGATTAAAAAATTCAAAAAATATTAATATTTTTTTACCAAAACATTAAAAAAAAATTAGCTTATATTATTTTTTTTCGAATGTTTTTAAATTTAATTTGGATTTTTAAAAAAAAATTTCAAAAGTTTCAAAATACAGTAAGTTTAGAAATTTTTTTATTTTATATATAATATTTTGAGAAATATATATATAAAGAAAACAACCCTTTTCAATTTTTTTGGACTGGCTATTTCTTTTCAAAAATACCCTCAATTTTCAATACAAATAACACATGTAGCAAATAGATAAGAATAAATTTAAATATTAAAAATATTTCCAGATTATTTTTATCCTCAATTTTTAAATATTAAAAAATATTCTCAAATCTGTAACACGTTGTAAAAAAAAATTTGAAATCAAATTTTCGAAAAAATATCTAAATTTTCCTAAATTTTTAAATAAATCTGTATCTAGATTTTTAAAAATAAAAATATTTTCCAGATTTTTTTTTGTTGAGAAAATTTAATAAACTTCTTTTTCGAAAAAAAAAATTTGTTTCAATTTCGAAAAATATATATTTCCATATTTTCGAAAATAATTTAAATTTTTTTTCGAAATAAAAATTTTGAAATATGTATTTCAAAATTTTCGAAAATAATTTCAAAAATTTATGCAAAATTAAAATTTTTTTAAATATATATTCTTCGTAAATTATAAATTTTGGAATTTTCGAAAAATGTATATTTCAAAATATTAAAAAAATTTGAAAATTATTTTTTGTAATAAAAAAAATCCTGATTTTATTTTTAACTTTTACTAATTTTTTAATTTTTTTTTAAAAAAAATGATAAACAAAATTAATTATACATTCAGCATGCCACATAATCAGATATGCACAGTCAGCATGCCACTCAGCTCGCCACGTCAGCAATTCTGCACAGTCACATGGTTCAGGGGCTAAAATCAAAGAATCTTATTTTACAGGGTTGAAATCTAAACTTTTTTTTTTACAGGGGAGTAAATCGGAACTCGCCCAAATTACAAGGGGGTAAATACATATTAACCCTAATTAAAAAATGGGAAGAACCTGGTCTGATACTTGAATAGCTTGAGAGCAGCACGTGGAGAATTATTTGGTTGCTACGAGACATGGTATCTAGGGAAGAAATGAGAGAAAAATTATGAAAGTATTGTATTGATGAAAATAAATATTATTATAAAAGAGAAAGTTATTTACAACGTGACATCTTAATCCTATTTATAAGCAATAACTAACCAGTAACTAGGTGACTAACTTAACTAGGTGACTAACTAACTAATAATTAGATGACTAACATATATTTTCAATAGTCCCCCGCAAGTTGGAAGGTGTTCAAAACACCTTTCAATTTGGGATGAACAATACAAAACTACATCAAACAAATGAAAAGGCAAGGAGATATGCTGGAAGAGAAATGATATTTGTACATCCATTTTATGACAACTTTTGAACAACTTTATCTTCCATACTCACATGATATTCTTTTTCTCTCTCTTCTTTTTTCTCTCTCCATTATTTTTAACTAATAAGAAGAGAGAGGAACAAGGTTGTCCTCAAAGTTGTCATCAAATAGATTTACATATATCACTACTCATGCTGAAAATACATAGGCTGAAAACAGAGTCAACAAAGAAATGCTTATCCAACAAGAATAAACCACAACTTGGGCATCAATATTCATTCAATATTAATTGTACAAAGTCAACATTCCTAATTTACTTGAAAGACATACATTTACATATCTAACCATTCATATTTTTATAAATCTCTTTTTCTCCATTTTTTTCTGTACACTATCAATTTGTGTGGTCCTATATTCAAACATGTCTAACCATGTAACATTTTTATGTGTCACATGTGCCATAAGATATATTTTCATTTTAACAGATTAATAATGATAATAATAAAACATGGCGGCTGTTGTCTAAAGTCAGGAGGTGGTTATTGTTTTTTGAAATATTCTTTGGCCAGGAGCAAGTATTGCAAATGGGTCATACACAAATTTTCTTTGACTAAAAGTCTCCCACTTAGTACCAAAATGGTCCCTCCATTCTTCTTGTGTATTGTGGTGGGGCAAATATTGCTTTACTCCAAGATTTTCTCTTTGACAATATTCTAAAATTCTTTTGTTCTGATTTAGTATGTGTTCTAAGCCATCAGTTCCATTTGAAGAAGGAACTGCAGAGGTAAGAAATGCCACCAAGTAGAAAATATCTTCATCTGGAATAACAACTGAAGTTCTATTGTCCCACCTGCAAAAAACATATATACATTATATTGAAGTTTAATAACTACTTAGTAGCTAAAATATAAAAAATTTCCTAAATGCACTTTTATCCTTCTAATTTGCATAAATTAAAGTTTTAATCCGCTCATTTTTAAAACCGGGCTTTTTTATCTCTATTTCACATCTTTTAAGATTTTTCACCCTATTTAATTTCGAGGTTTTTTTTGCTGATGTGACATCATCATCGCTGACGTTGCCACTTCAGTGAAAAAAAAACCAACATTGACATGAGAGGACAAAATCTTCGATTTAAACCTAAAAATTTCACACATGTCATATCACAATGTTTTGCTAAAATATTTGTATGAGTATGTAGTAGTGACATTAAATTCAATATCCTTGGTAAATTCTAAGTATTGAGTGGTAAAAGATATATACTTTGATCTGTTAACTGGATAAATAAGGACAGGGCCATTGCTTGTTTCTGTAAGGATATTCCCAAAGACAACTCGTGCAAAACTGTGTATTTTGCTTTTTGGTATAAAAAGATTGAGCCATGGATGTGGAACATCCCACAGCCCTTTTGAACGCAATTTGACCTCAGATACATGCACTCTGTCTAAGAATTCTACATATGTGACTTCTGTTTGAAAAAGGGTTGATCGGATATAGTTTAAACGTGACAAATGTCTCTCAACATCCTGCATAAATAAACAATATAATCAAAATTAGTCTCCATGTAGACAAGTGTTGAGTCTTCGTATTAATAAAGAAAGATTTTCATAATTTGATAAATATTATGTACACCAATATCCTATTACTCTATCCGTCTCAGAATAATTGTTTTACATTTTTTCTCTGTTTCAAAGTAATTGTCACGTTAGAATACAAATGCAGCATTTATAATTTTTATTCATTATTATACCTTTATTTATTGAATTTCATCTAACTTAGTTACTATCACTAATTAATTAAGAAACTATCACTTACTACAATGTGTGTATATAAAATCTTTAGATTGAGTTCTTGGTCACCAACCTGATTTACTATATCAATTTGTTCAAAGTTGAAGTATTTGGCTAATTCTAGGCAGAAGAGAGTTTTTCCATCTGACTTGAAATGACTAGCTTGGACTGGATCTTGTGGGTTGAAGGATGATCTCCAGTTATTTAGCAGACCAGTTCTGTTTATTATAACAAATCCTTCAATGTAATCAAATGCATTTTCTTCAGATATTAATCTCTCTTGGTCTCTAGTGAATTCTGTGAAATCTGAGTATAGCACTCTAATCCATTTTACCTGTTGCAAACAATACAATTTTTATTAGACATCACTTGGTGCATAGAGGGGTAATCTTGACACAAATTGTGAAGTTGTTGTTATTTTCCAGGTTTAAGTCCTGGAAACAACCTCTTGATTAAAAGTCAAGGTAAGGTTGCGTTCAACACACCAAATGGTGGGACCCTTTCTCAGACCCTGCGTATGCAGAAACTTTAATGCACGAGTTCCCCCTTTTATCATTTGGTGCTTACAAACTTTAATAAAAATTAAATGCTCATTACTTATTACTTATTAGTACCATGGAAGGTGCTGGTTCAAGAAGAATTCTTGCACGAGTTATAATGCCAAACTGGCCAAGCCCTCCAAGAACACTGTGGAAGAGTTCTTCATTTTGCTTCTCAGAACAGTTTACAACCTCCCCTGTTCCTGCATTCATTCATTGACCACCTTTTATTAGTCAAAAGAAAAAAAAAAGCACTTTCTTCATTTGAAAAAGAAAACTCATTTACAACCAATAATTAGGTACACGTTTTTCTATGTCAACAAGGTCAAATAAATTATTGGTTCACAAAAGACAAAATAGTTGACTCAGGCAATAAACTCAGCTTGTGAGCTAAAGAACATTAAAGATGTTACAAAAAGAAGGTTGAGAATTCAAATCTTGAAAACTAACATGAGTGGATAATTTACAAGCACTTACTAGATACACATTTTTTTACGTCAACAAGGTCCAATGAATCCTCATTTTACAAAAGACAATACTCACTTACTATCCTATAATAAGTGATTTTTTGTAAAAAAATATTATCCTAAAATAATTGACTCATTTCACTTTTTAATATAATATTAATAACTTTTTTTAATTATAACTCGAATTAACTCTATTTTAATGTCTTCTAATTCAATATATTTCAGTTTGCATTTACAATAAATCCACTAATACTTGACAAGACTACTTATAACCATTTTTTTGCATTCTCTTATACATTTTCTTTAATATATATGAAATGAACAAATAACTCACTTAATTTGGGACCGAGGAAATACTAGTTTTAAGCAAACAAATCGATTGGTGAGTTAAGGGGCATCTGAGAGAATTCTAAAGATTCAAATATTGAAAACTAACACACTAAATTTTTTCTGTAAAAGAAACATAAAAAACATTTCCTCCGGTCTTATTTACAGTAAATAATTGACTTTTCAGATACATTGAGTAATTTAAGTATCTAGTATAAAATCTAAATCAAATACATAATTTATTCAATGTATTTTAAAAAATAAATTGTTTCTTGTAAAAGGGTCGTAGGGATTCAAAAGAAGATTATATACAAACCTGTAACAATCTCAAGCTGCTGAACATTGCTGATCTGAGGACCATGCTTAAATGCTTGTCCACTTACACCAGCATTGGAGAGAGTACCACCAACTGTTAGATGTAAATAATCTGTCCATGATCTTGGTGCCAACCCATATTTCAAAGTCTCATGCAAGATGTCTATCCACAATTCACCACCAGAGACATCCACATAAGGAGAAGAATTCCCAACATGGATTTGCATTTCAGGTACTTTGAGTGATTCCATTTTGATCACAATTCCTCCATGAGTTTGTGATTGTCCTTGAAGTGAATGTCCATGTCCTCTTGCTGCAAGAGTGAGATGAGAGCTATGTCCCATATGCCATATATGTTTTATTGTTGTTGCAATATCAGAAACTGATTTTGGGTACATCACTGCCATAGGATGATATTGGTATCTATTGCCAAAATCTCTTGATGCTTTGTTAAGGCTAATTTCATCAAAACTCAAATGTCCTTGTAGTGGAAGTGTTTTTAATGAAAAAGGGATGTTGGAAAGACAAAAGTTAAACCTTGTGGCTATACAACTAAGAAACAAGATAATGAATCCTTTGAGGAAGTGAATGTTTTGTTGTCCAAAGAAACTCATTTTTTTTTCTATTAGATAGAAGGTTGTGTTGTGATGATTCTTTGAGTTAAAATTAGGTTTTGGCCAGAATTTAAAGAAGTTTTTTGTGAGTGACTAAGTCAACTATTCCTAAGTTATGACTCATGAGAATACGTATGAAGACTGTCTACTTAGGAGGAATTAGAGTTTTAGGATTTTGTTTTTGGAGTTATAGCTTGTTTTATAGACAAGACAAGATGGAATAAAAGCCATCATTCAGAAGCCAAGTTGAAGAGGAAAAGTAACAACAAAAAGAGATCTCACAAATCTTTCTACTTTATTTTTTTCACCATATAGAAACATAAAGGAAAGACGTGTACAATAAAAATAGTGTGTTCGTTAACCAATTTAAGGATACTTTTTCCAAAATTAGAAATAAGTTCTTGCTTGAGCTATAGTTCAAATTTTTCTACTAGTGAGTCCTATGCCATCTAGCTTACACGTATTTTGAAAATGTTTGTGTTGAGTCCACTACTGTCGGAATGTAAACATCGCGTATCCTGCTATTAGATTGGATGAGAAAGACTCTCATGCTATCATTTCAAGAGAGAGAAAGAATATTGAAGATTTTGAGGTACCTTAATTTATGAGTTTACTTGCTACATTATTATTTTTGTTTTATTTTTTTATGTTTCATCTATTAGAATCAATTATGTTTATTGTATATTCATTAGACATTACTATTTGAATTATCAAATATGTAATTATATTGATTAGACATTATTGTATATTCATTAGACATTATTAGTTTCTATATCAGAATCAGAAACAATTGTATATGTATCACAATTGTCATCAATAATAATCAGGGGATTACATTTCTATATGGTATCAGCTTTACCGATCCAAATCTAAAACACTCTCTCTCTCCAACCACCGCTTCCCTTCCTTCAATCCTAGCCATGCCTGCGAGCACCAATCCCCTCATAAACGATGCTAACGATACTTCGTCGGTGTCAAACCCACCTGCTCCTACGACATCAAAATCAAACTTTCACACTGCTTTCTTCATTACCAACGTCAAAACCATCATCCCGGTCACGTTGGATAATGATGTTAATGTCTATCTATCCTAGTCTGCACTCTTTTTAGTGCAAGCCCGCGTTCACAACCTTCTTGATCACATCATCCCACCCTCTGATGAAACCCCTCGCAAAGCCGCGACTGCTGCCAAGGAAAAAGATTCTGATCTATGGAATCACCTTGATGTTGTGTTATTACAGTGGATGTACGCAACTGTCACACAAGATATTCTTACCTCTATCATTGTGATTAATGACACTGCTGAAGAATGTTGGAAACGTATCGCAGCCATGTTTAATGACAACAAACATGCTCGTGTTGTTCGACTCGAAAATAAATTGGCTAAACATCAACCTGGAAGATTTCCATCCACCAAAGCTTATTGTAACCACCTTAAGCTTCTCTCCGACCAACTGACCAATGTTGGCTCTCCTGTTACTAATACCCGTTTGGTATTAAAAATGATCGCAGGTCTCACTGATGCGTATGCTGGATTCGTGACATATGTCCAACAACATGACCCTCTTCCCACTTTTGCCGCTGCAAAATCACGATTAGAACTTGAAGAAATTCCTGCACGTGTTGGAATGTCCTCTTGTAAGCTCTGTCTAACCCCAGTTGATACAAAACCAAAAATGAGTGCCACAACTAGTAATCCATGTAAGGATCCATCTCTCTATCGTAGTCTGGCAGGAGCTCTTCTATGTCTCACCTTCACTCGTCCTGATGTCTCCTATGCAGTACAACAAATATGTCTCTTTATGCATAATCTGATGGAAGACCATATGAATGCTCTTCGACGTATCTTGCACTACATTCAGGGCACAAACCAATATGGTTTGCATCTTTATCATTCATCCACTAGTTCCTTAATTTCATATACAGATGTTGATTGGGGTGGGTGCCCCGACACCAGATGTTCTACTTCTGACTACTGTGTCTTTCTTGGAGATAACCTGATATCTTGGTCATCTAATCGGCAGCCCACCTTATCCCGATCTAGTGCCGAAGCCGAATACCGTGGAGTTGCCAATGTGGTCTCTGAATCATGTTGGCTATGCAATCTTCTCCTTGAGTTACATTTTCCCATTAACAAAGCAACCATGGTTTATTGTGACAATGTCAGTGCAATTTATCTCTCTGGTAACCCGGTCCAACATCAAAGAACAAAACATATTGAGTTGGATATTTAGTTTGTTCGCGAAAAGGTGGCTCGTGGCCAAGTCCGAGTTATGCACGTACCATCATGATATGAAATTGCAGATGTTTTCACAAAAGGTCTTCCCTTGATATTATTCCAAGATTTCTGTGGCGGCCTCAGCATTCGTCCACCTCCCGCTTCGACTGCGGGGGAGTATTAGAATCAATTATGTTTATTGTATATTCATTAGGCATTTATTAGAATCAATTATGTTTATTGTATATTCATTAGACATTACTATTTGAATTATCAAATATGTAATTATATTGATTAAACATTATTGTATATTCATTAGACATTATTATTTTCTATATCAGAATTAGAAACAATTGTATATGTATCACAATTCTCATCAATAATAATCAGGGGATTACATTTCTATATCATCCCAATATGAGTAATTAAATTGTTATCATAGTGCGAAACTTGGTGTTTAGCCAATTAGTAAAGTGATCGGTTGATTAGTTGTTTGTTTGTTAGTTTTCCATAGGGAAAACGGGTTGCAGATCACCTATACAGAATTTTAAAACACTCGAAGTACTGGCGCGATAGAAAAGAGTCATAAATAATGTATGTAAAGGATTTGTCGGACCACCTTTATTTTTAATGCACTTGCATTTTTATTTTTTCTTTTCTTTAAGTTTCTGCAATTTAAACTTAATGCACCTTTATCGCTTTTAAAACCTGTCGAAAGATGCCACACGGTCTCGTCCCGTTCATTAAGCAGCGTACGATTTCGATGAACGCTCAACAACATAATGCACAACATGTCCTAGATTCTCTGGTTTGGTCCTTCTTGTTATAATCAAAACCAGTCGGTATTTGTTTACCAAAAGCACCGGTAAACACCTGTATGAACCTGTTTCATGATATCCAACCAATATCATAGGCTCACTCCTGTCCTCCAGCTTTCTTCTCTTTGCATCAGGGATATGCTTATAGCATAAGAAACCAAAAACTCTGAAGTGCTTACCAAACTGCTTGCTTCCTAACCAAATTTCTTCAGGAATTTGATCAAGCTTCTTAGTTGGACATCTGTTCAATATGTATGATGCAGTTCTTACAGCTTCTCCCCAAAATGTATTAGGCATCTTCTTCATCTTGAGCATACTTCTGGTCATGTCAAGAAAGCTTCTAATTCTTCTTTCAGCCAAACCATTATGTTGTGGAGTGTATGGAGCAGTTACTTCATGCACAATGCCATTGTCTTCACAAAACTTCTCAAACACCTTTGAAGTATACTTACCACCTCCATCAATTCTTAAAATCTTAATAGATTTTCCACTTTGTTTTTCTACTAAGATTTTGAACTTCTGAAATATATCAAATGCTTCACTCTTAGCCTTTATCAGATATAACCAGATTTTCCTACTAAACTCATCAACAAAACTGATAAACTACTTGTTACCCCCTAGTGAAGGAACCTCTAAAGGACCACACACATCTGAATACACAACATTAAGTAGCTCCTTTGATCTATGTGTTGTACCAGAGCTAAATGCACTTCTAGGTTGCTTGCCTATCAAGCAGGTATCACAAACTGTACTAGGTATCATAATTTTAGGTACACCAAGAATCATTTTTTTATCAACTAATTGATTAAGACCTATAAAATTAAGATGACTAAACCTATAGTGCCATAACCAGCTATCTTCATCTTTCACTATAGCAAACAAGCAATTCAGTTCCACAACCTTCATGTTAGTCTAAAATGTCATATTCTTTGCAACAGGAGTTTTCAAAACTAACCTTTGATTTTTATCAAAAAAATTCAAGGAGTTATCCTTCATAATAACTGAATAAACTTTCTGATTGAGTTGACCAACACTAAGTAGATTGCACTGCATACCAGGGACATAAATAACATCTTCAATTATTACTATTTTTCCATTCTTTCCTTCAGCAATAATCTTCCATCATTCCTTCTGCAGTTAGAGTTCTATGATTAGCAAGTTTCACCTTTGTGTTCCTTCCAGGATCAACCTCCCTTAACCACACCTTATTTCCAGTCATGTGATTAGAACAACCAGTATCTAAGAACCAACTTTCTGAATTGCAGCTCACAGTACTAGTTATTGTAACCATCAATAATAATGAATCAGAGTCTGAATCATCTTGTGCAATCTTAGCTTGCTTTCCCTTACCATACCAACATTCAGAAGCAAAGTGTCAAAACTTCTCACATTTGAAGCATTGAATCTTCTTCTTATCAAAACCATTCTTCTTATTTTGATGAGAGTTTCCTTCCTTTGAAGATTCACTTTTCTCAGATGCTTTGTTCTTGCCTTTAGACCAGTTTCCTCCCTTATTGTTATTCTTCCCTTTCTTGAAGTTCTTCCTATCATAATCATCTTTCTTGATAGCCTGAACTTGCAAGGCTTGTTGTATTGATCTTTCATTGCTTCTTTCAGAAACCATCAATTCATGAGCTTCCAGTGAACTTTGCAGCTCCTCAATCTTCAAGGTTTCCACATCTTTTGATTCTTGAATAGCTACAACAATAAAATCAAACCTTGATGATAATGTCCTCATGATCTTATCAACTATTTGTTGATCAGTCATAGCTTCTCCACAAGCCTTCATCTGATTCACAACACTGATGAGTTTGGAGATGTATTCAGCAATCTTCTGCTCCTTCTCCATCTACATCAATTCAAACTTCCTTCTTAGTGATTGAAGCTTAATCAAATTCACCTTATCATCCCCTTCATGATACTTTGAAAGAATATGCCATGCTTCCTTTGAACTAACTGATTTTGAGATTCTTTCAAAATTTCCTTCATCTAGACTCTGTTGAATAAAAAACAAAGCCTTGCAATCTCTCTTCTTCAGATCTTTGTGCTTATTCCTTTGAACTTCTGTGGCATTCGCAGCTAGACCACCAACACCATTCTGCACTATTTCCAACAAATCTTGTGCTCCAAACAAGTTCTTCATCATTGCACTCCATCTTTCCCAATTACGTGCTTCAAGAATTGGAAGATGAGTGTTGAAACTGCTGCTACCATTCATGGTTTTTCCTTCAGCATTTCTACCTTGAATTTGCGTGATTGAAGATCTCAATTACCCCATAGAACGAAACTAAAGGCTCCTGATGCCAATTTGTTAGAGAAGCAAATGTAACTTGATCAACATGTTAAGATTTAGGGTTGAGTTTTTGTTGGTTTAGAGAGAATTGAAGAATGAAAGTATATTGAGAATAGAAGTAGTTGTATTGTATTATTGAGATATGAAAAAAGTACAAGTAAAGTAGCTTATATACAAGAACATGCTAGGTAACAAACCCTAACAAATATAAGTTATATTTTAGGAAACTTGTAACTAATCCATAACAAACTAAATCTCTAATGTGATTAACCAATTAAGTATGATTATTATATCACTTAACAACTTGAATTAACAAAGAAACTAACAAATTAGTGTTTTCCGAACTAAATTTAATTTTTAAGAGACAAACTTATTTGGCTTAAAAAAAAGGGCTAAATTAATCCAATGGTCCCTCAACTAATTCTCAGTTTACGTTTTGGTCCAATAAGTCTTAAAATCATCATTATGGTCCCTCAACTTTTGCTCCGTTATTCAATTTGGTCACTGGCTGTTAACTTTAACCCCAAATGTCTATGATGCAGCAACCTTAAGAGTGGTCCACCATAGATCCTATTAATTATTTTAATTTAAACCATTCGATCTATATTTTAAAATGAGGACTGTTGGATCATGAAGGTCCATTGTATCTTATTGTGAGTCAAAAACATGAAAACCCAATTCATGAGTTTTCCCTTTCTTCACCAAACCTTCATAACGTTTCCCTCAACTTCTTCATCACCTTCAACATCATATTCAACAACATTCATACAAAAATCCAGGAAAAAAAATTAAATTCAAAAAGAAAGAAAAAACCATCAGCAAACAAATTCCTTCTCAATTCATAAAATCATTCATTCCACCCTAACCATATTCCTTCTCAATTCTTACTCAACAATAAAAAGTTCAATAATCATCAACATTAACAACTATTCAACCTGCAACATCATAAAAACGCCATCCCTGTTTAGAATGAAATTCGAAAATGAAAGTAAACCAAAAACACAAATCGAACTGACAACAAGTGAAATCGAGCGGAATTTCAAGTTACAATTCAGATATGGAAATATACATCAATGAATGTAAGGGTTTCTACAAGGTGAATCATGTTTGAAACATCGATTTGTGATTTTGAGTGAAGGTTTGTTTTGAAAGAATCAGAAGAGGTTGCAGTTTACGGGGTTTATGATTTTGGAAGGTCCAAAAGCTTGAGGTGTGGTGCTGGAAGTGGAAGCTAATGTTTGTTTGAAATGGCACTTTCTCTGTCTAGAATATTCATGTTAACTTCAGAGAGAGAGAGAGAGCGAGAGAGAAAGAAGGAAGGGGCCAAGATTGAAATTTTTTAACAAACCCTAATCTTGAAAATCTGGATTATTTTTTCCATTGGAAGAGTAAAAAAGAAAATAATATAAAAGAAAAGAGAGAAAAACGTGTCGTTTTTTTAGAGGAAAAGAAAAGAGAAAGAGAAAAATCATATAGAGAGAAGAGAGAAGATCTGAGAGAGATTTGCAATTTTTTCACCTTCATCTTCATCTTCTCTCATGAATTTGCAATTTTCATGAGAGACAATTTTCCCCATCTTTTCCAATTGAATTTGCAATTGTTGGTGATGGGATTACTGCATAAATTGATTACGACATTAATGGTTTGTTTCAAACAACTTGATTACGGCAGAAATGTTGGTATTGTGTTTTCAAACAAATTTGAATTGATTTAGGCTTGTCTTTTTCGAACCTTGAAAAGAAAAGAAACACAAAAAATCATGTTGTTTTATTTTGTGTGATGATTGTTGTTTTTGGAAATTTTTGATGAGTTTTGTATGAATGTTCATGAATATGATGTTGAAGATGATGAAGAATAGGAAGAGAGAAGATGATGAAAAGTGAAAAAAAAATTAGGTGTTGACCTACCACATTAAGTACAATGGACATTCAATCGAATGGTTAAAATCAAATCAAAAACGGCACAGTTACTTATTTGACGAAAAGAACGCTTTTGAAATTTGTTTTAGAAGTTGAGGGACCAAAATGATGATTTTAAGACTTATTGGACCAAAACAAAAACTGAAAATTAGTTGAGGGACCATTGGATTAATTTAACCAAAAGAAAAAAGACCAATTTAGATAAGAAATTGGTGGGGGCATGGGTTGGTCCATGAGACACGTGAAGACTTGTTCATTGATTGGTCGTGTAGGGACTCTCTATCATAGGCTAAGAAACAAAGAAGGAAATTGAGAGAAACAAATGAGAGGAGGTACTTGTGTATAAGTTCACACAATTATGTACTTTTGTTATAGATTTTTTTTTAAAGTTATTTTGAATTTATATTTTCAAAAATGATTTTTGTGTATAATAAAAAATAGTAAAAGTTATTTTAAATTTGCGATATAAACTAAAGGAGTATTTTTGACATTCAATAATTCAGATATTCATGTTAAAGTAATTTAGATATATTTAAAGAAAAAGATATCTCTGAAAAATAATTTTTTACGAGAAACTATTCGTAATAGTATACTTTTTTATTTCTAGATTTTCTAAAGGCTACACAGGGTTGACCCAATAATTTTTAATAGCAAGTAACACTTATAATAAATTTTTAATATATGTTGCCATACGAGGTCTTTCTATTTATAACATCTAATGAAAAACATTGTTTCTCTATTAAGTGTTTTAGTTGATTCTAACTCATGACTCTCCATAAAAAACCAGCTGTATGCTAAGGGTTACTCTATTAAGTGTTAAATTGATTCTAAGTTTCTAACTCTCCTTCAAAAAAAATATTTTCTAACTCATCCTTTAAAAAAACAATTGATTTTAACTCATTGACTCTCCCTAAAAAAATCAGGTATATGCTAAGGGTTGCCCTTTTTCTTATAATCTATTTTTATCGAGTCTAATCTGATTCAAGTATTGGTAGAACTTGTATAGTGCAGCATGACATCTTAAATACCCATTTCCTCATGTTATGGCCACATCAATTTGTTGTTGGATTAATTATTTAATTAATCTATTATGGATTGACAATAATCAATTATTATAAGTTAATATTATAATATAAATAATGGTCTATTGTGTTGAGCACTAATTAGTTGATGAATATGTGTGATTGAGTTATTCTTTCTAAATGGACTTGGACCATTTAGCTAAGCTCAATGAGAGGTCCCTGCCCTCAGCGGTTTAGTTATTTAAACGTTATCCGTTAAACATTCTGAACAACACTGTGAAAACCTAAAGCTAGACGGAATGAAGGTAGTTATTCCTCTCATAGTTGTCGGTGTTGTCGGCGGTTATCCTTCATCAACCTAATTCAAAGGTACACAATTTCTTTATTCATTCTTTATTATTGATGATATGTTATAACTTGTATCTAGTGATCCATGGCTAAACACTAAAACTTTTATCATTTGTAACTTCATTAGATTGGCAAAAAGGCTTACGTGGTCTTCTGTAGAAATTATATTGGGTCATCGATGGGATTTATGTGGTCCTTGAAAATCTTCATTGTTCCCTATAGAAATCATTAATCAATTATGGTCAATAGCCTCTTGCAACACCCATGTCGTTTATTATCATAGTGTTGGTTTAGCGAATAGGACTAGACTGCAACAAGTCTATAATGTTTGAATTTGATTACAAAAAGGGTCATGCTACTTCAAGTGGAAAGAATCCATGAGAACCAACCAAAACCAAGTTGCTTGTTTTTTCCAGAAGAAAACCATAAACGCAATAATTGATGGTTTTAGTGAAATGACAATGAGAATATTCTATTCGATTTCTTTGGATTCTATCTATAATTATTACTAACAATTGTTTTCCCTTTAAACTTTAGTTTTTGTGGATTTCATTTCTTAAGAAGTAACACAAAGGAAGAACATCAATAATGGATCGTCAAAAAAAATCTATAATAGTTACATAATGGTGGATGTTTCACCTATTTAGTCAATTTAAATAAGCTCATTCGAATCTTCAGACAATTCGAGCCTCGTTAAGGCTCAACCACCTTGAAAATCCCCACATTTTGTTTATTAAATAGCAACTATTTAGTCTAACAAGTTTGACAGTTTTCTTAGTTTGTAGAGAAATATTAACGAGTGTCTTAAATACACTTTAAATAATAAACTTTTATAAAATTTTATGAATTTAATGCATTGAAAATTAAAGTATTTAACTTTTTAAGTGAATAATTTCTTAATCTAAAATCTTTAAAGAATGTCCTTAGAATACTCGTATTGTTTGTATCTTTAAAGAATGTCTTTAGAGTACTCGTATTCTTTGTAGGTAAAGTATCACACATGGAAACTATTATAAGAGATACATGCATCATGGAAATTGCATAATCCACAACAAGCAACATGATTATGACATATATTTTAGCGGTCGTTATAAGACGGCTTCAATGTAAATGCACATGTTTCAATCATGAAAAATTTTCTACTAATAATGTTATAATTATAATAATAATAACTGGACACACGGTTATGAATTCGGGTATTTCTAGTGTGAAAATGTGAACGCAAGTAACATATTCTTCTCATTGTGGTAGAAAACCTAATCCTGTTTTATGACATGCTTTCTAGGTGGAAAAAATCAACTATTAAATAATGATTAAGAGAAAAATTATTGTTAAAGTAGGGTAATTATTATGTAGGAATACTTCATAACATATATAGTAATGTATGGGGCCTCTTCTGCTAATTGATGCTTAGATTTTAGGAAGCAGAATCACCTTTTAAAGCAGGGAAAAATCTAAAGAATTTGTACATTAAACAACTGTCATGTTTCACAACAATGGGCGGCGAGAAGGAAATTATCTTTTAAAAGCTAAATGATTAACAAAATAAATCAAGAATGCCACATCAGATTCGTGATTATTGTAATAAACTAAAGAGTTTCTCATTGACAAATGTTGATATAGCAAATAGGATAAGTCCTCAAAGGATTTGGTGATTATTGTTTTTTTTTCTCTTTCTCTTTTTGTATTACCGAATTATGGACCTGTTTATTATAGATTTTAGGGTTATAAAAAGAAAATATCTTTAACTAAACTATTATTTTCATTGTTTTAATAGTGTTTGTTTTATTTTTTTTTTAATAATTTTTTTTAACTTTAAAATGAAAAGTTATTTTTAACAGGTTTTTCAAAACCTATTTTTTCTAAAGACTTGAGTATAAGGGAATTCTTATTCCCTATTGTTTTTTTTTTAGAATTAAGACTTGAGTATAAAAAGTTTAAATTTTGAAAAAGAATATTAATAAACAAATAGAAATGGGTTTTTCCTTGTGAGTTTAACTCAGTTGGTATGGACAATGCATAATATATGCAAGGTCCTAGGTTCGAATCCCAACCACCACAAAAAGAAAAGAAAAAAAAACATAAATGAGATTCACGATTTTTAAAAAAAACTCTAAATTGAAGATTTCTTTTTTAAAGAAAACCATTTTTTGAAGTCGAAACAAACACATCCTATATGACATGGGGAAAACTAATTTGAATTTAATTATTCGTTCTAGACATAAAACTAAATTGCAATACAAAACATATTATTAAATCATATTCTTATATCCTTAAATAAGGAACAAATCCAAAAAAAAAATTAAAATACAAATTATTTTCTATGGATACATTATCTTAAACTATCGAAAAGACGGACACTCACGTGCCGGTTTTTCCGCTCTTTTTAGTGCGCTAATGTTTGCAAATTATTAACAGTGTTTTTTTTATGAAATTTTGATTTGAATTAAAACTAAAAATATAAATGTTTGTTGCTTTCAAATTATAACAAATCAAACTAATCATGATTATTTATTTCAATGACACCAACAATATAACAAAAATAATATAATCTAAATTCTTATTTTTAATGACACCAACAACGATCTTTATTATAGAAAAAGTTGTTTAAGGGCATAATTGGGATAATGGAAAAGTAAGTATAAATATACTCATATAGTTTGTTACACTTTTTAAATGATAAAGGAAAAAACAATACATATATATATATATATATATGATCGTACCTGTCCAGAAGGTGGTTGTCGGTGCTGTATTGAATGCGGTGGTTCACGGTGGTTGTTTGCACTTCCACTGAGCGTTGGACCGAATGGGGAGTGTGTACCTGCATACACTCCGACGCTCAAGTAAGTAGAGGTTCAGAATGGGGGGTTTTAGAGTGAAGAAGATTCTATCTTAGAGGCTTCTAGGAGTCTCCTATTTATAGAGGTGGGTGAATGCAGAGCCATTGTAAGGCACACATGTGACCGGCGGTTACAAAATCTTAAGAAGTGTAACCGCCAGTGAGATATTCGCGAGAACGTGGGCAGAGAGACGTTGTCAAACGTTGCATGATGTTTGAACTGTTCTTCCTTGCTTCGTGTACCCCCCTCGCAGGGAAGGGGTGTGTCGCAAATAGTTCTGCCAAATGCAACATTTGGGTTTGGTTTGTTGTTGAGCTAAGCTCAGGTCTTTCACCGGTCCAGAACAATAGCCCCACAAGTCGTTGCTCTAGACTAAGAGTGATGACTTAAGCCGAAGCGGGGGGGCCGACTGTGGAGGTCATGAATGTGTTCGGAGAAGTCCACATGGAGAAACTTGGAAGTTCTCTTAGTAGAGTGTTGGTTTGAAGTTTGTAGTGGACGATCTTTTTGCTCGATGCAGGCGAGCGGAATAAAGGACTTTGACACATGGTTACTTTGTAGTTGGGATCCAGCTCGTAGTACGCAAGGACATATGCTCGTTGATCCCTCCGTTTGTTCGCCACATTATGCCAAGATTGTCTTGTATGGGAGAGGCGCCCGACCTATCTGAGCTCGTCAATGTTGGTCAGGAATGAAAAGGATTCCCTCGTCAGAGAGTTGGTCATTTGTTATTTAGTAATTAATGCCCATGTCTCGAGGATGAGACTGAGGGGACATGACCTTTGATTTCTGATTGCCACGTATAAAGGCTATGGGGGTACTTGAGTACGTAGTGCCTTGAGTGCGTCTCGATTTGTGTTTCCAAGACATTATCAAAACCGTTGATCCGTTCCTGACGTTTGAGAATCAAAAGAGTTTGATCAGAACCGTTGGATTCGTTGATTGGGATGATCTAGAGCGTTGTCACGTTTATTTGATGAAGAGTCGTATGTGAAGGACTGCACAGGATCGGGTTTGCTTGGTTTCTGAAAGGTTGCGAAGGGAGTATAAATATGCTTCAAACATATGTTTGGAACACTTAGTATTTTTCCGTTTTAGCAATCTAAGATTTTCAGAATTCCCTTTGGAGATTTCCAGTGCAACTTGGTCCTCCACTTCATCAACATCAACTTCCAGATTTTCGTTCTTAACACAGGTTCGTCACTTCCTTTCCCTTTTCTTCTGCATAATGTTTGGCTTGTGATCACTTGTAGTTTTCGTGTTTAAAAACTATAATCTTGCATGCCAGTAGTTTTTACTCCGTTGCGGTGGTTTTTACCGTTGTTTGGTGGTTACCACTGCGTTTTGAGGAGTGTTAGGATTTTAAACCTGTTTAGAGTTTTTCTTGGAGGGAGACACCGTTGGTGGTGGGTTGAGTTTCGGTTGATGAAGATTTTGACCCGTCATCGGTTCAGAGCGAAAGGGGCTTTTTTTTCTTCTAATGGGAAAAATTCCTTTTTCGTTCCTTCTGCGGTCGGTTGTTGGTCTTTGGCCTTCTTCTACTTTCAAGATTGTTTTGGAGAAGTTCGACCCCTTCCTCGCCGTGGTCGACTTGATAGGTGAAGGAAGGGTGGATCTAGCTGTTGGATTCCCTTTTTTCCTTCCTTGCCTTTCAGGTTCTCCAATGGCCGATAAATCTTGGATCGCGGACGATCCACAAAAGACGATTTCTACGTTTACGATGGACGGAGAGGCGGAGATCCCTTTCCGTACGATTGGAGCGGATGCGGATTGGGTAGTGGACCTCCCTAGGACTTCTGATAGGGTGTGTTCACATTTTCTGCACAACAGTTTCACAATGTACGAAGTGGAATTTAAAGATGTGGGTTTCCACCTTCCGTTTTCTGCTTTCCAACATGAGGTTCTTCGATGGACAAAGCTTTCTCCTTCTCAAATTCATCCCAACTCTTATGCGTTTATGCGTGCGTTTGAGTTGGTGTGTCAACACTTGGAAGACAACCCCTCTAAAAATGTCTTCTTTGCCCTTTTCACTATCTAGCGAGGGTCGGAGAAGGGAGGTGGTTCTGGTTGGGTGTTTTTCTGCCAAAAGGGAAAGCTTTTTGGCATTTTTTAGGGGAAAGTGAGGCGCTGGAAAGATTGTTACTTTTTGGTGAGGCCAAAGAGTTCCTTGGCTCTGGATAATATCCTGAAGCCCAATAGAGCGCCTAGGGCGGATGGGACGGTGCCTGCCAGGACTTCGTATTTCCCCTTGGAGTGGAGTGATGACCACAATAAGTTTAAACCTGGAGACTACTGTTATTTCGTCGAGCGATTGGTAACAGAGGAGCGGGAGGCTTACGATAAGCTGTGTGCTTATGTGAAAGCGTTCTTCCCCATCAAATCGTTAGACGCCGGTGGGAATGAGGTCCAGATGGCCCGTGTCATCGATACCCATGGTTTGATGATAGAGGAGAAGTCGATGGACCTGCTTGGTAGTGTCTTTGTTTCTTTTTTTCCTTGCCTGGTTGCTTGTTTGTTTTTGTCTTGTGTTTTTAACATATTGTCCATACTTTGTGTTCACAGGAAAAATGAAGGATTTCCAGGAGTTCGTGAACAAGACAAACGAGAAGCTGAAGAAGAAGAAGAGTGTCCCACCTGTTGATCTGGCTGAGGGGGCGACCTCGAGTGTACCTTCTACTCTAGTGGTGAACCCATCTAGAGAGGAGCCTTCGGGGAAGGGGAAGGTGGAATCCTCCAAGAGGAAGAGGGTGGATGATGCTGGCAAGGGGGTGAGTTCACCCGTCCATGCTATCCCTCTTCGCTTTGAGGGGGATTTACTTCCTTTACTTGGCTTGTGGGTTGAACCCGACTGTTATGGGCCCGATACTTCCTTCTGCTTAAATGACCTGGATTTGAGGGTTATTCGTGATCTGGGAACTATTGGTCGGAGCAAGGCAATGACCGAGGGGATCATTGCTGCGATGAAGTCCCTGGCGGTCGCTGTGGTCGTGAATAACTCCTCGACTGAGGGGGCAAGTCATGGATGAAGCTCTAGGGAAGGAGAGGGAAGCTCTTCTGGCCAAGGTGTCACAGTTGGAAGAGGATGCGGGCAAAGCTAAGCAAGAGTTTGATGATCAGGTAGCTAAGCTAAGTGAGCAGCTGAGAGATGCTCAAAAGGCTGTTGAAAAGGAGGTTGAGGCCAGGGTGAGGCTCGCCAAAGAGAAAGAAATCCTTGAAGTTTCTGCCTTGGATGATGAGTCTGAAGACACCGCTGGTTTAAACCGTTCTGGCCTGTAGGAGAAGATGGGCGCGCTGGAGGTCGACATGCTGAATGGGATCAAGCATGGGTTTGATAATGATGTGGCCGAGTTGAAGGTTGCTGACCCTGAAGTGGGGTTGTCCGTTGAAGGGATCAGTTTCCTTAACTGGGTGGAAGATGGAGCGAACAAGTACCACGAGGGAAAGATGAAAAGGACTTTGAAAAGAGAGTCAAAGAGTGCTTGAAATTGTCGGGAGGGAAGCGGATGGGGGCCGACGATGTGTCTCGGTCGGATGTGAAACGGTTTGTGCCGGTCCGCGAATCGGCTCGGGACATCGACCGACGCAGATTGTGATGGTGGCCCAAGCCTGGGTTGTTCAAATGCTCGCGGAGACGTCATCATCACGATTGTGGGCTGCAGCGCGCGCTGTTTCAGCGTGCTTCGGCACATGCGCGCTCCTGGCGTCGCCCTGTGGGCTCCCCATTCGACTCGTCTTGAAACACAGACCAAGGAGTCTGACATGTGTGCGAGTCAACGGGCGACTAAACCCGTTAGGCGCAAGGAAGCTGATTGGTGGGATCCTATTGTGGGTTGCACCGCCGACCGACCCCGATCTTCTGTGAAGGGTTCGAGTGAGAGCATACCTGTCGGGACCCGAAAGATGGTGAACTATGCCTGAGCAGGGCGAAGCCAGAGGAAACTCTGGTGGAGGCCCGCAGCGATACTGACGTGCAAATCGTTCTTCTGACTTGGGTATAGGGGCGAAAGACTAATCGAATCCTCTAGTAGCTGGTTCCCTCCAAAGTTTCCCTCAGGATAGATGGAGCCTGAGGGCGAGTGATGAGTCAACAATTGGTCATTAAATTAGTGTCTTTTATTTAATATTTAAGTTTATTTTAATTAGATTTAATATGTTTTTATTTCCTTCTAGAACTATTTTACTTCAATTGCAAGTTATTATATTTCAGGAACAAATATTCAAAAGATTTAGTCTTGGAGCAAAAGAAAGGAGAGTTGGAGCTGATTCGTGCCAAAAATATGAAGATCTCATACAAAACATATTGTGCAAGGATTCATGCCAAAAATATGAAGATCTCACAACAAAAATATATTGTGCAAAGAATTTGAAGATCCTGTGCAAAAATATAACAAAGTGGCGCGCCCCCTTTTACCCTTTTGCTGCTTTTGCTTCTTTGACAGAAGCTGCCTATTTTAGTATTTCTGACTTAGAGCCCATGGTTTCTTGTGCAACAATTTAGTGATTTAATTCTTGGTTAGACTATAAATAGAGCAGCCCTCTAGTTTGTAAAATCATCTTTTGTTCTTGGAATTCAATAAGTGACAATTGTCTTTCTTAATAAAAGTTCTTCTTTTACTTTCTTATTTATTTTATGTTCTTCTTCTCCTCTTCTATGGCTACGATGATCATGAGTGAGTAGACCTTTCTTGTCTTGGGATTGTTGGATAAGTCTAATGGCGTAATCCTAATCAAACCAAACCATAAACCCTAATTTTATATAAATCTACTTTCTAATCTAATTCACCGTTTTTATAATGAATTAACAAATGCCAAACTCATAATGCGAAAGCGGAGGGTTAGTATT
>Ga0228710_1003102_pt1 | contig 26483 bp, 20 predicted proteins | sample MedpolnodulmetaG_FD_177995 | JGI IMG/M metagenome (GOLD analysis project Ga0228710, IMG submission 177995) | Root nodule microbial communities from Medicago polymorpha collected in Santa Monica, California, United States - pink nodules | ecosystem: Host-associated > Plants > Roots > Nodule... | reverse complement strand
CGGGGGGGTAAAATTTCAAATTTTAAAATAAAGAGAACAAAATCCAAATTCAACCAAAATAGGGGGTGGTAAGTTTTAAAATAAGGTGGGGGGAGGGTAAAATCCAAATTCAATCAAAATAGGGGGTAAAACTGCATTTAAGCCAATAAAATAAAAGAGTTAAGGGTTTAGAGCAAGGTAATCAAAACCGATATAGACAGGGGTTTGAGGTTTAAAGGTTCAACCGATGTTAGACCGGGGTCGAACTGGTTGTAAGCAATTAATAAATTTTTGTTGGTATTTTAAATATGCAAAATAAATAACATACAAGTATGCACCAAAAACAAAAATAATATACAAGTATTAAAATGAAAATATATTTGTAACAAAAAAAATGAAAATCAAATTAAATCTAAAGGATTCTTCTACAACAAGTACTCGTGAAGCATACACATATATTTTAAATAAAAGTAACCAAAATATATCTTAAATAAAACAAGTCATATTGTACTGCCCAATATGATTAGACGTGAGCATTGTGCACTGCCCAATGTCACTTTTCATATGCCTTTTACTCTTCTCATTTACTTTAACGAATTATAATTTCCTTTATCAATTTTATTTTTCCTTCTTTGTGAGGCCACACCACAACAATTGATTTTGTTTGTTACTTTCTTTTTTCCATAATTAATTAAATACATCAAAATAAAATTGTTGTAGATATCCAGAAAGCCATAGAACTTAGATGAACAACATCTCCAGAATTCCAGAAATCCATAGAACATTCATAGAACATGAACAACATGAACACAATATCTCCAGAGAAATAAAAAAAATCTAAAGAACCATATACGAATTACCACAGAAATTGAAGCAGCAACTAAATTGATACAAGAACATAGTACAAATTATGCAACAAATTACTTGATACATCAAGACTTAAACATTGAACAGCTTCAACATTTGCCCAAAAAAGAAATAAATTGTTCATTCTACACCAGAAAACATAACACAATCTAACTCACTTAATACAAGAATCCTAAATTAGACAATAACAAGTTCATAAAAAAGGACAGACATAATAGACAAACAACAAACCAGAAAATGAACATAAGATGGCAGCTGCTAATTGGAGTTTATAACTGAAATGAAGAAAATCATCACAACCATCACAACAACCAAACACTTCAACATTGAAATCGATTTCATTGTCGAATGAACTTCCTCCTTCATCTTCAGCGTCTCAGCACACTGACTCTCCTGCAACTCAGCAATTTTTTCAATTTTCACCATTTTTGAGATCTGGAACTGAAAATCGCTTTTCACTTTCTTCATCTCAGCATCCATTGTTTCACTCAAAGCTAAATTTTTGGCTTCAAAATCATTCTTCAATACATCAATCATCCCCTCGAAGTAAACAATCAGAGTTTCAATCTGTTCATCAAGGGTTAATTGCCTGACGAACGACCGTTGTTTCGCAGATCCCTTTTGGCCGCTGGTAAGTGCCTCTCCATCGACAGACTCACAACCACAATCAATCTTCGATTTACAACACTAGTCCGAATCGCTTTTGACAGATCTCCGAATCGAGTTGGGGTTGTAATTGGTGCTGGTTGATGATGGAATTTTGTTTATTAAATGAAGCTTGTGGAATGAAGAAGAAGGAATCGAAAGAATCTGAGAATAACGAGTGTTTTTTTTTTTGTTGAAAGGAAGAATGAAGAAGCTTGAATGAATGGCGATAAACACTTCGGGATATATAAGGTCAAATATAATTTATGTAGGTGTTGATTAAATTATAAGAATAAACAAAAGAAAATTAACAATTTTAAACTAAATATAAACTAGGGTTGAATAAGTAAATAGTCCCCTTAAATATACCAACATTTGATTTTAGTCTCCATACAATATTTTTTAGAGGGACTAAGAAATATTTTAGGGGGCTAAAATCAAATGTTGGTATATTTAAAGGGACTATTTACTTATTTAACCCTAAAAACTAACTGTGACCCTTACCCTAATTGAGTTGAATAAAATAGTTAAATTACTAAAATTTCATTGCATACATCTTCAAGACGGAAAAAATGATAGACATAATCCAAATGTAATAATGATCAATGACTAATCAAACCGAAAACTCTCTACTAAACGAAAAGAATCATAGACTTAAATCAAATGTAACAATGATCAATGACTAATCAAAATCTAAACTATATATTAAACGGAAAGAATCTTAGACCTAAACCAAATGTAACAATGATCAATAAATAATCAAAATCTAAACTATATACTAAAAGGAAAGAATCTTAGACCTAAACCAAAGGTAACAATGATCATTGATTAATCCAACTGTAAACTCTATACTAAAAGGATAGAATCTTAAACCTAAACCAAATGTAACAATGATCAATGACTAATCAAAATCTAAACTCTACTAAAAGGAAATAATATTAGACCTAAACTAAATGTAACAATGATCAATGACTAATCAAAATATAAGTTATATACTAAACGGAAGGAATCTTAAACCTAAACCAAATGTAACAATGATCAATGACTAATTAAAATCTAAACTCTCTACTAAAAGGAAAGAATCATAGACCTAAACCAAAGGTAACAATGATCACTAATTAATCAAACTGTAAACTCTATACTAAAAGGATAGAATCATAGACCTAAACCAAAGGTAACAATGATCACTGATTAATCAAACTGTAAACTCTATACTAAAAGGATAGAATCTTAAACCTAAACCAAATGTAACAATGATTAATGACTGATCAAAATCTAAACTCTCTACTAAAAGGAAAGAATCTTAGACCTAAACCAAATGTAACAATGATGAATGACTAATCAAAATCTAAACTCTCTACTAAAAGGAAAGAATCTTAGACCTAAACAAAATGTAACAATGATCGATGACGAATCAAAATCTAAACTATCTACTAAAAGGTAATAATATTAGACCTAAACCAAATGTAACAATGATGAATGACTAATCAAAATCTAAACTCTCTACTAAAAGGAAAGAATCTTAGACCTAAACAAAATGTAACAATGATCGATGACGAATCAAAATCTAAACTCTCTACTAAAAGGAAAGAATCTTAGACCTAAATCAAATGTAACAATGATCAATGACTAATCATATTCTAAACTCTCTACTAAAAGGAAAGAATCTTATACCTAAACCTAAGGTAACAATGAACACTGATTAATCAAACTGTAAACTCTATATTAAAAGGATAAAATCTTAAACCTAAACCAAATGTAACAATGATCAATGACTAATCAAAATCTAAACTCTCTACTAAAAGGTAATAATATTAGAACTAAACCAAATGTATCAATGATGAATGACTAATCAAAATCTAAACTATATACTAAACAGAAAGAATCTTAGACCTATACCAAATGTAACAATGATCAATGACTAATCAAAATTGAAACTCTATACTAAAAGGAAAGAATCTTAGACCTAAACCAAAGGTAACAATGATCACTGATTAATCAAACTGTAAACTCTATACTAAAAGGATAGAATCTTAAACCTAAACCAAATGTAACAATGATCAATGACTAATCAAAATCTAAACTCTACTAAAAGGAAATAATGTTAGACCTAAACCAAATGTGTCATACCCCAATTTTTGACCTAAGACGTCACTGACACGTGTCGTTTGATGCTACGTTTATACGCCGTCTGGCCCTAATCGACCTCTGCATTTCAGTGAAAATTTCGGCAGAGAGGTATTTTAAAATACCTCATTATAGTTCCGAGTCGGGCCCTCTTCTCTCTTGTATTTTTTGTTTTTTATCGCACTTTTAATTTCCATCTTTTATTTTTTAGTTAACATTAATTTTGTGTATAAAAGTCTTTATTTTTCTTTTTAATTAAACTTTCAATACATTTTTATTATTATTATTTAGTCTTCATCTTTTTTAATTTTTATTTTGTCCATATCAATTAGTCCTACTTTTTCGTCCAAATCCAAAAACGCCTCATACAGGCTGTCTCAGCCTCAGCCTCATCTGCAAACACAAATCAGGAACAGAATCACGCTCCACTCCAATTTATCACAATCCAAAGCCAGTTTTTTCTGCTTATTGGAACAAACCCTAGTCTCAATCCAACACTATAAAAACCAACGCCAACACACAGTCTTAAAAAAACCCGAAAAATTGCACAACAAAACCTGCAAAAAACCAGAGACCAGAGAACAAACTTAAAACCGTAACACAACAACACCAATACCACCACAACTTTCGAACCAAAACGACATCAATTCAAACGACAACGGAGCCGGAAACAAGCAAACAGACCATCACACACATCAAACCAACAGTCACACGTGCACAGAGGGGAGTAGAACGTGACGAACTCGTACCAGCCACACCACGGGACCGATCCAAACCGTCGATTCCAAACACAGTCGCGGCTTCCAAGGAAGGAGAAGGTAAAACCTTTTGGTCGTTTTGTTTCTTTTAGATCTAGAAGCCTATGGCTATTATTTGGAGATTCTAAGTGTAAAAACAGAAAGAGGATGAAAAATAAAGTAGAAATCAAAAAAAATTGGAAAAAAAAAAGAGTTTTTAGCGGCGGCGCCGCCGTCTATGACGGCCGGCCGCCGCGCCTGGCCACCTCCGACCACCATCGGTCCCGCCGGCGAGGATGAGAGAAGAGAGAGAGCTTGTTGCTTTCTCAAGTGAAGAGAGAGAAATGTTTTGTAAGAATGAGTGAAAAAACCAATACAGGCTATATATACTAATAGGCCGAACCGGTTCAGCCGTTGAACCGGCATGAACCGGTCCAACCCCCAAGCCCATAAGCGCCCAGCACCTGTTCCCTTAAGCCCAATTCCCTCTTATTTATTTTCTGCACACCCCCTGATTACTGCCTGCACCCACCTTGCCTCATTTTATTTTATTTCATGCATTTTAAATTCTCTTGCATTTTTTATCGTTTCTTCTTTGAAATCCATTGGTTTAGGTCGCATATTTATCTTTCATTCGTCATTTAGTTTGTAGCATGGGTTTTAGAATGTGTATTTAGGATTTAATGTAACTTATTTATTTATCTTCGTTTTTCTTTTTGGCTCGGAACTTAGAATGTAAACTAGGTTCAAATGTAAATATTTCTGTCATTTATTTTATCGCAGACCGTAGAATGTATAGTAGGCTCTTATGTAATAGTTTTAGGTGCATGTGTGCGTGCGTGTGTGTATGCTCTTTATTTTGCTTCTAGCTTAGCTTAGGTTAAAGGTCCTCGTGGTGGTCCAACACCACCATGAGGTACCTACGTTTTATTTTCTCGCTCCGTTAGCTTCAATTTTAGTTTAGTATATTTCGACGAAAAAACAAAAAACATGCAAATAACCAAAATCACAAAAAACATTTTTCACAACAAACCTTGATTCAAAAATCAAGTGACCCGTTTATTTTTATTCTTTCGTAAATCAAAATTGCAATCAATCTTAATCACATTTCAAGTAATTTTTCTTCAATATTAAAAAACACAAACAAATTCATTTTGCCACTTGGCTTTTCATTTTAAAACCTTTTTTCAAAACTAATAAAAAACACAAAAACAAGTCAAACGTCAATTTTTACCCCGAACTACGAGGTTTTGATCCTTCACGGGTACGTAGGCAAAGGACACTTGTCCTTCCAAATCAATAAAAAATGTAGATAAGTAGGTCTCTTTTTTCACTTACCACTTTAAATACCATTTTTAAAAGCAAGCAAGTTATAGCACAAAACGTTGAATAAAACCAAGAGGTTCTCGTAGAGTACTACGGACATGAAGGGTGCTAATACCTTCCCTTTATGTAACTAACCCCCGAACCCTAAATCTTTTCAAAGGGGTGTTTCGAACTTTTTTCCCCTTTTCTCTTAAAATTAAATGTTCAGTCGTGAAACAAAATAGTGAGTCAAACGCTAATCAAATAGCCTTGATCTCCGAAAAATGGCGCGACACACATACAGTATGTTCTACATATAAGTGAACCCTTCCATGCATTTCAGCAATTGCTTTCATCCTTCTACAACCCAGGTCATCCCTCAAACGAACCAGCTCATCCACCAAGTAAGGTTCATAGTACCAAAGAGCATTAACCATGGTGTAACCTAAACGCTTTACGGTTGATAACACTGAGAAGTATGCCCAGTAGTCTTCTTCACACTCCAAAACAGTCTCAATGCCATTGTAGGCATCATGGTTAAACTCAACAAAACCACCCCCGTGGTGTAGTACAAGAACAAACCTCCCATCCTCAGCCTACAATAAACAATGGTATGTTGTATTTAAAAAACATAAACAACTAAGAAGATGCATAAACCAAACAATGGTGTGTTGTATTTACAGATACTAGAAAACGAAGAATATAACGAAAAGGGTTCAACATGTTAAAAATTTGATTTTTACAGTGTTTTTCAGAAATCAAACTAACCCTAAACTAGAATACCAGAAAACGAAAAAACCCTAAACCAGACAACCCTAAAATCAGACACCCAAAACCAGATTTCGAAGAAAACAGAAACCCTAATTTCAAAATGTTGAAGAATCTTACCTCGACCCAAGCATCAATATCGAAATCATCGTCTTCAGCCATTGGAGTGTCCTTCGCGTTCGAATCCGTCGTCTTCTTCCTCAGGTAGCTCAGATTCGCACTAGGGTTTGAAGTTCTTTCTATCGTTCTTCTCTCTACCTCTCTTTTCTTCTTTCTAATTCTGAATACTTCTCTCTCTACACTACACACAAAATACGTGCCACGTGGGATTGTCCACGTGTGCACTCCTAACGGGAGAACATAACATTTGACAGAATGGACCAATAGTAACGACAAAGATGTACATGAGGGACGAAACGGGAAATTTTTTATACTTATGAGACCAAAATGAAAACAACTATTAAGTTATGGGACCAAACGTTTAATTAAGCCTTCATGGAATATATTTAAGCTCAAAACATCATCGACTAGGTAATTTGAGAATTTGGATGGTGATCAGATGCATGTATCTTTCCTTACATGCCAGTCAATTAAACCTCTTAAACTTCTGCAAGTAAACTTGCTTTCCAAATCGTTGTTAATAACAACTTTTTGAGTTTGAGATCAACAACTTTCATCAAATAAGAAGAACTAAACTAAAAGCAAATCAAATAGGCAAAAATATTTTCAAACAAAAATAGTAAGTTGTCATATCATGTATTTCTAAGACTCAAAAGGAATTAAAATTGCCTGAAAATAAATTAAAAGGAAAAATACAACTTGTTAGGGGAGATTTTTCAACTCGTAATCAACAATGCATCTGATAAGAACATCAATATGTTTTTCACCAAGAATCAATGTCTCTTGTGTAAGTTCATGAACATTTTCCCAAAAAAAAATCTCTGTTAACACTATTAGAGCCGTTAAAGAACCCACGGTTAAGACACAATCCATTAATATTAATCACTTGAATAAAGAGAATCATGAATAAGAACATAAGCTAAAGATTGGCTGAATTCTCGGTTGATCAACAATTCCTGTAAAATATTTTGGTTCGGTAGAATTTTATCATTTTCTAGTTCCCATATTTTGTAAAAATGAGATGCTTTTAATCCATTGATTTGCTATCTTTGCCTCAAACCACCACGTTTAAATTAATAGTTGACAAAGTCGCAAGTTTTAAAAAACAAATACAAAGATAATAGTGGACTAAAATAGTGATTTGCTATTTTTTTTTTTTGGATGGTCTCCTTTAATTATAGCTTGAGAGAAGACAATGAATGTGCTAGTTGATTGATCAAATTTGTGCTAAAAATGTTGATTCCTTAAAGATTTGGATGTCTCCTCCTCAACTAAATATCACTCTCCTGGTAGATACCTCTGTATTATTTAGACATCAAATTGCTTAGTTTTTTATTGTTTTTCGGTTGATAAAAAAAAAATAGTGATTTGTAGATAATAGACAAAATACACAATCGCCAATAAAAGTGAGAGTACTGGCCGAAAATGGGACCAACAAAACTTGTACACATAATTTTTATTTTAAAAATACAAAAAACGATACATATGAGATAGTGTTTTTTTTAGAGAACATATGAGATAGTATTGACTGAGATTATTGCTTGCAATTTTAAATAATGATTTATACCAATTATCGATATTTGCATTTTAGAAAAGACCTATGTCATTCGAACTTTTACGATAACGATCTCTTACAAGAGCACTCACTATAATGGATTCTCAACATATTTTTTCTTTAAAATCCTAATAGAAAAGCACAAATAGGGTAAAACTAGTAACCATGTTTTTTTTTCTACAAAAAAACTAGTAACCATGTTGAATAAAAAGTTTGTTACCGTATATCCATCTATATATTTATTTTGACCGAAGTATACATCTATTTCCAAATCCTCCAAATAAAATCAATTTTTAAGAAATACAATAAAACGGAACAACTGCTATCTATATTGGAAAATATTAAACTCCAAACATTTTGATGGTTTAAATCTTATTGTGTTGTTTTCGATTTTGAATATTCAGTTTGAAGGTTAAATCGTTTTATTGTAATTTTTAACTTTAACTTTATTTGGTACCCTTTGTGCTAGAGAAACTTGCTTTGGTTTTGTAATATTTTGTTTAACTTCTTAATTTATTTTTTTTAAGAAATACACTTCACAATAAAAAGATTAATTTTGACAATATTGTGAATTTTTCTTTTACACTTATGTTGTGTTGACGTGGAGATATATCCTTTCATAGAACTCAATGATCGATTTCGGATTTAAGTTAGACCTTTAATAGATTATCAATTGATAGGATTAAGGCTACAAACTTTAGTTTGTACTCCCAAAAATACACAACTGTTAATAAACGAAACACAAGAGGTTAAGAAAAAAAAAGCGTATACACGTAAAAATGCAAGAATCAAAGATAAGAGTAAAAGAAAATGGTACTATAGGTACTATATAAAATAAGGGTGAGTAACATACAGTACATAACAACAACCAACAAATTGTTTTCTTAAAAAAAAAACCATTAAGTTGTTTTATCTGATGTGGACATATGTGTATTTTAGCAGAACTCCTTTATATGAAATTTGATTCTATTATTTACATAGAAAGAAATAAACCAACTCCCAAAGCGCATTGATGCAAAAAAAATTTCAAAAATTTAAGGGTTTAAATATAGTTAAACAAAATTAATTTTAATAAAGACTAAAATTGCACACCTAACGTTACTTGAATGTGATGATAAATAATTTATTTCGGTACTAAATTTGAATTCGATCTAGAAAATTAAAAAATGTTAAATATTATTCGGGAGAACTTTGCCACTTCATAACAATTACACCGACTCAATGATTAATCTTTACAATTAAGCGCGCATGACAATCGATTCGGACTAAGTAAGAAGTAAAGTTATAAGATTCAAATTTTGTTCCTTAAAAAAAAAAAATAATGAAATTTTGAATGGACGGAAAATATATCTAAGAAAAGGAAATAATAATAATAATTAGATAAGAAATATCTAATTGGAAAGTCTGTCTAGAGGGTATACTATACCTTGAATTTAGTTTGCAATTGCAAGGGGATCTTGTTATTGTTACCTGCCTCCATTTCTTCTTTCTTCAATTCAGTTTGTATTGTCTCTTCCAAACCCTATCTATAATCTATTGATTCAGATTCTCAATAATCTAAATCTGAGCGATGATGATGATGATGATGTTTTGATAAAGCAGCGTATGGTGATCATCATCATCATCGTCGTCGATTGCATGGGTTTACAGAATGCCTCAGCTTCGTAGTGGTGTCCGACGTCCTCGTCCTGCTGCTCCTTCTCCTTCTCCTTCTCCTCCTCCGCCACCCAAGCCGTCCACCAGAGGTAGACCCAGAACTAGATTAGCCGCCGCCAAGAACATCAACAAATCATCCCAGGAGGAGGACCCACCGTTGCTATTACAACCTGATACTTTCGTTGTTGAACCTCCCAAAGAGAACTTTCTTATTGAACAAGAACAAGAAGAAGAAGAAGAAGACGCTGTTCGTGTGATGGGTGATGAAAGAGTTGGTCTTAGTGCTAATAAAGATAAGGCTGTTGCTGCTGTTCCTGAGGAAGATGCCAACTCTCCACCTCTTCCAGAAAGGGTAGTTAGTTACTTCATTATGTCTACTTTGTTTTTCTTCATGTTATGTTGTTTCTTAATTATCCTGCTTTGTTAGTGTTTTTATGGACCGATGATGGATTTAAAGTTGTTGTTGTTGTGGTGTTTTTGTTTATTAATTATGATACTTTGTTAGTGTTTTTAACGACTGATGGATTTTGAAGGTTCAAGTAGGAGGATCGCCTCTATACAAGGTAGAAAGGAAACTTGGTAAAGGTGGATTTGGCCAGGTTTTTGTTGGCCGTCGTGAGCGTGCAAATGCACCAGGAGCTGTGGAGGTATGTTTCTCTCTTTGTATCTTCAAGGGTTTATTTATGTTACCTTCTGATTTGGCCTTGTGAGTTCATTTCTATTTTTCATTTCTCAGGTTGCTCTGAAATTTGAACATAGAAACAGTAAAGGTTGCAACTATGGCCCTCCTTATGAGTGGCAAGTATACAAGTAGGTACCCTCTTTCTACATTATTTTGTACATTATTTGATTAAAGTCATTATGTATTGTGAAAGAGAGCCTTGACACAACTATTCTAGTTGTGGTCGTCTGACTAGGATGTCATAGGTTTGAGTCACGGACTCATGGATTCGGTCTCTTGCTTATGCGAGAATACAGTATACCTACCTCTACACAATAGACCCGCAATGGGTCCGACCCTTCTATAGAATCTATCACGGTGAAAGCTTTATAGCACCGGGTTGTTGTTAGTTCTTAATTATATTTTGTGATCATGTAAATATAGTTAAAGTTTGATTTTTATGTTGTGTCAAAAGCACCCTTGGTGGTAGTCATGGAATACCTAAAGTACACTATAAAGGAAGACAAGGAGAATATTATGTGATGGTATGATCTATTCCATAAAACAAACACCATACTATCCCATTGCCAACTTAACAATTGAACCATTTCCTCTATATGCAGGTTATGGACATTCTTGGTCCAAGTTTGTGGGATGTATGGAATACCTCAGGCCAGTCGTGAGTATAAACTTAACTGTATCTTGGCTTCCTGATTGTAGCTCTTGCTTTGTTTATAGGGTTCACGCCTATGTGTATTAAAACAAGGGATAGTAACATACTGATTTTTTTTTTAGACTTTCTATTTTAAGTTTCACGCTGACACAAGTTGACTGGTTTTGATATTGCTTTCTTCCAAAGACATGTTTAAGTGAATATATAAAAAAATTAAAATAGTTTATATATTCAGTTTTACTATATTACTTTTGGCACAGTTCTTCAGTTTCTAAATATCCTAATTTCCATTTTTAATATAAAGAACTACTTTTGTGAAGATCTATTTCTTGTACTCTAGCACACTTTATGCTTTAATTGTCTCCGACGGTGTTTTTTTTTGCCTTCAACAACAACAACAACCAAGCCTTTTCCCACTAAGCGGGGTCGGCTACATGAATCAAATTACGCCATAATGTTCTATCATAAACCATATTTTGTTCCAACTCATTAATTTCTAAATCTTTCCTAATAGTTTCTCTTATAGTTTGTATTCTTTTCTCTTATAGCTTCTATTCCTTTTTATCGTGCTTTTTTTGCCTTTATAGTCTTTTTCTTATTCCTTTTTACCCACCCTCCCTTACGGGTACTTTGAATATCCGAGTTGATTATACTAGAATTGTTTCAGTGACTAATTTCTTGTTTGTTCTTTGACTTACTGTTTTTTCTTTTTGATTGATAAATGTTTAGGATGTCTCCTGAAATGGTCTCATGTATAGCTGTCGAGTCATTATCAATACTTGAAAAGTTGCATGCAAAAGGGTAAGTTATCAGCCAAACATTTCTTTTTACAGTATCTCTTTATCCTGATACATTCTTCCTACCACAAATTTTAGAATGCTTTACAGTTGATTTACTTGATTCTAAACTCTAAACATAATTTTTTTTGTTCCTTTTGTTCATTATAGTTATGTACATGGAGATGTAAAACCAGAGAACTTTTTACTAGGCCAGCCCAACACAGCACAGGAGAAGAAATTGTTTCTTGTTGACCTTGGTTTAGGTTAGTGGATGCCATTCAATAATAAATGTGTATTTGATTTTGAGTTCTCAATTTTATAATCACTTTGTAATTTCTATTCACGTTCACATAACTCACAGCAACAAAGTGGAAAGATTCGTCAAGTGGAAAGCACACTGAATATGATCAACGCCCCGACATGTTTAGGTTTTCTTTATTTCACCTCTTTTTTCTCCCCCCTTGCATTTTTTCATATTACTTTTATAATTAATGCTTTTTACTCTTTTGTATGGTTATCTGTATGTGTATGTGTTTTTAACTCTTGTCTTTTTATGTAGAGGGACTGTTCGATATGCTAGCGTTCATGCTCATTTGGGAAGAACTGCCAGTAGAAGGGATGATCTTGAATCACTTGCATATACACTAATCTTCCTTCATAGGGGTCGATTGCCATGGCAAGGTTTTCAGGTACATACATTTTTATATGCTTACCAGGCAGTAAACTGTGCAAGCTGTATTCTTTTAGCCATTATGTTTCAAATTTTACTTTGTCTATTAGGGTGATGGCAAATCCTTCCTCGTTTGCAAAAAGAAAATGGGAACATCTGCTGAGATGCTGTGCTGCTTTTGCCCCGCTCCTTTTAAACAATTTCTCGAGACTGTGGTGAACATGAAGTTTGATGAAGAACCTAACTATTCCAAGCTAATATCCTTGTTTGATGGTATGCTCGGACCTAATCCTGCATTGCGGCCAATTAATACTGAAGGCGCTCAAAAGGTAGTCACTAAGTGCATGCGTACTCAAGTTTCTGGCTTATTTTTCTTTCCCTTTTTTGGTTACCCATTGTACTCATCCGAGTGTGTATGTCTACTTGAAACCTAAATTTGGTAGGTTGGGCAAAAGCGGGGTAGATTGAATGTTGAGGCAGATGATGATTCACAGCCCAAAAAGAAGGTTCGTTCAGGGATTCCTGCTTCGCAATGGATTTCAGTATACAATGCTAGACAACCAATGAAACAAAGGTAAAGCACTGCAATCATTCTTCCTATCTCCTTTAATCCAGCAATCATATATGCATGAAAAGGATGAACATTAGTATGATATTATCTTTCCGAGTTACTTGTGACTTTTGAATGCGTTGCATTGTAGGTATCATTACAATGTGGCTGATGGAAGATTAGCTCAGCATATTGAGAGAGGGATTGCAGACGACCTTCTTATTAGCTGTGTATCATGTTGTTCCAATCTCTGGGCACTTATCATGGATGCTGGAACTAATTATTCGGCTCAAGTTTACAAATTATCACCATTATTTTTACACAAGGTGGAATGTGCTGTGTATGCCTTGCTGTTTTTACAAGTATAGTTTAATGTGATGAATCTTATACGACACTGTTTCTTAGCAGGAATGGATCTTGGAACAATGGGATAAGAATTTCTACATTACTTCTATTGCAGGGGCCAGTAATGGAAGCTCTGTTGTGGTGATGTCAAAAGGTTTGATTGCTAACAATATTACTTTTTGCAACGGGGAATTGGTTTTGTTAATTTTTCTGGTTAATATACAATGCTATCCAACATCTTGGAGAATTTCTTTAGGATTTGTTATCATTTTCCCATAGCATGTATTCTTGCTTTTGGGGATGGATGGTTTTTGGTGTCACTTCTCTTTTGTTTGACAGGCTTAAGGTTTTTCAGTCACCTTTTGAGTTTCAATATGAACAAATTAAGATGCTAACATTGGCTGTTTAAAAAAAAAAAGTATTAACCTGAATGGTTGCCACTACAACCAAGTCTTATCACACTAGGTAGGGTTGGCTTAATAGATCAGAGGGCACCATAATGCTTTCTCATAAATCATATCTCCAGCCAACCCATTGGCAGCCTCTTAAGTTTTTTCTGACGGTTTCTCCTATAATTTTTCTCTGTTTTTCCCTCCCTCTGGCGTGTACAGCTTCCTTTCTATTGATTATGTTGACAGTCCTAGGCTTTTTCTGATTTTTAATCTGACTTCCCATACTGCTTTTGTTTGAAGAAAATATTTCAATTTCTGAAGGCCCTGTTGTACGATGATTCCAAGCTGTTTCCTCTGATTTTGTTATGGTTTTGATTTAATTTCTGCAGGTACAAGGTATACTCAACAATCATACAAAGTAAGTGAATCTTTCCCCTACAAATGGATAAACAAGAAGTGGAAAGAAGGTTTTCATGTCACCTCAATGGGTACTGCTGGAAATCGCTGGGGTATTGTTATGTCTCGCAATGCTGGATTCAGTGATCAGGTTTGCTGTTGTTTTGTATTCTATTTTCTGCCACTGTAGTTTCCCTTTCTGTCCTTACTAACCTTGTAAATGTAGGTGGTGGAACTTGATTTTCTCTATCCAAGTGAAGGCATCCATAAACGTTGGGATAATGGTTATAGGATTACAGCAACTGCAGCTACATTGGATCAATCTGCGCTTATATTAAGCATCCCGAGGAACAGACCTGGTGATGAAACTCAGGAAACTCTGCGTACATCTCAATTTCCCAGCGCTCATGTTAAGGTAGGGCAAGTTGAATCACTAATTGATTTTTTGAAGTCAATATTAAGACTTGTCCTCTGATTCTAGGTTCTTTTTGTGTTCAGGAAAAATGGTCAAAAAACCTTTATCTTGCCCATCTGTGCTATGGGCGCACAGTATGCTGATCTCCTTTACCATCAGAAATTAATTGAAAAAAGAATTATGGATTGTCTGCTGCCCTATCATATAACATCTTTCTGAAGAGACTTGTGCCAGCAGGGAACCATATTTGTTCTCTGTTGTATAGTTTATTTCTCTGCCCTTTTATTGTATGCTTTACTTTGGTTTTGGAATTCGGCAGGGTAATGTATGTTATTTTAGCTTTATATATGCTCATCAATTGAAGTGTGTATACCAATTTTATCTTTTTTATGTGTACTTGATGCAATCATGCAACTAGTGATATCAATCAGCTATTTTCACAAAATTTCCAGAGTTATCACGATTGTGAATGCTTATTACAAGAGGGAACAAATCGTTCTGTTTACCGAAAAAACGTTATTGAAAATAGACCATTTTATAGACAAAAATGGTGATATCAGTGTAACTGAAAAGATATAGTGAGATGGGTTCCAGCTACCTCCTCTAGATGGGGGCATTAGTGGAAATAATTTTGAAGGAATTCATTGCCTTTCCTGGGAATAGACTTTTCATGCACAAGCATAAATGCATAATGGAATAAGTCCGCAAACATATGACTAATCTAAATGACTTAATCACCTGTGTTTTTTCCAAGTTAGATATTTTCCCACGAGTGATTTTCTTAATGCCAAAATTGATCACAATTATGCATGGACGAGTTTTTGGAATGAGGCACAAAAAAGTAGATGGTGCATTGGTGACAGAACTAGTGCTTTATTGGATGAAAGATGGCTTATGGATGGGTTAAATATCGTCAAGCTAACAAATCTAGATCTTGAGTTGCCTGGTCTCTATGCAGTGCAGTTGATGTTTCATGATCAGAAAACTTGGAATAACCCCATAATGCTTGGTTTGATCAAGATCCGGTACACAAAATTGAGCACCCCTTTGTTCAATTAGTTTCTATTGTGTTGCAGGTCGGTTGAATCTAATTTGGGAGATCAAAGCTCCACTGAAGGTTTAGAACTTTGTATGGTGTGCTTGTAGAAAGCATCTTCCTACCCATGTGTAAGATCAATAAGTAATTTCTTCCGCCCAGTGCCAAAACAGTGTAAGATGTTGGCAAGAAAGTGGCTTAACAAGATTTGTGCAAGCGACTATCACAAGGCACCTAACATTTTTTACATTATGCAACATTGATCATAATTATGCAGCAAGATGGGCAACACTGATGTGTAGTATATGGATACAAAAGAGTAATGAATTCTGGGAGAATCTTGTTGAGACATCCACACAGGTGAGTTTGAGGAGTACTCGTGTTGGATGAATGGAGGCGAGCAAGTTACCCATGAGGCTTTTGACGCTATCATTAGCAACATGCTCAACAAGGTTGGAATAAACGGGCAATGGGAAGGTTTTAGTGTAGAATTGATGTTGCTTTCCTCATTCATGTCCCAATAAAATCAAGTAGGGATTGGTATTCATCTTGGACGATTTTGGTCAATTTGTTTACTCAGGCGAAACGGTTTTCTCCCTTGTGCTTGGAGGAGGAAGAAGCTTGTGGTCTCTTCAGGCCCCGTTTGCAAGTTTGAGGGGAGGAAAGATGAGGGCTAAGGGGGGAAGAGAAATATTTTACCTTATGAGAGAGTGATTTTGTAGAGAATATTTGTGTTTAATATATTTTTAATATTTAGTGTATTATAACAATGTGTGAAGACTTTGAAGAATTTATCTAAGTTCTACAAAACTCTTCAAACTTCTCATCCAATATGATTTTTTAGTTTCTCAAATTGGTGAAATTTGGTATTACCAAAAAAAAAAATGAACTCAAAATTCCTTCTACTTTCTCCTTTATTTTTTTTAAAGCTCGCCCTCCTCCACATTCACAAACAAGAGTCTAAGTGTCTTAGCTTTAGTACACGATCTTCAATAGTCTTGTGAAATATCATTGAGCATTTACATTTCTTTATTAATACTACTTTTTTTGACCCAGTCATTTAAAAACTTTTTTTTATCAATTTCTACCATCATTACTATTAACTTTTTTTTCTCCCTCAATATATAATAATAAACCAATGGATCGGTTGTGATGTCACGGGAGGAAGAATTATGAAAGAACTTGCAGATGTTCAAATATAGAAGCATCGGAATAAAAGTAAACCATATTTTATTGATTGTAAAAAAGCATACTCAAACAGCTCAAGATAGATTCACTTGTAGATGTTCTAATATATCGAACACACATATTGAGAAATATTCCTTCTACATATGCTTGCCAAAAATGGCCTCAACAACACCTTGAGCAATAGGATGGTAACACTCACGAGCCTCAGAAAAAAGTCTCTTGGCAAACACTTTGTCATCTTCATTGCCACTGTCTTTCACCAGTGCAGTGTAAAGTGGACGGAGATACTTCATCCTTCCAACTTCTTTCAACGTTTTCTCCACTTCGCTATAGTAAGCTTTGCATCCGCATGAAATAGCCCGTTGGAGAAATGACACCTTAACCTCATAATCTTTGGATTCAGATAGTTTGTAGTGTGAATCCAAGGCTAAGACCTGCACAATATTATACAACATAAAATACAACTGCCAACCTTCCACTGAGCTTTATATTAATTATTCTTTATTTTTTATCTTCCTTTTGAAGAGCTTAAATTGGACCAAAAGCAAAAGAGAAATATAATATACATTATATGATATTCAAAGTAATATAATGGCCAAACATAATGGCATATGAACTGTCTTTCTCCTACCAGAAAAGAAAGTATATATTACATTAGAGCTCAGAATAAGAATGAGCAGCACGGGCTATATAAAGGAGGTTTGGTAGTGGAGTTGAATTTCTCCTAAAATAAATTATGCTTGGGTGTATTGTTTTAAAGGTTCATATTTCAGAGGTGGTGCAACTCTCAAAAATCAAAGTTGCGATAATCAAAGGTTAAATATTTGATGGCTAGCTTAGGAAAAAGTATGCAAAGAGCATCAAAACAATAACTAGTTTTATACTATGCAATAGCTTAGACAAACTAGCATTTACCTTTCTGCACTGTTTTAACGAGCCACTAAACACGAATTTCTACGGCTTGTGCCTGAAGCACTCTTCAATATTGTAGCAGAAAAAGCCAGTGACTAACATATCAAATCCAATAGAAATGTATGAAACTAGCTGATTTATAGAACTGAAAGCTAGGGTTGTCTATAAAACTTCCTATATATTTTCCAGACCATATATCACATCTCTCCATCTATGAAGCAATATAAAAAGATACCTTAAGATACATTCGAAATAGAAATTCACATGTTAAGCAGTTCAATACAAATCAAAATACCAGAAACAACCAATTCTCAAGAGCAGACACATTTTCATCAATGGATCCTATTCTAGTCAGTAAGTAGAAAGAAATCAAGGGATCCATTTCAATAGTCTAACTTACTAACACCAGAAAGAATCCTAGACGGGAACAGTCTTATCGATATTGGATAGTGGGCCATGGCAAAAAGCAAAAAATCTGCTATTTTAAGCCATTATTTCTGCCATAAAACGTCATGGCACTGTCATCCTTTACAAATTGGCCATAGCATTAGGCAAAAAATCAAAACCACAATCTGCCATGGCTGCTATTTGATAAATTGAACAGAAAGAGAATAAAGTGGGGAAGTAAAAGAAATGAAAGGAAAGGTAGAATTTCCCATGACCAGCAGTAATAGTAAAATGAGTTAATGAAGGATAAGCTTCCACAAACATGTAGTGATCAGTTCCTCTAAGAGTGCAGCAATTTTGTAAATGAATACATATTCCATATAAGAACGAGCAGCTCATATCAATAATATCAATCAAGTTGCCAAATAAGGGCACATACAATGCTGTCAAGATCACAATCTAAATTGTAAGATCGTACGATTTTGTTGTACCTCATAACGAGTTGGACCGTAGGAAAAATCAATGTTTTTTTGTTTGTTAATATAATTTTTCATTCTGGCAGGTTTTGTGATTTTGCAACCCCCTCTTCGATTCTAGGTAGGATGTTGATCTTAAGTTCTCAACAACTATGGCGGAAACAGAAAGGTCACTAAGAAATTGTGAAAACAGTATACCTGAGAAACTTCAATAGATTTCGGCAAGTTATCCAAGTAGAGCTCCCACTCCTGACCTTGCCACTCAGCAATTTCATCCTCCCTTGGCATCCTCCCATTTACCGACTCATTTGCCAGTGATACAATTGTCTTATATACACTGGAGTCGGGCTCAAAAGCATCAGATGGGATGCCAGTACCTTCTGTCCACAGTACAAGGTCAATCTTATTCTCTATGCCAGGGATGTTTGCTTTAAGGAAGTCAAGGAATGTTTCTGTATCAATCGATTTGAACTTGAAGGTGGCAATATATTTCTTCAGAAACTCATCAAATGCAGGTCTCCCAATCTGTACATTTCGCAAGAAAATCCACTAATAAATAAAGTACAAGTTTAACTCCAATATGACAAAATATGCATTGTTCTTCAACCCAAAACAAAAACAACAAATAAAACACAGATGAAAAAAGTATGAGCATAAAATTTAGCAATTGCAGCTTTTAGTAAATGAAGAATCTCCTTGAAACACGAAAAATAATCAGGAGCATGATATAATGTAAGCTTTATAAATATAGGAACAAGTGAACAACTGCAAATACCTCACGTTCAATGCGCAACAAGAACTGGAAACCTTTCTCATATGGAACCTGAGAATACACATCATCTGGGTCAATTCCTTCCTGGTTATTTTTTAGCTTAGTCAACTCCATATTGTCCTTGAACCTCTCTACATCCTCATTTAAACCCCTCCAACCAATTCCAATATTCAACATGGCTCTTTTCTCTCCTTGTACAGCCTCCACAATCCTCCGCTCTGCATAAGTAGTGAATCCCTAAAAGCACAGTCAACAATGATGACTTAAAGGTCAAATGTTTAACTTTGGTAGGAAAAACTACAACATAAATCAGTTTATAAAGCAAAACTGTGTGACCAATTTTTCTCCATGTCAACCAATGAAATAAACAACTTAAGATAAAGATTCCAAAGCAAAGGTTTCCTGGTTTTCCAAAAGAAAGCCAATCAAAGGAAGAATGCAAACACTAGCAAAGGTTACATTTTTAATTGGAAAAATAATACTTGTTAGTACATGATGTTTTCCTACAATGATGAAGCGACAATATCAACAAACATGCAAACTGTAAAAACCGGAGCAGCACATATATAATAAGGCTGTCCTGTTTCTGTAGTGATTTTTATCGTTATGTATATAACGAGGAGTGAACTCAGTAAATCACCACAAGTAAATTTCCAGACTAGCTGATATAACTTGAAGACATAAGCAAACCAGAATATGAGGAGACTTTCCCATTTGCAGACACACAAATACTAAAGCAATTAAGGCTATGTTTTTGGATAAACAACTTACTTAAGCACTAATAGCATATGCGTGAATCATATAAGTGCTTAAACATTAGTTATTTTCTATCACAAAAAATAAAATAAATTCAAATTGTTTTCATATTAGTCATAAGTTGTTTTCTTAAACTATTACAGGGAGTTGTGGAAATAAACTAACAACAGCTTATAGACATGTTATAAACTGTTTTCATAAGCAAACATAAGTTGAAAACAGTTTTATACATATAAGCTCAAAAAAGTCAATCCAAACATGTATGACAGGTATAATGAATAGCATAGTATTATAGTGATACCTCATTGAGCCAAAAATGTTCATTGGTCTTGTTAGTGATCAAATTCCCAGTCCAGCTGTGAGCAAGTTCATGAGCCACAACCTGTGCACCAGTTGCATCCCCTTTAATAACTGTAGGCGTCAAGAACACCATCCTAGGATTCTCCATACCACCATAAGGAAAACTAGGTGGCAAAACCAACAAATCAAATCTCTCCCACTCATAATTTCCAAACAATCTTTCCCCTTCCCTAATCATATCCTCAGTGCCATCAAATTCTTTAGCAGCTGAATCCAAAAGTTGAGTCGCAGCTTCAGCATAAACCCTAGTTCTAGGTCCCACCTCCCTGTTATCAAGCTCACCAACTGCAAATGCAAATAGGTAAGGTGGAATTGGAAGTTCCATCTCAAACTCTTCCACCACTCTACCTTTCGAGGAATTCCCAAAACACTGATCATCATCCAATGATTCGCGACGCGCCACATGTTTAGCAGCCATGACAGCCGTCAATTCTTTCGGAATATTCAACCGTGCAGAATAACAAACCCTAATGGCTGGTGTGTCCTGACAAGGGAAAACAGAACGGGCATGAATGGCTTGACATTGAGTATAGACAAAAGGGTGTTTTTTGTTGAAAGTTTGAGGAGGTAAGAGCCATTGAAGAGCAGAGGAAGAAGGGGAGGTGGTGTAAGTGATGAGAAAGGAGGTGTGGTTAGAAAGAGTGAGGGTGAGTTGAGAACCCTTGATTGGGTGGATGGTAGGAGAGAGGGAAAAGGGGATTGGAGTGGATTGAGATGGGTCAGTGATGGAGTGGATGTGAAGGGAACGAGTGTCGAGGAAGAAGGGACCAGAGTGAGGGTTTTGGAGAGTGAAGAGTGCTGAAGCATGGATGGTTGAGGATGGGAAATCTAAGTAGAGTGTGAGGGAAATGTGAGTGGTTGGTGAGTGAGTTGAGTCTGTGTATGAGTGAGGATCAACGGGTGCCATTGTTGTTGTTGTTGTTGGAGAGTGGAGAAGAAGATGGGAATGATGTCTTTAATGATAATGATGCTTATTCTTTAATAATATTGGATAATAATTTTAATGAAACAACAAAAAAAAAGTCAATTATCCTCAAGGTTCCACATGTACACTTAACTGACACGTCATATCGTTTAAAAATCAAAATTAACGGGGTGGATAATTGATTAACGTTTGACAATTTCAATGAATTTTTTTTTTGAAGTTTTCTAAAAGTTAGAGGTTTTGACGAAATTACAATTTCGGATGGTTTTTGCCTATTCACTCAAAAAAGTTTCTAAGGTCATCCCATAATGGTCTTTAAAAAAAATAAATCATCCATAATGGTAGATACTTCATCTATTTAGCACTATCGTAAATAGACGCCCATTTATGGAGTATAATATATGAGTTTCTATAAAGAAGATCACAAGCGTGGTTATGGAAATACCATCTCTCTTCATTTTTTCGCGAGTTCCATTTATTAAATCTTAATAAAATAAATAAATTTTGTTGAAATATAATAATATATAATTATCTGTAGGACATATTTAATAATTTCTTTTGAGGTGCAGGGTTGGAGAAAATTGATGTTTACTAAGTATTATCGTAAAATGAGTGATGTTGACATATGAGATTCATTTAAACACCCACTTTGGGGTCCTCTCTTGTGGATGGTCTAAGTGGTAGTGCTTGAAATGAGAGTGAGACACGTGGAGTCCAACTTGTTTTAACTTGATTTGATAAAAATTAATTAACCTGAAAACTCGAATCAAGTTGGATGTGAACCTTATTTAACTTGATTTCGGGTCATTTATAGTTTGAAAGCAACTTATTTATTCAAATCAAATGATTCATTGATTTATGATTTTTCCTCATTCTGAACTCTTTATATTTTATACACTATTTTAACGGGAATAAGAGACGGTATGCAATGTGTTTTTTATATTAACAAAGATCATAACCTATATATAGTGTGATGATTAGTTAAATACTGAACTAACAGGTGCATTTAATTTGCGCCACTGAATACATCGTCTCCAACTTACACCACTAAAATAACACCTTGGAGGAGCAACTTACACCAAAGGTAGTTATCATGAGATTCGATCCGTTAGAATAAATTTAAAATATACCAATGACTTATATTGAAGTGATGTAAGTTAAACAATGTATTTAGTGGTCCAAACTATACTTTATCTAAATAGAAATTCAAATTGTATATGAAATTAAATTAAGAGTATCTATGTACTATTTTGTATGAGAAAATAGTAATCCAAAAAAAGAAAAGAAAAAACCTGTAAAAAATAATAATAAAATGGAATAAGAAAAAACATGATTGGGGATTTGGCGCACAGAGAAGAAGCGGAACAGAGTTTGGAAAATTGAGAAAGAGAAGATGGATGATTATACTCGAGAAATGATGGACCTCAAAACACTCGTCACTCGCACTCTTGAGAAGAAAGGCGTTCTCGCCAGGATCCGCGTATGTTACCTACTTTTCCCCCTTTTCAATTTTCAATTTTAATTAGGGTTCTTTTTAGATCTAATTCGTCTCTATCTAACTTAGGGTTCTTCTTCAATTCAATTCAATTCAATTCTTTTTTGTTTCAGGCTGAGCTTAGAGCCAGTGTATTCGAGGCTATTGAAGAGGAAGATCGTGTCATTGAAAAAGACCAAGCTCTGCCACCTGCATTGTTAGGTAGCTGCAACGATCGTGCTAAACAGCTTCATGCTTCCCCTTCTGGTCAGTACCAATATTCTACTCATTTTCTCTTTATATGCTCTATGATTTTTGCCAATTCTTTATCTGTGCCTAACCATAATATAATTTGAGCTTCAATTTCTTAAATTTAGTTATTACTAGATATTCCCGTGCCTTTGTCGTTTCCGATCCGTCGTGTTCTGTCCTGCCTACTTAGGAGTTACGAGGCTGACCTGTTTTGCTCCACTCCCTTATTAATAATTGAACCAAACAACTCAAATTTAAAATAATCCCTTGATTCCTCTCCAACCAAACACACTCTTGTGTTTTGAGATGCTCATGTTTTTGTAATGCTTGTTTATGATCTACTATGAAATGCACATCTTACTTTTGTCCTCCTTTTTGGTTATTCGCCATGCAGGTAGGCTCCTTACTGCACTCATATGTGAATACCTTGACTGGGCCCAGCTAAACCACTCACTAAAAGTTTATCTTCCAGAGTGTAATTTGGTAATCAATCCATTTATATTTTGCCATTGTATTTGTTATCTCGTTGCTATTTGTTAATTCCTGTTCTTATGTTGCTTTGGACTTGACATACTCCTTCTTGCAGGAAAAGGATTCTTGGAAGTCTGAGTTGAAAGAATTTAGTAGCAAAAATGGATACGATCTTAATAGAAATGGAGATGCCCCTGTGCTCCTGGATGTTCTCGAAGGATTCTTGAAATTTGAGGTTAGTTAGTTGCACTCTTCATGTCATTTTTTTAATTCTTTACCTTGCTGTTTTTTTATCTGGGCTTTCTAGGTTGTACTGCATTGTTATGATGGGTTTTGGATCTTATAATAATGTAATCAAGGACTGCGTAAGCTGCAATTTCATTTGGTTTTGTTTGATTGAACCTAAGCTAAACCTTTTTGTTGACATTCTAGTGTTCTTCTGGTGAAGCTAGAAAGTGCTTGCTGTGTTTAATGTCATAGTTTGTGAACCGTTCTCCTTCCACATACGTCTTATGTTGCATGTAGTGTGATTACTCAAGTTTGGCTAGCTGGAAATCCTATTACAACTGGACTTATGTCAAAATGCTGTAGTGTTCTTAGGTTGGGTTAATTATGATTTTGAGAATTGTAGAGGTGAGATGTTGTAATCCGAGACTTGCGAAATTTCAAACTGGAGATTTAGGAAAGAAAAATATTAACTGTGATTAAGATTGAGGAAGCAGCGATATATAGAAACAGATGAAGTGATATTTTTTGTAAATGTGAAAAATCATCTTGACACTTAAGAGTATAGATGACATGAAATTAAGGCTGCTGCCTTGCTTGAATGAGATATATGATGCTGCCTGATTTTTCTGCTGACTTAGGGATCTTTGACTGAGTTGTACTGTGATTGTGTATACTCACTTGACGACAAGATGATGTAAAAAGAAAAACAAGAAATCATTTGTTTGCTTAGAACTGTACAGGAATGCTACCTTCTGTTGATGATAGTACAGAATAGTTGCAAATGTGTACTGACTATTGATTGTTTACATGGTGATTATGATTTGATAGAACTTATCCCAAGCAAGAGCTAGCGGTAGGAGGCTTACCACTTCAGACACCGAGCCTTTGCCAAACTCAGAATCACGGAACACGCGAAGGCATTCTTCATCATCTGTTGCTGGTGGCTTACCTCCACTAGGAAGGTGCATAGCTGACCTTAAATGAACATTTGTTTAAGCATAAAAAATGTTTTTAAATTCATATAAAAGAGTGATTTCTGTCCCAAAAAAAAAGTTGCATAAAATAATGGTATAGTTTTTTTAGATATTTCACACAAAACAGAATAAATTTTTTGTTTGGTTTAATTATAGCAAACACTTTGTAGTTTAAAAAGTATTCTCAATTAAAGTTTTTATTTTTTAGATGCTACTCAGTAGCTTTTCAAAGTAACCAGAAGTCCTGTTGTTTCTTCACACTTTTTTTTTCTTCAGAAGTTCTCATGATATTTTTTTATTAAGTACTTTTTTTCATGAAAATTGCTGTTACAAACGTGTTCTTTTTTTTTTTTGCAAGTGGGTCTAACTTATTGTTATTTTAAATTTATTTATTTGTTTTACAACTCTATTTCTTTCTTAGTAGAAATTTTTAAAGTAACGCATGTATTTTGTTGCAGGGCTGTTCCTTCGTCTCAGGCATCTGGTGGGTATTTACTGTGATTAACTTTTAGAGTAATTTACTTATATGCTTGGAAATTTCGTTTAATTTACACTCTAGCATTCAGATAGAAGAGGAGGACCCTCTGCGTCTTCGTACAGAAAGGATGAGTACAATTGGCGATATGACAGTGATGAGCTTCCTGAAGACGTAATTCAAGCATCAAATGCTCTGGAAAATCTTCAATTGGACAGAAAAGCTAGGAATCTAACATCATCTTGGCGGTTCGTTTTGATCAATTTTGACGTTATTATTGTCACTAGTCCACTACCCATTAAACATTCATATTTTATCACCATCTCAGTAGTTGGTTTTGATAGATTCAGAGCATTAACGATAACCTTTCTCTGATTTTCATTGATGTTGCAGACACGCTGGTGATGGAATGAGTGAGGACGATGGCAGAGCTGATCATGTTTAGGGACAAATATTGCTTGTATTGTATAACCATATTCTGTTCTGTATTTTAATGTGTATTCTGAATTTTCTGCTGCTGGTGATGATTGTATGAGCCCAATTTTATGTAAGATTATTTATCGTGATATGATTTAGTGTTGTCATTGAGCTTTTTCCTCTCAAATTCTCCTTTTGCTCGTATCTGAGAATCTTATCTAGATGTGTCTATATAATGTTGGCCCATGTTTACCGAAGGAACCCAAGTTAATTGACATCTAATCTAGTGAAAAACGTTGTGAGTAATAACTCTAATTCAAGGCAGCCACGCTTTTAGGTTCTTTGGTTTTATGGTATTGCTTTGACAGTACTAGAATAGAATATTTTTGTTGACAATGGCATGTGGGCTCTATGCCCTTCCCTTCCGTTGTGGGTGCCTATTTAATAATAGGGGAAATTTCATTCACCTCCCCTGAGGTTTTCTTAAACAACACTAACACCCCCTCTAGTTTTCAACTAAACACAAACCTCCTTTAAATTTTATTAAAAGTGACATATATCTCCCTTACAATTAACACTGTTATATCACCGTTAGTTATATTTTACTGAACATAGCTTCCACTTTATTCACTTTCACACAACCATTGTCTCTCTCCAATGATTCTCTTTCACCGTTTACGATTTGTGAAGTATTGAACTTATACACATTAAATTATTTGGAAAGAGGAGCAACACTAGAA
>Ga0228710_1003101_pt1 | contig 26486 bp, 18 predicted proteins | sample MedpolnodulmetaG_FD_177995 | JGI IMG/M metagenome (GOLD analysis project Ga0228710, IMG submission 177995) | Root nodule microbial communities from Medicago polymorpha collected in Santa Monica, California, United States - pink nodules | ecosystem: Host-associated > Plants > Roots > Nodule... | reverse complement strand
AGTACTTTGATTATGGATCCTGCACACTTGAACAAATTGTTTAGCATATCCAATTGATTATTTTTAATACCTTGTTATTGTCAAAACTCAATAGGTGACTTGTGAAACACCCTTGTTCCAACACCCTAAACTCATCAAACCCGACCCTAATCTTTACTCCATGATTACCCTATCATTTAAACACTTATTCTTCATTAACCTACCGGGTTATCCACTCTTTTTAAGACTAAAACTCAATTCAAAAACCTAAACTAGTTTTTCTCAATTCTCATCTTTCAATTCGTTCATCGTTATTCTCTCATCAAAATTCACATCATAACATCAACAACATATTAAAATTTAAGACAACCCTCTCATAGATTAAGATACCCTAAAGTGCAAAGATTCTCGCCTTACCTCAATGTTTTGCAAATTGATGAATTCCTACGGTTGGATCTCTCCTTGGTCGTCTCTTTTTGCCTTCTTTCCTCTTAACCCTAGTTTTCTTCTTTTGCCTCCGCTATCTTTTTCTCTTTTTTGTTGTAACCCTAATTCTCTAATCTCCTCCTCTATTTATAACCACCAAGAGTTTGTTTCTCACTTAATCTTTTTAATATTCTTACTATTTGCACACCCTCAGATTGGTTACTAATTCTATTATAACTATTCGGCTTCACTATTTACACATCATTCTATTTATTTAATTGAAACACTACCCAACTTACTTAACCCTCCCTTTTACTAGCATGAGTTAACTCACGCAGGGGTATTTTGGAATTTCACTTGGGAACGAGCAAAACTTCTTGGGTAAAGAGCAGAATTCTTTTTTTGAGACATCAAACTCTTATATATATACACATGGATATTTTAGTAATTTACTTAATTTATTAACGAGTACGGATACTTGTGGGCACGGGTATCATCAAATCCGTGTCCATAAAGTAACGGATTGTTAAATACCCGTTTATTATACTTGCAGGTACGCATTTAGCTACCCGTCTCATGCCCATGATGGATTTTATCCGCGGATACCCGCGGGCATGAATATTTTTCCACCCCTATTGAAATATTTTTAGTGGAGCATTAAGTTTTTTTTTTGGAAGAAAGTAGAGCATTAGGTTTTAGTGCGGTGCTTACGGTAATAGGAGCTCCCAGTGTGCAATTTTATTGGTGTCTAAATTGAGATATTTTTTTTAGCTTTTAAACACCGTATCTTTTGCTCACTTTTGCACTCGTTGTTATGGTTAATTTTGTGTCGTTTATTATTATTATTATTAGAAATGTTATTTGAATAACCATTATTTTCGACAATTTATGGAAAAACAAAAATTTAAAAAAAAAAAGAAGGTAAATGTTTGTTTAAATATATGTCCTCTATTATTATATATCTGCTTTTTTGAAAAGAAAAAAAAAAATCCTTTTATGGATACCCAATTTTTTACATCTAATTAATTATTTGTAAAATTATGGTTAAATCAATTGATTAGATTGTAAATTTAGATCACATTCACCTAGTTAAATTAATCACAATTTTAATTTTGAATTAAATTTAAGGTTAAATTAAATTACTCCATGAGTCCTTTAAGTTTGAGGTTTGTAACAAATTGGTCCTTTAAGTTATTTTGATCACACATAAGTCCTTTAAGTTTGAGGTTTGTAACAGATTGATTCTTTAAGTTATTTTGGTCACAAATAATTTAAGTTTGTAAACGTTTTCGATTTAGTCCTTCTATTAACCAAACAATGATGTGGTAGAAGGACTAAATCAAAAACTTTTACAAACTTAAAGGACTTATTTGTGACCAAAATAACTTAAAAGATCAATCTGTTACAAACCTCAAACTTAAAGGACTTATGTGTGACCAAAATAACTTAAAGGACCAATCTGTTACAAACATCAAACTTAAAGGACCCATGGAGTAATTTAGCCTAAATTTAACTTCTATTCATCAGAATTAACTACATTTTAAATATGATTATTTTTTTTGAATAACTACATTTTAAATATGATTATTGGACGTAGGAAAAAAATTAGTGTCTAGCTAGACTCAATATATTACTCTAAAAATATAACCGAAATGCTAACAACTTCACCACTCTAATGTAATCCATCCATACATATAAATAAAGGAACAAGTTGGGTTGAGTGAGTGGGCACACAATTTGTTCATTGGTTGACTTTGGAAGTTAGCTGCACATTATATGGTTCACACATTCTTTATCTCTAAACTATAAAGTACAACTACATTTCTGTAACAACCGAGTAACATAAAGAAGGAGCCTATGCATGATATCATGCATGATGTACTATTCACCTTATTCTTTCATAACCATGTTGTATTTTTATGGAAGAATATACTATAATAAATAATACATGTAGGACACTTGTGATTAGATCTAAGTAAAAGTTATGAACTAACTTAAACAATAGTAAACTAAAATAAATATAAGTATATTACATTGAATGAAGTGGTACATAACTTGGGATCCAAGCACGAAAATGAAGTGAATATAATAGTACATAACTTAAACTAGAATTAAGTATAATACATTGAAAATGCACGAAAATGTACAAAAATAAAGGAGAATTGAATGAAAAGATGATTTTTTGGGAATATGAAATGTGATCCTAGCATAGATAAGGTCAAATTGAGTGAAAAAAAATGAAAAGATATAAACATTTGATACCATGCTTCACCCCACTTTTTTTCATTCAGCCATAAAAATATCTAACACTTTTCATCTTAACAAGTCAAGAGATAACTCAACACTTGCTTTTGTTTATTAGCTCATTCTTAAAACTCAAAGGAGAAACACTGCATAGCTCCTCAAAGTCAAATCTTTGTTTTCATTTATGAAAATGATATTTTGAATATCCTCATCAAGAGTAGCATTTACAATAAACTGCGTCCTAGTCCGTGATTCAGCCTAAAAATTTTCTAATCGTGTTCGACATCTATAGCCATAACTATAATGATACATGGATGGAATTATGATGTGTTCCTTAGTTTTAGAGGTGAAGATACAAGAACAAGTTTCACAGGCTCTCTCTATCATGGTTTACACCAAAAGGGTATCAATGTTTTCATAGATGATGAGGAGCTTAGGAGAGGAGAACAAATATCTCCATCTCTTCTTACAGCCATTGAAGAATCAAGAATTTCTATCATTGTGTTTTCTCAGAACTATGCAAATTCAACTTGGTGTCTTGATGAGCTTGCTAAGATTCTTGAATGTTGGAAAACAAAGGGACAGTTAGTTTTTCCAGTTTTCTACTATGTTGACCCTTCTTCTGTAAGGCATCAAAGAGGAAGTTTTGGAACAGCAATGGCTAAACATGAAGTCACATTCAAGGGAGATGTTGAAAGGTTGAAGAAGTGGAAAAAAGCCTTGTATGATGCAGCCAATTTTTCAGGTTGGAGCTTAGAAAATGGGTATGTAACAATATATGTATATCTTTCTTCCTTTTGTTTGTCTATATATTGATTATATTCTTATTTACACCATAGATTAATTCCAGTATACATATAGCCCTCAGACCATTAATATGATATGTACAGAGTTTTAAAACGTCTGCGATCGCGATCTGAGTTGCGACATAACCATTTTTGATGTTGTCGAAACTGCAACGCGATTACAATTGAAGTTGGATCGGTCATATTTGACCGTTATTCACCTAATATCAAGGATTGCAACACGAATGCAACCGCTATTTAAAACCCTGGATATGAAAAAGTAAATAGTTCAAATTGTTACATGAATACCTTTTGATTCCAAATATTTTGCAGTAATCAAGGTTTTGAATCATGGTCGCGATCACAGTCCTGCTGATGCAAAATCAATAAAAATGCTTGCGATTGCAGTGGCCTAAAAAACCATGATGTCACGTCTAATCGGACATCATGGCCGTCTTGCCATCATGGAGACATCAAAAATCTTGATGCCGTGGCTCAAATTATAGCCGTAGATATTTTTCTAAAATCATGATAGTAATTATGTGGGAAATTGGAACTTGTAGGTACGAATTTGAGCTTATCCTCAAGATCATTGAGGAGGTATCTAGCAAATTAAATCACACCCTTTTGCATATTGCTGAGCACCCGGTTGGACTAGAAACTCGAATATCAGAAGTAAAATCACTTTTGCAAATTGAAAAGCCTAGTGAAGAAGTTTCTTTCATTGGAATCCATGGACTTGGAGGCATAGGTAAAACAACAATTGCAAGAGCATTATACAACTCAATTGCTAATCAATTTGAAGTCACAAGTTTCCTTACTGATATAAGAGAAAGTTCAACTCAAAGACAAGGCTTAGTTCAACTTCAAGAAACACTTCTTTATGAAACAGTTGGTGAAAAGAATATTAAGCTAGGAAATGTTTACAAAGGAATCCCTATCATAAAGAAGAGATTATGTTGCAAAAAAGCACTTTTGATTCTTGATGATGTTGACAAATTGGAACAAATTCAAGCATTAGCCGGAGGACGTGATTGGTTCGGTTCCGGAAGTAAAATCATCATAACAACAAGAGATAAACAATTATTAGCTTCTCATGAAGTTGATAAAACATATGAAGTTAAGAAACTTAACCATGAAGAAGCTTTTGAACTCTTTACATGGAATGCATTCAAAAGAAAAGCAACTGATAAGGGCTATTTGGAGATTTGCAACAATGTTGTTCTCTATGCTGAAGGACTTCCATTGGCTTTGAAAGTAATGGGATCTAATCTGTTTGGTAAAACAGTTGAGGAATGGAAATCTGCATTGGCAAAATACGAAAAAATTCCTAATAAAGAGGTTCAAAATGTACTTAGAGTAACTTATGATAATTTAGAAGAGAATGAAAAGGAAATATTCTTGGACATAGCATGTTTCTTCAAGGGTGAGACAGTTGAATATGTTGAAAAGACACTTCAAGCTTGTGGTTTCTTTCCGAAATTTGGTATCAGCGTACTTACAGATAGATCTCTTGTAAGCATTGATGAATATAACCGATTGAGAATGCATGATTTGATACAAGACATGGGTAGGGAAGTTGTTAGAGAAGTCTCGCCGTTAGAGCCTGGAAAACGGAGTAGATTATGGAATCATGAAGATGTTATTGAAGTACTAACCGAAAATTCGGTAAGAGCCATATATATGCTATTCTCCCTGTTTTGTTTAACATGGACCCTGTTTGGATAAAAAGTTTTGTCAAGAGTTTATAGCATAACCGGTTACATACTATAAGTTGTTTTCATAAGCTTCTATGGAGAGATTATGGAAATAAGATGCAAACATCTTATGGCAATGTCATAAGCTGTTTTCATATGCTTTCCGAAATAATCTCATCAGTGCTTATGCAATTAGATAAACTCAAATATGCTAAACCAAACAGGATCTAAGTGGTAATTTGTCAAAGGTTAACAATTTGTCGACCTTTGAAACGTAATTGTAATTTGCAACATGCTTTTATCAAATTATAACTTTTCATTTTGATTTGGTTTAAAAGGGGACTTATAGAGTTCAAGGCATGATGGTAGATCTTCCTGATCAATATATGGTACACTTGAAAGATGATTCTTTCAAAAGGATGAAGAATCTCAAAATTCTTATAGTTAGAAATGGACACTTTTATGGCAGCCCTCAACATCTTCCAAACAATTTAAGGTTGCTTGATTGGATGGAGTATCCTTCATCAACTTTACCATCTACTTTTCATCCAAAGAAACTTGTTGTACTCAACTTGTCGCGTAGTCGTTTCACAATGCAAGAGCCATTCAAGGTAAGGTTTTTTGTTATCATTTTATGCATTGATTTGTTTCTTTCACAACCAGAATCTTTTTTTTAAAATAAAGATGGAAATTAATGACGGAAAAGGTAAAATTGGTCACAAAATTTGGCTTCTGTAACAATAAGTGACAAAGTTAGAGACAAATTTTACATATTCCTTCCATCGCTATTTAAGCTATTTTTAGCAATGTTTTGCTTTTGATAGCTTGTAGTCGTGTTTGTCCAATTTTTCATTTCTATTTTGCAGCATTTGGATTCTTTGACTTCTATGGATTTGAGTCACTGTGAATTCTTAACAAAGCTACCTGACGTTTCTGGCGTGCCAAATTTAGCAGAACTAAATCTTGACTATTGTACAAATCTAGAACAAGTTCATGATTCAGTTGGATTTCTTGAGAAACTTATTGAGTTGAGGGCTTATGGATGCACTAAGCTTAAGGATTTTCCACATTCCATCAAATTGTCATCATTGAAAAGTCTAATTCTTAATTGGTGCTCGAGCCTTCAAACATTCCCAACAATTTTAGGCAAAATGGATAATCTCATATCTATTTCTATTGAAGGCACTGGTATTGAAGAATTGCCTCCTTCCATTGGAAATCTTGTTGCTCTTCAAGAATTAAGCATGACATCTTGCTTGAGTCTCAAGGAACTTCCTGAAAACATTGATATGTTGCATAATCTTAGAAACCTTGATATTGAAGGTTGTCCACAACTAAGAAGTTTTTTGACAAAATTGAGAGAATTAGGACAATCTACTCTTACCTTCGGTAATGTTCAATCGCTGAATCTAGAAAATTGTGGTCTTATAGATGAAGATCTTCCCATAATTTTCAACTGTTTCCCAAATTTAGCATCATTAGTCCTTTCAGGAAATAATTTTGTAACTCTGCCAAGGTGCATTCAAGAATATCATGCCTTGGAAATGCTTCACTTAGACAACTGCAAACAGCTCCATGAAATTCCAAGCCTTCCTCCCAATTTACAATACATCAATGCAAGAAACTGCATTTCATTGACTGCAGAGTCATCAAACTTATTATTAAGCCAGGTTTTCCTCATTCTTTAATGGTTTAATTACTTTATCATTCTCTGAACTATTTGAATATTTATAAATTGGTCCCTAAACTCAAAGTTTATAATTTGTCTTAGAATTCTGTTGTAACTAACTCAACCCTTCCGAAACCAACTTGTAAGGTGAGGATTTTCCCCCACTTATAAACTTACATTCACGCCTTATCTCATCCAATGGGAGACTCTCTTAAAAACTTATGCTCAGGTCTTATCTAAGCCATTTTGATACTTATAGCAGTTAGATCCTCGAACTTGTATATAATTTGTAATTGACTTCCTGAGTTTTAGTCCGTCTATGAAACTTTACATAATTTGTAATTAAGTCCATGAACTTTTTAATTAACTTTTTATCTGATACATGCTTATTGACAAGTTTCAGAACCTGATTATAAATTATTTTTAAGTTCATCGATCTGATTACAAAATATTGTTATGTTTACGATCCAAAAACAAGTTTTTTGGTTAGGGACTATTTAAAAATTTACAAATTGTTAAGAGACAGACCAGTTAAACCTTTTTAATCTTCGTACATTTTTTCTTTTGTTGCAGCTCTTTTTATTTTGTATTTCTTTTTACAGGAAACTTTTGAGGCATGTGAATTACAAGTTATGGTTCCTGGAACAAGTATTCCAGAATGGTTTGATCACATCAACAAAGGAGAATATATGACCTTTTGGGTTAGAAAAAAATTTCCTGCAATTATTTTATGCTTTTCTCTTGCAGTAGAGAGTGAAATGAAGAAGAGTTTCAATTGCGAAATCCGATTCTATATAAACAGCGATGAAGTTTATGAATTGGAAATACCAAGATGCTTTTCAGAAATGGTGACAGATCATGTATGGCTTTATGATTTGAGGACTCATCCATCCATCAGATTGAATGATCTTGAATCATACCTAGTTGATGATTGGAATCAAATTGAGATTTCATGTGACAAAATAATTGGACCATCAAATGCAACTATAAGCTGGTGTGGAGTTCATATATGTAGAGAAGAAGCTAACATGGAGGATATTCTATTTAAAGATCCTGATCTTGATTTAGATTCAAGCAGAGAAACTGAGAAGATTGATTCTGATTTGGATGAAAACAATGATGAAAGAATAAAGTCAATTGGAGATTTCAAAAAAAGCAAAGAAGAGTATGCTGATTTCTACTATTTCAAGAACTTGGATAGTTTTGAGATACTAGATGAGAAGATAAAGAACTTGGAAGATTATAATAATGCTGCAAGCCACACTGAGATAGATCATAATCAAGATAAACTTTTATTGCATCCAAAAACATTGGATAGTGCTACTAATGTTGTTGAAGGTACGCATCAGTTCTATATGCATATGTAAACTTTTGTTTGAGTTATTTTTATATCTTCTACAAATGTGTAAACTTTTATTTTTCGCTGTGGATTGAACTCATACATTGTCAGCGTAATTATTTTTGTCAGTAAATCGTAATCGTTTGACCATTCATATCTATATTTAAATGACACATAATTGGTTGGGATTTGTTGACAGTGTAAATTTTTTTATATGTATCTATTTTCCTTGTCGATTTTGTGATCCAGCTCCATTGTTTTTTGATGAATGATCCATTTCCATTTTACCAACCCGTCCACCAAGAATGCAATGCATAATAGCTAGTATAAGAGTCTGTTTTACTTTTGCAAGTCACTGAAAATAATTCAATAGGATTTACAATGTGGTCGAAACCCTATGCCTTTTATAGTAAGTAGAAATTCCTTACTTTGAATAACTAGAATTTCCTTTCTGCATAATTTCCAGCATTTGGAAACACATACATATCATTGGTTTACCAAAAACACATCATTTGGTATATGAATTAAATCCTTGTGCTTTAAATATCTCCTGTTCATGTAGGATCAAACATGATAGCTGCTGATCATCAAGCAAAAGCTCGGGAAAAATCCAATGTTACAAGTTTTATAGAAACACCACCAATTGCTAATCTGGATGATGCAGACATGGAAGCATTTTATGCTATTCTTGATGTTGAGACCTCAGTTCTTTCACTTTCCAATGACAATGACATAATTTCTGAATTATCCAACAGCAAAATTCCAAGTGAAGAAACCAAGAAAGCTTTGAAGACACTTCAAGATTTTCTCACCAAAGACTTTTCTGTTCTTTTAAGGCCTAATGAGTACAATACCATGAAATCTACCTTAGATTACCTCACAAATGTACCAACAGAAGATGGAATATCTGTTGATATAAGATCATTGGTTCAAGAAATTTCAAGACAATTCACTTGTTGGAGTTATGATTACACAAATGAAGGCAAGAAAATAGAGTTTACAAAAGCCAAATTGTTGAAAAGTGATGAACTTGAAAAGGGTCTTGAAGCTAACAAAACACTTTTTAGAGAAGTGAAGTATTTGGAAAATGAGTTGGTCAATGAGTTGGAATATTTGGAGGAAAGAAAAAGGGAGCTAGAAGAACTAATAAATGGTGTTAGGGCTAATATAGCTGCTTCACAAGAAGCCAAGAACATGGTTGTTCATACAAAGAGAGAAATCTTTGAGAATGCAAAGATTCTAAAAGTTCAAAGAGATGAGTTAAGGGAACAAGTACATTGTTTGAGAGATGAGCATGAATTGGCTAAGAAAATCCAGGCAAATATAATAGTTGAATGGGCAAAGCTAGGTGAAAAATTTAGCATGGTTACCAACTAAGGTGGTCTAGTTGATAAGGAGTTGTCCCATATCCCGCAAGGACATGAGGGAAACTCCCGTTGCCGGTCTCAAGATCTCGTAGGTGGATAATCAATAAGTATATTTGTCTACACTCTTTGATTTTGAGCCTTGATGCCTGCCCGAGGTATCACGAGATTTCAAACAGTGGGTTCATAGCTTTTTACTATAAAATATTTATACAAAAATATATAGATGTATAGAAAAAAATGACGATGTCATTATCATTGAGCAATAAATTGTAGTCATATTTGTAGTCTTACGTATTTTGTAATTTTACGCTATTAACATAAATGTTGTAAGTTTGTTTGCATATTCATCATTTTTTTTATATTTTTATTGAATTTATGTTGTATTAATGTATTCTACTGATTAAAAAGAATGAATATATTTTTTAGTAAAAAAATATATTGTAGATACACAAATTATATCATCATATATTTCAAAATTGAAGACTCCTTAATATTTATTTTTTGGCTTAATTACACTTTTGGTCCTCGTGTTTTGGCCTACTCACGAAAATGGTCATGCCTCTTTAAAATAGAACAAAATGGTCCTTCATTTATCATTTTTGTTGCATTTTTCGTCCTACCCCCCATTTTTTCCTCCAAAAACGCACAGATGGCAAATGAAGGCATACGTGGCATTGCCAAGATGGAAAATGAAATTTACATGTCATTAAAACATGAATTTTTAATGTTAAAATACAATTTAATGATTTCAAATATTTAAAAAAGAAAGAGGAAATTTAATCTGGAAATTAAAAAAAACAAAAACCCTAATTCCCAAATTGGGATTCAATCAATTCAGAAATCATCATCTCCTTCATCAATTCCTTCATCCTCATCGTTTACCCCTTCATCAATTTCTTCATCCTTTCTTCAATTTCACAACTTCCTCTCTTGTTCCTGCTCGTTTTTTCTTCAATTTTGTCGCAACTTTCTGGCTTCTTCTGGAACTCGAAAATGTCTCAATATTCTGTTTCCAATAACAGTTGTGCTTCACGTAGGAGAGATGTGCGTTGCTGGTGTGATCTTGATTCACCTCTTACTACTGTTTGGACAACTGAGAATCCTGGGCACAGGTTTAATGGATGTGGGTTATACAAGGTAAATCTCAGATTATGTAAAATGATTTTGCAAACATAAGTTGAAAAACTAAATTAACATGTTGTGATTTGTATGTGAAATCAGTTGCAGGAACGAAAGGGATGTAGTTTCTTCAATTGGTACGACGAAGAAATTTCTGGGCGTGCAAAGGAGGTGATTTTGTCATTGATGAAGAGAATTGATGAACTTAAGAAGAAGGATAATGTAAAGCTGAAACAAGATGAGGATTTGAAAAAGAAGCTAAAGTTTTGCCAAGGAATGCTTGTTCTAGCTGTTGTGGTCATTATGGGATTGCTCTGTATTGTTATCTTGAAGGCTTGAAGAGGAAGAAAATTAGGAACTAGTGCTATAGACGAAGGCTTGAAGGAACTAGTAGTATTGAAAATGTTTAGGTGTTGTTGTTTATGTGTAATCTTGAGCTGTTTGTAGTAATTTGAGTTGTTTGTTGTAATTTGAGTTGTGAACTTATTGTTGTGACAATTAGAATGAATGAATAGTTGGTCCACTTGGGACTGCAGACTGCACAATTGGTCCACTTGGGCCTGCAGCTTGCACAGTTGGTCCACTTGAGGTACCCCACTAGGGCATGCCTTTTGCTTTTCCACTTGATCTACCCTTCCCTTTTGTCTTTTTCTGTTTGTTTGCACCTTTTGGAAGTTGGCTGTCAGCAGCACTCTTGCCTTTACATGTCATACTGTTGTGACCATACTTGTTGCATTTCATGCATTTCACTGTTTTAAGTTGTCTTGGAAGCACACCAAAATTGCCTGCAGCATCTCCACTGCGTACAAGTGGTTCATCATTTGACTTCTTCCTTAATTTTTTGTGCCTTCTCGTTGACCATCTCATGGCTGGTGGATTGATGTGTTCAGTATTTGTGACTGGCCAAAGTTTAGGTCCATTTGAAGGCAGCACAATGTGAGAGTAAGTAGCTAAACATTGTGATTTCCTGCAACAATATATTGACACCATATTAGCATGTGAACAAAGGAATAATACTAGAGACATATAAATATATTAGAGACAGAACAATACCTATAGTAAGATGACACAAAATTTTCAACAGCCAAACCATTGTGCCAAATGTAGGGGATAGCATGTGCACATGGTATACAAGTTAGGTCCCACTCATGACAAGCACAAGTCTTTTAAGTCAGATTCACAATATATTTATCAGTTTCATTTGTTACACTAAAATTAACCATTTCCATATCACCATGCCAAGTTGCCTTCCATCCCCCTGCAGATCTTTTGTTTTTCTCAATCAGAACTTGAATCTTTGGACATATCTCACCATTGTACCTTTCAAGCATTTGCCTTTGCTTCACAATCCTCACAGTTATGTAATGCTTGATACCCTCAAGTAAGGTGATTACTGGTTTCTCCCTTAGACCAAGAATAGCTCTATTAAAAGCTTCACACATGTTGTTTACCTGCAAATCACATTGAGTTCTTGTGCTAAATGCTGATCTTGACCATTGTGCAGGTGGAACCTTAGCCATCTCATTGTAAGCCTCTGGATTTATATCCTTAATTTTCTGCATTGCTTGGTTAAAATCTGGAACAGTTGTAGCTCTAGCAGATTTCCACAATAACTCTTTCATATGTGCTCCTGGGAATCTCTTCTTCCAATTCCCATAAAGATGCTTAACACAGAATCTGCGTTCCACAGTCTCTCCTAGTCCCTTAATAACATCCACAAGTCCCTGTATTATCACATACATACAAGCATTTAAATATAGGCAGTTATGATTATATCATATGCAGTAAATAATAGTAATGGTGAGTAAGATACCTTTTGCTGGTCAGAAATAAAAGCATATTTTTTAGGCAGTATTTGGTTCAGGTCCTCCAACAATAATTCAACAAACCACTTCCAAGAATCTCTTGTTTCAGATTCAACCATAGCATATGCAATAGGTATCATTTGGTTGTTTCCATCCCTGCCTACAACTGCTATTAGCTGACCACCATGCTCACCTTTCAAGAAACATGCATCCAAACCAATTAATGGTCTACATGTGGTAGAAAATGCAACCTTACAAGCTTTCAAGAAAATATAAATCCTCTCAAAGACAGGTCCTACATCTGATTCACCACATTTGATTATGACTGTACTTTTAAGATTTTACCTTCTAATCTCTTCAGCATAACTCCTTAAATGTGCATATTGTTTACTTCGAGCACCATCAAGCAACTCCAGTGCTCTCCTCTTTGCCCTATATGCTTGAAAATGGTTGAGGTTAACATTCCATTTGGTAAATGCCTCATCAGCCAAACCACTTGGTTTGATATGAGGAGTGTGCCTTATCAATGGAATAAACTTCTTTGCCAGCCATTCAATTTTTGCTTGTGTATTCCCAGAAGACAAAACACATTCATGATCTGGTTTCAAGCTTGTTACTTGCCAATACTGACTTCCACCCCTCTTAGCAATTAACATGTGATATGGGCAACTAGGAAGACACTTGACAACCAACATCGTTTTATCTATTTTTTAACCTAAGATTTGTCCTTGTTTCCATAGCATGCTCCTTCACAGCATCCTTAGCAAGCTCCTTTGAAGCAAACTGCATCCCCAACTCAAACCTCACAGGATCACCCCTCTTAGGAAATTTGAATGTAGGGAATTTTCTGTTGTGAACCAATTCATCATCACTTTCAACTGGAGTGTGTAAATCACTCTCATCTTGGGAATACCCTTCATATCCAGCTCCTTCATTGTTCACAGCTCCTTCATTACTTCCAGCAAATGTCTCCTCAGGTAACTCATGTGTCCAATCCCATTGTTCTTCTCCATCATCACCAATGTCAACATAGTCTTCATCCTCTTCACTAAGATAACCATCTTCTTCAGCATCTTGATTCACCTCATTTCTGACATCAGGTTCCTCCATAACTTCTTCATTGATCTCACCTTCACAGTTCACACCTTCATTGTTCACCTCAGTAGTCCCTGCATTTCTAACCTCCTCCATAACAATTTCTTCAACATCAGAACAACCTCCATCTTTAGCACCTTCACCAATACCTCCTCCTTTCCCAGCACCTTCATTTATGACCTCAGCAGTCCTTGCATTTCTAACCTCCTCCATAACAACTTCTTCAACATCAGAACAACCTCCATCTTCATCCCCAAGCTCTTCAACCAAAGGACCTTCATCACAAAAATCCAGAACGTCAGGAATATCCACTTCATGTTCAACAAATACATCAACCACATTACACCCTCTAGCATCAGCAACAAGCTCCAACAAGTCATCATCATTGTTTAAAGGCTTAAGTCCACGCTGGAATGAGTATTTTGGATGTTGCTACCACAAACACTTGAACTTCAAATATCCATAACTGAGGACCAGCTTTTTAATGTCTTCATAGCACAACTTATCAGCATCAAAAGTGCCTTCCACCTCATTTACACAGCCCCCCACATATAGCCTTACAAGGAAAGTTACAAATCTACCCCCATGGTTAAAACGTAACTTCAAGACTTGGTCCTCACTTGGCCTGTGCAAACAGCAAGAACCACATATAGTCAGCAATAAAATAACATCCAGCACATCTGGACCACTTTGAATAAACAACTCTAAAAATAGACAGCAACACAACACAATATTTCACACATGGTGCAAATGGGTCAAGGAAGCTCATAAAGAACCTCATAAATATTCTCAACCATGACACAAACAAACATTAAAGTATGTGGGTACATCATTAATATGCTCAAACAAGAAATAAACAATGGCTAAAGCATGTATGTACAAGGAATATTCTTTATTGAGCACAACACAACAACCGAAAAAAACCCTAATTTTTGAGATTCCTTACATACCTGAAACAATATTTTGGGTCGATTCCTTGGTCCCACCATGATGGTCCATCTCCAGCTTTTGCTTTACCCTTATCTGCCATGGTCGAATCGAGCTTATGGAAGCAAGGAAGAAGAAGAATTTTTCGTTTCTGGGTTTCTATCTTTGAGTAGAGAAATCGATTTGGGATTGAATGAGAAACTAGGGTTTCCATTAAGTTCCCCCTTATATATCTTTAATTTTTAATTTGTTGTTATTTCTGAAAATGTTAAAATGTTTTTCCATAATAATATAATTAATTTCTCCAATTTTATAAATCATATTATCCACATATGCAGTGCCACATAGGTGTTTTATTTTCCACATCAGTTAAAATTCTGACACATGTGCGTTTTTGGACGAAAAAATGGGGGGTAGGACGAAAAATGCAACAAAAATGATAAATGAAGGACCATTTATTCTGTTTTAAAGAGGTGGGATCATTTTCGTAAGTAGGCCAAAACACGAGGACCAAAAGTGTAATTAAGCCTTTTTTTTAACACCGTAACTTAAACCATAAACCTGCTCATCTACCAACTTATATTTCCCTTTTTCTTAAAGAGAGAACTATTTGTTTAAGGGACTAACATTTTATATATTATATCCTCCCAAAAAAATTTGTATATATCATATAAGTATTTGTTTTCATTTAGTAGTATTATTGGATTATGTGGGGATATCATTGTTTTTTTTAAGAAGTCAAACTAATTCTTTGAAATTGACATGAAAAAAAAAATTAAACCTTAGACCTTAAAAGAAACACACTTTATACCAAACCAACAAGTGGATTCATAGTTCTTTACTGTATATGGGGGTGGGTATTAAATAATCTTTAATTTTTTTATGATAAGGTATTAAAAGACGTTATTATTGGTTTAGAACAAAATAGATAAGTGGGGTCAATTGTCCTCTATTAGTATTGGGTGGATCCGTGCATGGGTCTATCCTACTCAAACGAGCATATGAGACCTAGGGCCTTCCTAGAGATTTACGAGCCTTAGGCATAGTATGAGAAAAGGGCCATTTGCATTACATCATAAATTTTTTTCTTTTGGTAAATGATGAATGCGACATGTATTAGTTATAATGGTTGACATCCCAGCTATGCTGGCACCCCAAGTCACTATAATACGATATTTTGACATCCCAGCTATGCTGACACCCCAAAATATCGTGTGTCAAATACACATCATCCTATATATTATTAATAAAAAGGAAAAACAAAAAAAAGTTGGGGGGGCCGAACCTAACCCAACAAAGTTAAGTAAAATTATAGGGATGGATACCAACCTATCTCTAGAGAAAACAACTCTAATAAAACTATGACATATAGATATAGACCATCATTGAGAATATACAATAGTTGCACAAAATATCCAAAAAACTTCTCTTTTACTCGTGAAGTTAAAAGTTGTTTTTTCGAGCTTTTTGAGATTTCAAAATCATTTATAATGACATCAACGTCAATGTTCTTCAACATTTCCTTCTCAATTGATAAAGTAGCCAAACAGTTCAATCTATCTTGTGACATTGATGACCTCAAGTAGGTTTTAATCAACTTCAATTTTGAAAAACTTCTCTCTGCCGATGCTACAGTCACGGGCACCGTCAATAAAACTCTGAAAGCAATTGTTACATTTGGATAACAATCTGCAAGTTTGACAAATTTAAGAATATCCAAGGCATTCATTGTATTAGTTGGCAAAGTGCATTGTAACACTTTTATTATCAAGAGCCTCTTGTTGTGATTTTATTAGCTCTTCATTTCGTTTTTTTTCCTCCAGTTTTCACTACCTGATAAATGTTTTTTAGGCAACATCTTAAAATAAATCAGATACCCAATAGAAACCAATACAAACAAACAAAAAAAATAATGGTAGTAGTAGTAAGTGAAGTAGAGCACAATAGCATCTTAAAAGTAGACTGAAGTTTTAGCATCTGAAAATAAAATAAAAGAAAGTGCAACAAAAAAAAAAGAAATATATCAACACTTAGTTAAGCAAAAAATAATAATTGAATTGAATTGGAAGAAAAAAAATCCAAAAATCGAAATATAAATCATGTGAACAGTGAACTTAAGTCTATGGATACAAACAATTAATTAAAAAAAAAATCAAAAATTGGTATTCACGTGTACTTACTGTGTCTTTGTGTACAGTACTAAACTCTTGAATAAATCATCATCATGCTATATGCTTTTTGTTGGACAAATCATGCTATATGGAAAAATCATGAATTCAATTGGAAAAAACATAAATCACTCAATAAGAATTTTATAATTCAACACAGGAAGCAATTAGAGAATTGAAACAATCATTATCAAAGAGAATTGGAATAAGAAAAAAAAAGCACAAACCTAAAACAATTTATCCGGAGAGAATGACTGATTTTGGAACCTTTTGGCTTTTTAGGTTTTTTTTTATCTGTCTTTCTAATTTGCTCAGAAAAAGTTTTTGTTTTTGTGTTAGTTGGGACCTTTCCATTTTTTCCCTCTTTATTGGGCCTGTTGGTACGAGAAAAGGATTCAGATTTAGGCCTGCTGGTACGAATTACTATATGCACCCAACCTTCTTACTTAGTTTTAGAATATAGACCCCCGATAAAAAAAAAAATTGGGCCCCCTACGGGCAAGGGCCCTAGGCCGTCCCACTCCTGGCCTATACCTAGGGCCGGCCCTGATGAGACCTAACTCACAAATGTTTACATCATATACTTTCTCACATGCACTATTTTCTTCTCCAAAATACTCTTTGCTCATATTAATAATTGTTAGCTAGTAATTTCACCAGCCTCATTTAATGTGGTCAACATTAGTTGACTTTTATTCTTGCAGGAATCGAAGTCTTTTCTTCAACTTCAGGAGTTTCGACGAGATGTTGGACTTAGCATGAAAGGGTCTAAAAACCCTTAGGTTCAACAAGACACGAGTTAGGGATGCAAAACCGTCGAAGTCAAGCAACTTCCGTTGAAGCGGGAAGATTCGAATTTCAAAGAGAAGCGGTTTCCTTAATGGAGAACGTGGGAGACAAACGTTTGACTACATGGAAGAAGTGTTGATCGTGGGATTATACATTTTCCAGTTATTTTTCTATGTATAAATAGTAGTTTTCCATAGGAAAAACGGGTCGCAAATCACCTATACATAATTCTAAAACACTCGAAGTACCGGCGCGAGAGAAAAGAGTCATAAAGAATGTATGTAAAGGATTTGTCGAACCACCTTTATTTTTAATGCATTGTACTTTATCTTTCCTTTAAGTTTTTGCAATTTTATACTTAATGCCTTTGCTTAGCTTTTAAAAACCCTTTTTTGTCGAAAGACGCCATACGATCTTGTCATGTTCGTAAAGCAACCTATGAACTCGATGAACGTTTGAAAAACAAATGCACAACATGTCTTAGGATTTCTGGTTGGATCCTGCTTATAATAACCAAAACCAGCCCTCGTTGTTTACCAAAAACACCGGTAAACAATAATATGAATTATGTTTCAGATTATATAATCTGAAATTTTGTTTTGCCCATATTTATAGAACATCAGTGACATATAATATTAAGAAGACATAATTGAAAATGACCAAAAATAAAATTAATGTAAAGAGATAGAAATGTAAAAAGATAAAAAAAAGTGAATCAAATTCTCATTTTATTAAAAGATTATTACTTTCATAGTACATTTAGATTAACATATTGCTTAATTTAAAAAATTATTAGACACCCAAAGTTAAATTTGTAGTAGAAGAAGATGGAGGGGAAAAATAGGATGTGACAATGTTTTTTTTTCCTCTCCCATCCTAAGAAAAAAGGAGAGGAGGGGTAAAACTATATCTATCGAGATAAGGAGACTCAGATGAGCAACTTTACTTCCAAACATATCAAACTTACACACAAACAGAGGGTGTGAATTTGCAGAGCGGGACTCTTTGACCATTCATACTATCCTTAGATAAAAACAAAAGAAATCTTTGTATGAAATACCAAAGGTGGAACATTATAGAAGAAAAGAGAAGAATATAATATGAGATGTAATGAGAATTCGTGAAGGATTGATGGGTATTTATAGGGGTAAACTCTGAGAGAGAGTGCAACGAAGTCAAAAGAGGGTTAAAATCTTGATGACCTGTCAAAAATCAATCAAAACATACTTAAAACCGTTCAACCTTGTTGACTAAGTCATCATCCATACTCTGAACTTATTCAAATTATATAATCCGAAAACATTAAAAAAATGTTCAGATTATATAATCTGAAATGTGCAAGACTTTCTAAAACTCATACTTTGTATGGTGAGGGAAATTTTAGATTTTATAATATGAATCAGGCAAATACAAGTTTTTTTTGTGGTCCATATTACTATAAAACACAACAAAGAACTATGAAAAACTATTAGGCATATCTGAACACCAAGAGGTTGTTATGAACTTAATCTTGTTGCCCTACTAATAAAAATATGTTAGTTGACATGACATTAAGATCAAGTTCAAAAAAACCTCTTGGAACACATTCCCTTTTATAATTACTCATCTTATTATGTTGTTATACAATACACTTTTGAATTATGTCATTTAATTTTTTCCTATGTTATGAACTATGGAACCTCCTAACCTTAAGTTTTGACAGAGTTTGCAATTGTTCAGATTATATATTCTGAATTCTTCTCTGAAGATTTCAGATTATATAATCCGAACTATCCAAGAATATGGATTGTGGTGTTACAAGCAATGTTTGGAGAGTTTGTGATGTGTTAATTGCATTTTTGACCGGGTTAGACATTGTAAACATTTCCTTTGATTGTAGTTACAGTCTAGGAATGTTTTATGACTATAAATAGGCTTGTATCCTTCAACACTTTCATTCATTCTTCACTACTCATCCATTCTAAAATTTTCTTTCTTATTTTAGTTATGAGTGGTTCATTATATCACGATCATTGTTGACCATTCATACGATCTCTAAAATTGCTTTACAGTTTTTGTGGGGATCGTATGGTGGTCAGCAGAGACCTTTCCTATCAATTACAACACCATTTATACGTTTTAGTATGTTTCAGATGGTACCATTATCGCTGGGTTGGTTCACTTCAGAAGAAATAAATAATTGGCATAACAAAATTAAGGCCAAATGTCATTTGCGGTCCTTTAAGTTACATTATTATAACAAGTTAGTCCTTTAAATTTTTTTAGTTACAAATTGGTACTTTAAGTCATAAAATATTTGCACCATTATCCTAATTTCATCAAACTCAATCAAAAAGTGTTTATGTGGATGTTTAATGTTAAGTTGGTTTTTCCAAATTCATTACTCTCAAAACTAGAGCTCATAAGTGTGTTATTCAGTCTTGATTCAAAACAAAATTGACCGATTACTTGATTTATAATATTGTTGATCAAATATTTTTATGTAAAATTCAGTTTGAAATTCAAAAAAAAAAAAAATGTGTATAAGTAGTCATGTTTGATGTTATAAGCACTTTTAGACCTACCATCTTAATATTAAATGGTCTATTAGCACTTTTTAACGAAGTTGGCTGAAAAGAGGGATGACAGTGTAAATATTCTATGACTTAAAGGACCAATTTATAATAAAAAATAACTTAAAGGGTCAATTGGTAACAACAAAAAACTTAAAGGACAAATCTGTTATAAAAAATATAACTTAAAGGACCATGAGAGGTATTTGGCTTAAAATTAAATAGGATTTATAAAATAACTGAATAAAGAACTTAAATTAAATAATCCAACAAATAAAATAGAGGTTAATCTTAGAACCCTACCCTAATAGAGTTTAGTTACTCATGGTAACTAAAGATAAATGACGAAAGAAATAAAACATACCCTATAGACTTAGAGTGAGTAGAAAGACTCCTCCCTCGAAGCTCTTAGTGTTTGCATTCCTCTTGAACTGCATCGTTTTGAATGAAAAATATTGAATGAGAGGAAATGTATTTATAGGCAAAGTTTCCACCTGGGTTTGGGCCTCAAAACTGAGCTTTTTTCACTTAAAAGTAACAAAAAAAAGATTTATTTTTCGTAGTCAACATGCCCGAGGGCGCATGACCTGCATGCCTCAGGCCCATGAAATACACTCAGGGGCGCCTGAGTGTTATTTTTCATGCTCGAGGCGCATGGTTCATGTTTAGGGGGCGCATTAGTGCATTTTTTTGCGTGTAATCGCCCGTGTTCTTTGGGCGTTTTCTTCCATATAAGATGTCTTGGGTCATCAAAACGAAATTCTCCCTTTTGTAATGTCTTCATAGGCCTCTTGAATATTCATTATTTGTCTTTTCAAATCTTCATAAATCTTCAAGATGTTTTGCTTTTTCGATTTGCATGATTTCTTCCTTAATTACATCAAAACACCCTATAATTACTATATTTTGGAAAAACCAGAATTACATGACTCGAAATTAAAACATTACAAAATATCTTGACAACCATAGGCAATTGCTCTAAAACTCATCTATCTTGAAATAAAACTAAATAAAAATGACTGAAAAATATGCTAAGAATAACGTAAGATAATCTGCCATCAGTTGTCTCATTAATTTTCACTAAAATGGGTATTCAAATAATATACCTTTTTTTAAGGAATAAAATGAGACTTCACTATTAAAATAATAATGATAACTCTAATTATGATCAACTTAATTGGTTAATGAGTTTGAGTTAACTGCGAATCAACCAGAGTACGTGAACTTGATTCTTAAATAAAACATTAATAAATAGTCAAACTTTACATACCTCTTGAGTTGGAGTGTAGGTTAATAAATTGTACTTCTTAAAATAATATTATTGGCATTTAATAATATTATTTTTGACTCATCGTTTGATTAAATTAATATGTTATTTTTAGTCAATACAATACAAATTACTCCTTTTAAACAAAATAAAATTTAAAGTGAAATAATATAAAATGGTTCTTTATTACTATCAATATTAATTTTGTTGTTTTATGCATTTCTTTGATCTTATTTTAGGTCAGCAATAATGGAAAAGTTAGTATTATATAGTATATATTGTAGTTAGCATTAAATTCCCAAAACATATGGTCAACATGATTAATTCCATCTTACCTCTTTAGTAATTATTTGAGTCAAAAAAATTGTAATCAAATGTTTATAAAATTATTTTAAATTCAAAATAATACCATTTCTAAGTCTATATAATGGAAATAATGTTAGTCTTATATTTTACGAGATATACAATATAAGATTAAATTCTACAATCCTTCAAAATAATTCTATAAAAATGGTTTTTCCCAACTATCATTCTTATCTTTTAGGTCTTTCATGCATTTTTTATATCTTGTTTTCAGGTAAGGAGAAAAGGTATCTTATGTTCTACTCCCTCCGTCCCAACCAAATTGTATGTCGCTTTGGAGAAAAAAAATTGTCCTAAATTATATCTCACTTCACAATACCAATGAAACGTTAATGCTACTTTTCCTACTATATCCTTAACTATTTATTACTCTCTCTTCTTTCAATTCTTTCATTTATCTTTCTCATATCATTTATTAAGGACAATTTTGTAAAACAACTCATAATATCTCTTTCCAACACAAAATGAATTACATTTCTTAATACGTGTGAAATGACCAAAACGTCATACAAATTGGGACAAAGGAGTAGTTGTTATGTTTTGTAAAAAAAATCTTCTAGTTGTTATGGTTTGTTATATTAATATTTATACAATGCATAATCAAATGAATAAAATGTTATATTTATATTGGCTCAGGATTAGTGACTAGCTTGAAGACTCCAACCGTAGGGATTTACAAAAGACACAAAGGACCCTGCATAATTGGAAGGCCAAACCAATATTGTTGCACAGGGGCTTGTTCTCCAAGCTGCTATGCAGACTGTGAGAAAAAATATGGATATCCACATGGTGGACAATGTACTAATATAGGTATTACCAGCCTATGTTGTTGTAATAAGTATTGAATTATATTGTATATCCCTGTTATTGATAAAATAAAACAATAATTTATAACTTATCTTAACGCCATGCAAATTGTAAGATTACTTGTGAAAAACTCGAGAATATTTGTTAATTTATATGCACCATCAATGTAATTTTTTTACAATGTAAATTAATCATAATTATCACATTATTAAAATGTCTAACTTTAATTATAATTACATTTACGATCACACATATTGACATATGAATGATTGTTATATTTATTGAAAAAGGAATTCTATTTTTAGCGAATGAAAGAAAAACAAAAAACATGTCTACTTATTTTTTATTAATAGAAAATGCTAACAAATGTCCTTTGAACATTGTTTAAACATTCAAATGTAATAACTTTTACAATAAAGTTTGTGTAATTATGACTTTTACATTGTCTGACTTGTAATTTCAAGACTAATAGAAAATACTAACAAGTATCATTCAAACATTATTTAAACATTCAAATGTAGTAACTTTTACAATAAAAATTTGTGTAATTATGACTTTTACATTGTTTGACTTGTATTTTCAAGGCAAAATTTCTTTTTATAATTCTTTACACAATACCTTTAGGCTTTGTTTGCAAGTTTGGATGGGAATGGAATGAAAGACTTGGAAAAAAGGAAGGAGTAAGTGGAAGAAATAGAGGACATTGGAAGGAGGGGTTTTGGAAGACTTAATTTTCTTCAAAATATAAAACCCTCCTCGTTTGGGGGAACTAAAAAATTGTATTAGAGGAGGGTTTTGAGGGATTTGGGAGGGGGTTTATATGAATTCTTCAAATTTAATATATGTTGTTATAATATTTTTTAAACTAAAAATATATTAATCATAAACATTAATTTACCACTCTTAAAAAAAATACTTTTTCAAAAAACGTGAAAGATTTCTCAATTATTCCATATATTTCTCTCTCCTGAAGCCTTTCCTTCCCCTCCCCTCCAAACTCCGAAACAAAGCCTTAGAGCACTTTTTTTTTTCTTTCTGACAAACCTTAGAGCACTTGTTAGCAAGACTTTTATTTTTACGTTAAATTTCGCGTTAAAATAACATTACTCTTACTCTCTCTGTTAATAACTATAAAACCCGTTATAAAATCTTGTTTTTTCGTTACTATAAAATTTTGTTTGTTTCTAAGGTCCCGTTTGGATTGAGCTTATTTTAAGCTTATGAAAAATAGCTTATGTAAATAAATAATCTTTTATTTTAATTTATAAGCTTTCACTAATGAAAATTGTATTTTCATATACTATTTTTTCATAAACTGTCTTAAAAACTAATAAATAATACATAAAAACTTATTTATTTGCATAAGCTGTTTTATATAAGCTCTAAAATAAGGTAATCCAAACAGGCCTAAATATAATATTCCCAACAAAAATTCAGTTTTGTCTATTACCTCTTTTTTCTTTAAATAAATCATTTTTTAATACCATTAATTTTTTTAAAAAATATATGTATACACATAGGATAATTTAATAAAAGTCATAAATACTCCTTCATTCAAAAAAAAGAAATAGCCATAAATACTAATAGGAAAATGCTAACTTGTGCCCTTAAGACACAAGTTAATGAGCCAAATGTAGAAATATTTTATTGTAATTAATGCATTTGAATTTAATTTTTTTAGTTTTAATTAATTGAATGCACAAAATTTTAGAAAAAATTTCTACTTTTAATTGCTTAACATATGCCCTAAGGATACAAGTTAGCATAACCACAAATATCATAAAAAAAAAAAAATATTACTTCAATAGGTTTTATTAGTACTACCTCCCTAAAAAAAAATACTTTTATTAGTATCACATTTCAAGGAAAAAAAACTTTTATTACTACCTTCATCCTTTATTATAGGACTTTTCAAAAAATAATAATTGTCCTTCTTTATAAGATCCTTTTGCAATTGTCAACGACATTATTTTTCTTTACAAAATTACTCATATTTACTCTAGATATATTTTTTTATAGTTCCTGAGCACAATGAGTCAATGACATAAAATGTCAATGCTCATATATATTATCAAAAAAAGAAAAAAAGAAATACAAAAAATTTGGGGGACATAAACCTAACATAGTAAATCTACACAAAGTGTAGGTCAACCTAAGCAGGTGATACGAAAAAATGAAAACAACATCAATGGATGTCTAAAATGTGGTGTATGAACCAACCGTCAACACAGAATTAGTCCAAGAAACAACAACTCCTTGCAACAGCAACAAGCCTAACGTTTCTTTCGAGCCAAACAGTACAACATCAAACAGGTGGACTGATGAGGGCTTTGAAACTATTTGAATTCAATCAAAAAATTATGGAGACGGATTGAAGATCACAATGGAATGGCGTATGAGCCGACCGCTAGCACGAACACATTCACAGACCAACAACCCCCCTGCAATAAACACAACAAGCATCAAAGCCCTTTCGAGCACAACAAACTCTAACCAAGAAGGGGCGGACCTGGACTAGGCCTACTGTAGCAAGTGCCACACCAGTCCAGGCTCAATTATTTTTTTTTTTCTAATTTTTTTAGTTAAATATTATATTATATAAATCAATCTTTATAAATTAATCACATTTGTATGGTGTGATTTAGTGGTAAAAGCGCACCTCTTTCATGTGGGAAACTTGTGTTCGACTCCTGTATTGCCCATTTTAGCTTTTTAACTATATCATTTTAATTAAAAATACCATAAAAAATGCATAATGCAAGTGTTGAACCGGAGTACCTAAAGTAAAATCCATTAGCATGTACCACTATACCTACAATTGTTTTATGATTAATATTGTGAGAAATAATATATATAGACTAAACAAGCCCCCTCAAAAAATTACTCCTGGCTCCGCCATTGATGCAGACCTACAAAAAATTGTGCCACACTAATTTTGTGAGGCCAGGTCCGCCCCAGTAACCAAGCGAAAAATCCACAACCAGAGGATTCATCTGTGACTAGTCTTTGAGCTATAGAACCAATGGTGCAGTGGAAGCAACCTAAAAGCCTTGAAAACTGCAGATCTCAGTAGATCTGGACATAACTAGAGATCAGAGGCAAGAAAAAACTGTAACATCCCGTCTTTCGCTAGAATTATTTTAATTATTTATTATGTGTTCTTATATGTGTTTGTGTGTGATTATTTGTCTATGTGTGTGTTTTGTTTGGGATTAGTGGATTTTCGGCCTAGAAGGGTATTTTAGTAATTTTAGACTCAAGGGTATTTTGGTCATTTTGTGAGTAAGGGTAAATTAGTCATTTTGTTAAGAAGGTTATTTTTGGCGTTTTAGTGAGAATAGTTATTTTTACTAAGTTACTAGTGAGTTGGGGTAATTATCTAGAGATAATATTTATCCGGTGTTTTAACGGTTTAAGTAAGTGTAGTAACTTTTGAGAATTTAGTGACATGAGTTTTAGAGGCCCGTTAAGGTTTAACCTAATTTAGCCCAATATGTAGTGTACATATGATACCTCTGAAGAGAAAAACTAGGTCATTTCTCATAGTTACAAATTGTCATAAACATAGAGAGGTAGAGAGAGAAAGTGGGAGCAAGAGAAGAGCTTAGAGGAAAGAATATCAAGAGCTTAGGAGAGGTGAAGTTCAAGAGCTAAGGGGAGAGTGAAGCCATAGTTAGTGTTGGTAAAGCTTTGAGGTAAGGGGGTTGGATACTTATTCTCATAATCACTTTTCTTCTTGTTCTAGCTTATGATTAATTGCTGAATTGATGATTTTGTTTGGTGAAATTCGTGCTCTTAATTAGTGGGTAATTATGGGTATACTGGTTTTCGTTGAATTGGTGAATTAACATATTCATGTTCATACTTTTGGTTCATAATAACTTGTTTTTGGTAATTTTTACTTAATTGTGTCAAAACAATGATTTATGTGAATGAGTTATGTTTAAACATGATTCAAATCACTTGGTATATGATTGTTTATTTTTGTATGTAATTGGGTACAAAATTGTTGTTGGGTATATGTTATTGATGAGAATTCATGAACTTGAAGATGATAAATGTGAAGTTTGAATAAGTTAAGTTGTTTT
>Ga0228710_1003099_pt1 | contig 26487 bp, 9 predicted proteins | sample MedpolnodulmetaG_FD_177995 | JGI IMG/M metagenome (GOLD analysis project Ga0228710, IMG submission 177995) | Root nodule microbial communities from Medicago polymorpha collected in Santa Monica, California, United States - pink nodules | ecosystem: Host-associated > Plants > Roots > Nodule... | reverse complement strand
AATATAATAACTTGCAATTGAAGTAAAATAGTTCTAAAAGAAAATAATATTTAAATAAAACTAAATCAAATATAAATAAAATAGACTTAAATAACATATTAAAAACACTAATTTATTGACTCATCACAGAGCAGCAACTAATTTACCTCAGTATATTCAAGCGGGTCCGGCTCGGAGAAAGTAACCTATATTTTGAGTCATACTCTTTTCTATGATACATGTATGTATCTTCTAAAGCCAGTAGGGCTGGTCACGACATTTGCCCACTCCAGTCGTCACATGAATGTACCTTGCTATAAATTTGAAACACTTCTAAACAGACAGTCAAGTTAAAATTATTCACACACTTTGAGGACTTTCAGGGTTATAACTTGACTTAGGTTACCAAAAGAACTTGGAGTTAGTTCACTAACCTAGAGATTCATACTAAACATTTACTTGATGCCATCCTTCCTTCATTGACTCAAACAAGATGAGTAAAACAGTAAAACTATTTGTCTTTTTATTTTTGATAGAAACATACATTTCTTTTAAGAGACCAAAATTTTTTGCTCTTGATTTTTTTTCTTTTATTTTTTTGTGTAGTTCCATGGTTATCTACATTTTTTTTTCTTTTTATGACAAATGTGTTCTACTGTCACCTCACCCCAAACTTAAGATATTGCTAAGTCCAAAGAGAAACCCCAAACTTAGTTTCAAAACATGTGCATTCATAATAATACCTATCTAACTCCAAGTGAAATCAAACAGGGTGCATTTAAAGTTCTGGATTGTGACATGATTCGTCACTAAGTAACAAGAAAGAAATTTTCAGCTGGAGGCTAAAACTGGTTTCACAAAGGATAATAAGAATATAAAAGGGTGGCTTGAAAGTCTCAAGGTACTAAAGGAAATTGCCTCGTGTGTATGATAACCTAACCGATCATCCATAAAGAACGGTCGCAAATTCAAGCAAAAAGAATATTCATATGGAACACTCATAATTGAAAATATTTAAGTAGTTAACAACCTAGAATGGATATGGAAATATTTGGTTCTAAGTAAAAGAGATGGTGATCATGTACGTACCTTCACTGGCAAGCCCCTGAAAGTATCGTGCTCTTGAATGTAAGAGTAAACTAGCCTCCGTCGTGAATGCTTTGAAATGAATACCTAAAACTAAGACAAATTTAAGCATAAAAGGAAAGGTTGTATATGTAAAAGCAAAGGAATAAAATTTTATTAGATAATACTTAGAGGATTAGCAATAGAAAAAGAAAAGCAATTGATTAGTCAAATCATCTCAGTTTAGTAGAAAATAAAAATGCATAAAAATAAAGATAATGGGTTGCCTCCCATTTATAGTTTGTTTAAAGTCCGCGTCCCTACGATCAATAGGTTTCCTCCTATTCAACACTTCTTTTGAGTCATTAGCTTGACTACATAGAACCAATCACATATCATCAGTCAGCGATTCAGGAAAAGTGTCAAACCCAAAACTTCCTCGGTTCAACAGATCGAAAAGCATCCTACTCTCGTTTTCTTCTTTTGCACTTGCGTGAAATTCCAAGACCTCTCTTGCTTGCCTTGCCTTTAGTGAACTCATCTCCAAGTGATGTTGGTGTTCCAACAATCCACTTTCTCCATTGTACTTTGCATAAAGACATGATTCTGACGATCCCACTCTTGCTTCCTTCATTGCTTTCTCCAATGTTTCATCACCTTCAAATTGACTTGTTGGATAGTTTAAAGTTTTGCTCATGTCCATCATTGCATTTGCTCAAAGTCAAATTGTAGTACTTAGCTTGCATTCCCTCTTCAGCCTCTTTTTCCTTTCCCTTGGTTGAATTTCTAGGTTCCTTGGGTAACTTCTCTAGATCTTTCAAGGAAGTTTCAATGGAGATTTTCATTTAAAAAGGGTTTTGAGAAAAAGGGTTAGAAGGTTAATGAGTTTTGTGAAAAGAAAGTGAAAAGGAAGTTATTTAAGTTGCTTAGAATCATAAGTCATAAGCTATAAGGTTTTTTCTAAAGAATAAGGGTTTTGGGTTAGGTTTGGTATGAGGTTAAGAGGCAAAAATTGGAAGAAGAAAGGTAAAATTGGGGTTTTAAAGAGGAGTGGCCGAAGCCACTCTCTCTCAGGCCTGCACGCGCCCCGTATGGGCTTGGCGCGTGGCTTCACATGCGCGCGTGTTGCCCACGCGCTTATTAAAAAATTTGATTTTTTTTTATTTTTATTTTTTTTAGAGAAAGAAAAACTATCTCTAAAAGCTCTTTTTAGGTCACTAGCTTGACCATATTACAGACAAACTCACTTTATTTCTTTTTTCTATGATTTCCTACAATTAATTTCCCTAATTTATTTTTCTTAGAAGGATTAATATTTTTCGGGTTATTAATAGTGTGATCATCTTCCTTAAGATGGTGCTTATCAATTGATTCATAACTTCAGTTCTTTCTAGGGCTCCTCTCATTAGTATGCTTATTGGCCCTAGTGCTTGAGAAGTCAGAATCGAGGTTAACATTAATAATCATAACCGAGAGTGGCCTTACATTAGATGCATGCTTATTACTATCAGGTTTAGGGGGGTTATATTCATTCTCGGTTACCTAAATTTTGTCATTAGTAGGTGAACTAGTAGGTTTAATGATGACAGGTCATCTTACATTATTTTTAGCATGTTTTTCAGTTTATTTTAGGAGGATTTAGCAGCAAAAAGGAGGAGTATTGGAACGATTTCCTATGATTTCGGGACTTTTGTAATGTTTTTTATATTTGAGTCTGTAATTCTAGTTTTCCCGAAACATAGCAATTTTACGGGGTTTTTGAAGTAATTCACGAAGAAATCATGCAAATCGGCAAATCAAGAACATCCGAAGAATTGTGAAGATTCAAGAAACAAGAATAAAAGATCCAAGAGGCCTAAAAAGACTTACAAATGGGAGGAATTCTGTTCCCAAAGTACCGAGACAAGTTATTTGAAGAGGAAGACGTAAAAACGACGGAAAATCAGAGATTAGGCCTAAAAGGAAGACATCATGCGCCTAGGGCATGGAAAAGTGCCTAGGGCATGCAATGTGATGCATTCACATGCGCCTAGGGGATATTGCATGTGCCCCGTGCATGCAATAACTCGGGGCACAATTGTCTTTTCCTGCACTTTTAGCCCAAATCCAGGTAGAAACTCTCACTATAAATACCAGCCTTCCTCATTCACAATATCTCGTTCAGAAAAGTAGCAGTTCAAGAGGAAGGCGACTTTGGAGCTTCGGGAGAGTTTCTATCTTTTTACGTTAGAGTTCTAAGATGAACCTCTGTATATTTTTGTTGGATATTTAATTATTTTAATATGTCGTTTATTATTTTATTTATTCTTTTGTTCGCTATTATGTTTTATTAGTATGTAGTTTTATTTATGTGAGAGGTGCAACCCTAGATTAGGTGCTTAGGTTGTGACAGGGCCTAATATTGCTTTTACTAACCGGATGCTTATATCTTGATATTTATATCCCTTTACTAATAACGATCTGTATAGGAAGTAAGTGATTATTAATTAGCCAAAGATACCATAGGAATTTTTGACCCTAGGTGTAGCTACTCAGGGTTAAATCTCATTGAGTCGGGTGGTGCCTTACCGAACCTAGGAATTAATTAGTTAGTAATTAGGGAAACAAGCATCTAGCTGTCCGACTTAGAGCTACAGCCTAATAGAACCATTCTCTTGAAACCCTTAGTAAGGTAGACGTAGATTAGGGCTTCCCGTTATTAAAACTACTAAGAAAGCGTAGAGAGAGTGTGCTATGAGTGTCCTAAGATTCCTAGATGGGAAGACCTAAGGGAACCTTGGCCTTCATTGCCTTGGGAAACACTAGGAAGCCAATATAAAGTTTATGTTTCAATCACCTTTGAATTAGCAAGACCTCGCATGTAAGGATCACCGTGCGATCAGCAGGTGCAATTAGCCATCGGAGGGAAAAGCCTAATTAGATACTCAATGTTAAATTCCATTGGGTCAGGTGGTACCTTATCCAATTAGGAAAATCCCAACGACTTCATCACTTATATAGTTTACCTAAGATAAATAAACGCGACATATATTTTACTTATTATCCAACAATGAATATGTTTTAAGGTTTTGTTCAATATTATTAGTTACTAAACTCTTTAACTGGAGCTTGGACTTTTTTTATGAAACCCATGAAATTATTATCAATTATACATCAACTTTATGATTTCAAATGTATAAGTCTATACTTCTTTAGAAACTGATTATGATTTAAATCAAAAATAAAAATGATCAAGTAGACACTGGATATAGGGATGACTACCATTCAATTTATTTACGATTAGGAAATCTTTCATTTACCTTTCCACAAATTGTAATTAGTAGCATTCAAACAAACCATCTTTATACTTGTACTTGCTTCCATCTTTCAAACAAAATAACCCTTTAACCAAGAGCTCTAGTGCCACCCTGATTGGGAGAATTAACACATAAACACAACACACCAATATTCAACAAAAATAAAATTCCTCCAACTTGAAAGTATATAGAAGGAGCGACAACAAATACACGGCAGCAACAACACAAATAAAATGCACAAAGAGAACACGAACATTTTAACATGGAAAACCCCTCAATATAATGATAAAAACTAAGGGTCGTCAAGATCAAATAAATAGCTCCACTGTAACCAAATAAAGGTACATAAAAGTCTCACTGTGATGCATAGTGCAACAACCATCCAAATCAATAAATCTTACAATTAAGAACAAGAAAGATAGAAGAAAAAAAAAACAAAAGCAACTTCTTCGGTATGAAGCAGATTTCTCTCTGCTCAAACCTTGTTTTGTTGATTTGATTCGAGCAGTGAAAAGGAAGACCCGTGTGTTGCAAACTTGCTCTGCAAACATCCACGCGATTCAATGGTTGACGAATCTGTAATCACTATTTTATTGAGTCAAGTTTAAGAAAAGTGAGATTTGCTTTCACTATTTTTTTCTCTCTTTGGTGGTTACTCTTACCAAAAAAACACTCATCACCCCGTTACGATCTCTCTCCACTTATATAAGTGAGACTTATCAAATTAACATATTTGGGCTTTTCTTTGCGGAGGAAGGGAGTCCAATACCCAACATGTACCGGTAATAATACTCCACCGTAGTTAAGAAAATGCAATACTCAGCACTCACTTAGTAAAGTTCATGTGAAATTTATTAGAAAAATGACATATATTAACATATACACATTGAATCACAACCATTGATATTTTCCTCTTTTTTTTGCAGCATCATATCAAGGGTAATCATGTACAATAATGGTGAAATCTAACACCTATTCAAGGCATTACATTTGATTAAACAACTTTATCAAACAGAACTTTGGCAATATGAAAGTTGATGGTCCTAGAATCACAGAAAGCTGCATAGTAAAAACTCTTTGCAACTGTGAAGAAAATATTCTTGATATTGAAATCAATGTCATTTGGAGATTGTTGGAACACCAATTCTACAAGTTCTTGCATTTTTGACTCTGCTTCTGGGATGATGATGTTTTCCCGCAAATTACTGCTGCTGTTCTTAAGTTCCTGATAATTTTATTCAAAATAAATGCAAATAAGAACTTGAATAGATTTTTAAATAAAACATTTTGGAGAAGTAGAACTTTTTGTTAGTGGCTATTTGGTTTGGTGGTGGGAACAAAAATATTGCGTCCCAATGCTCAACCACCGTGATTTTTATGAAGCTTAAAATACTAGCTTTAAGCAAAACGTGTGTCTGCACTTGGTGCACCGCACAAACAAACACAACATTACTAATAGTGACACTAACAGTTATTTTACAACTATCTCGTATAAGATTTGAACTTTGTCTCTTGAATATACAAAATCAAACTTTTAGCATTGATCTTTCACCCCCATAGACAAAATGTAAGAAAAACATAAAAAGAAATCAAGTAGATTAAACTAGTCAATAAGTGATTTTTTTGTTTATCGAGTAGCCTAGTAGCTAAAACTCTCATGTTTTAAATGTGGATAAGTGGGGTGTTATTGGGAAAAACTCAAGTCCCACATCGGATAGATAAGACTCTTGATAAGAGTTTATTTATAAAGAGGAGACAATCCTCACTTTGCAAGCCGATTTTGTGGGGTTGTATTAGGCCCAACCACGATTTCTAAGATGGTATCACAACCTCTCCAATATCCATTGGGCCACCTGCTATCAGGTTTCCGCTATCGGGACACCCACCATTTATGTTCACGAGTCAAGCCCAATAGTGCTGGTCGTGAGGGGTGTGTTAAGAGTCCCACATCAGAGAGGTGATTGACTGACATTGTTTATATGTGGGGGCAATCCTCACCTCACAAGCTGGTTTTGTGATGCACTACTAAAAAAACAAAAATTAGTGAGGGATATTTAGTGAGGGAAAACGTGAAATCCCTCTCTAATTCCGTCACTAAATTTTGCGACCAAGAAATTTGTGAGGAATTTCATTTTTTCCGTCACTAATTTCCCTCGCTAATTTTGCTTTTTCTAGTAGTGATGATGAGTTAGGGCCCAATTTCAACATGGTATCAGAGCTTGTCGAATTCAAGAGTCACCTACCTATCCACGCAACAAGCCAAAAGAGTGCCGAGCGTGAGGGTATGTATTGAGAAAAATCCAAGTCCCACATCGGATAGATAAGATTCTTGATAAGAGTTTATTTATAAAGAGGAGACAATCCTCACTTTGCAAACCAGTTTTGTGGGATTGTGTTAGGCCCAACCACGATTTCTAAGAGGTGTCCAGGGTTTGAACCCCAACCCATGCATTTAATATATAATATCCCTATCAACTGAGTTAAGCTCATGAGTATCGGTCAATAAGTGATTACCAATACTTTAAATAGTATGTTTTATTCCATAAAGACCATAGTTTTGCTAAACTTGAAGACTGTACATAATGCGGCACAATATTAAACGACAAAAATTTACTATATTATAAATCATTCTATGACTTGTCAAACAAAAAATCATTCTATGAATAATATAATTTTTTGTTAAGGGTCTATGAATAATATCATGGTTTTCTATAGTTGAAGACTATACATAATACGGCACAAGACTAATCGACAAAATTTTAGTATATTATATTTCATCCCATAAATAGCATGGTTTGCTAAAATTGAAGACTGTACAGAATGCGGCACATGATTAATCGACAAAATTTCTATTGGTTGATGTTGAAATTTGGAATTTCAATCATGTAGTGACAAGTAAATATCATGGTCAAATAGCAATGTAGCAATATATCCAAAAGTCACGGGGATAGTTTTTTATCTCATTTTTTTTTTTATATATGATATGGACAAGTGAAGAAATTAAAAAGAATGCATTATGAGCATGCAAAGAATATAAAAAGATAATAGTTGGAATTTATCTCACTTGTCCCATGGTATAATGAATTCAGGACCCTATGATCAAGATAAGACGATTCACGTTTCAACATTGTATTTTTGTTCTGACTAATGAAAGTGGGAACATGTGTCGTCTTATATTTTGATTTGACGATTAGATTGTGTGATTGTGTAATTTCATGATCGTGGAGAATTTGATTCATACAAGTTTGTGTGTGTTGTCACTAACCTTGTCCTTTTGATAGCAATGGAGCTTATGGCATATAGAGTTAGTGAGTTGTAGAAGATGCTTGTATTGTGGATTGAATATTTGGTCCTCAGAAATCCAATGGCCAGCACTTAGGTTTATTATTTCTACTAAAAGCTCTGCTTCTCCTTCACATTTGTCTCCTTCATTTTGCCAACTTGAAAGCCACTTTTTCCACTACAATAACATGAAAGAAAAAAAGTCAAAATGCTTAAGATATTTGAACCAATATTTGATTCTCCATTTTTTGTAGCCATGAATTTCTTACTCAGTTGGCCAATTGGTAGGACAACATTAAAGATAAAATCATTTGAGAAAAAGTAAATAAAATTACAAATGAGTCTTTTTTTTAAATAAAGGAAATACAAATGAGTTTTAATGCATGAAACTTTAATAAAAAAGAAATTATCAATAACTTGAATTTATTTTTAATTAAGAGGAATATTTGCACTATATTTTTTTACACTATGGTGAAATCCTATCCAATCATATCCATTCCCCAGCTCTTACTTCATTAACGGTATCTCTAAGAGTGTGTTTGAATGAGGTAATTGAGAAATTTTAAAGAATTTAGAATTCTAAGTAATTCAAATGATTCAATTAAAATGTTTTCATTTTCTCAATACTTTTGTTTGGACGGAGTAATAAAAAATTTAATTGTCATCATTGTTGGGTAACTTTTATAAATTTATTTTTTCCGGGCCAATTTTGAAAATTGAAATTAGGGGTCAATTGTAAATTTCAAAAAATTTGAGGGGTCAAAGATAATTATTGAAAAATTTGAGGGGTCAATTTGTAATTTTTTGTAAATTTATTGGGGTCAATTTACAAATTTTGGAAAATTTGAGGACCAAAATGCATAATTTGGAAAATTATAGCAATGAAGAAATTTGAAATTCCTAACTTTTAGGTGTCATTTAAAATTCTCTAAATTTAACTTGAACAAAATACTTCGTAAATTTCTATCATTTTGAAAATTCTTCAAATTATTATCCAAACAAACAAATTTACATCAAAGTATTTGAATTCTCTCAAAACATTCCCTCATCCAAACATCTTCTAAAGTTTTTTTCCTCCAAATAATAGACATGATTATAAAAAAATGTCATGTCAATGTTTTATTGTTTTTGACATGATGTTTGTGTTTGTTCTATTCTGTTTGTAACAAATGTTTTATGTTTGTTAAATTGTGCTAAAATTATAAATACAAGAGTTTTTTTTCTTCTTGAAAAGTATGGTAATAACTAACAACAAATCATCCAAATTCTTATATTAATCAAAAGGATTGAGGATTGGAAGACTCACACATTGATGCATATCATATCCAATTTCATGGCCATAAGAAACAAGTATATCCCATGATATTTGATCAATGGTTGCGACCAGTGTCTCAGCAAGATCATGTCCTGTTTTGTTCCTGTTCAACCTCCTGCACTCATTCATACAAAAGAAATGACACTATTCATTACCCAAAAAATATTACACTATTCAATTTATCCTTAGTCTAAACTACATAGTAATTAATTTTAGGCAAAATTACACTTTTAGTTCCTTAACTTAATTTTAGGTAATAATTTGGTGCTTTATCTTTTTTTCATTTCGATTTGGTCCTTTTTGTCCATTTTCATATAATTTTTAAGCTTAAAATTCATGATTTTATTTTCTTATGGTCTTTCGGTCTTCAAATCTATGATCCTCGTCTATGTTTGCATAAGAATATAAGATTTGAAGCTTGAAAATGTATATGAATATGGACAAAAAGGACCAAATTGAAATGAAAAAAAGATAAAGGACCAAATTATTACCTAAAATTAAGTTAAGGGACTAAAAATGTAATTTTGCCTTAATTTTACTTCCATTTAATTTAGAAAATAATTTTGACGCGCTATCAATTAATCACAAATCATCATTTGAATAATTGTTTTTTTGGTACAATCATTTGTATGATTTTTATGCTAGATGAAATGAAAATCAAATATCTATAATGACCAAATGATTATGATTGACTAAAAGTGTAAAAGTTATGAATTAAATCATCATTTAATTTGTACCAAAAAAAAAAATCATCATTTAATTAATGGATGCACTAAATTCTATCCAAAATAGAAGTTAGCAAGATTGCATATCCACTTTAGGTGGACAGGGCAATTTGGTGCCTAGTCTACAAAATGATTGGGAATCAGAAAGAAAAAAAAAGGTGTTACTCACCATGGACAAAAACTTTGGTTAAAGGATGGCCAATTAATATTTTGTACATCAATAGGCACTAATTGAAAGGGACATGTTATATACAAACTTTAAATTTACACCACGATAAGTTTCCAAGAGCCATTATTATGTAACATAAAAAGCATGTTTAAGTTACATAAGCTTGATTTTGAGGACACATAATTTGCCATGCTTCAATATTTATAGAAAGAAAAGTGACAAAAAAGTATAGAAAGCCAATAATTTGCCATGCTTCAATATTTATAGAAAGAAAAGTGACAAAAAAGTATAGAAAGCCAATTTGGCACTATATTAAAAGTATAAAATTGACCTTTTTTAGCAAGTAATTAGGGTTTTCGACTCATTTAGAGTAAGGACTAATTACTAAAAAATAAAAAAAGTAAGAACTATTAGAGCACATTACTAGGATTTGGTCTCACATTGTTCTCCTAATAGAGTTTAGATGCTTAGCAATTTAGAATGAGATTTAGGGTTCGATCTCTATTACAAACAAACTATCCCTTAATTAACACTAACATTTTATCAACAAATATAAAATAAAATTAGAAATAGGTTTATTATTTTACAATTATTTACTAATATATTAACAAAGTTCTTTAATTTAATTAACTTACCAGCCAATGGAATGGTCTCGCCGGTTGATGTAGTCATTGTATTTCTTAACAAAGTTTTTCTTCAAATCTTCATCCCTGATATAAGATGTAATTGTCTCAAGCAATGCTGTGGTTTTTGCCCATGCTAGCCTCTCTTGAGACCTTTCAGGCTCAAATATGCTTGCTGATGCTAAATAATAGGCCATTAAAAGATCCTTTTTGCTCAATCCAAACTCTCCCAATCTAGATTCTGAGTACCACCTAAAATTTTTAATCATTGCAGCAATGAGTATTAGCTCGAGGTCGATAGAAGAAGAGTGATGATCGAGTTAGACCCGATCTAAATTTTAAGATTAATCTTACTTTTGAATCATGCTCCACTCTTTTAGATGTTGTGCTTGACAATTGTTGTAGTCTAATTTAGCAAGGTCGAGATAATTGTTGTTGTTCACATTCGCCATCCTTTGAAAAAAGAATAGTTCAAACTTAGGAAAAAATTTCAAGAAACAAATAAAATTATGAAATAAAAAAAAAAAAAAAAGAGAATATGTTAAAAAATGCATGTTATTTTTTATAAGAAAAGTTTAGATTAGTTGGTTTCGGAAGTTCACCAAGTCCAGAGAAAACCCTAGGGATCAAATATATATTTCTAGAATTATTTAATTATTTTTTAGCATTATTTAAAAAAATATTAAAATAAAAAAAATACTTTTTTTAATTAATAAGACGTAGATTCTCATTTAAAAAAAACTAATTCATCACGAAATTTCTTACAATATCATTGTAAGATTGTGCACGTTCAAATTTAAGAGTAAATCTTATTATAGGATAAAAAAAAGTAATTTTATCAAAAGTAATAAAATGAATTCTTTAGTATGTATAAATAATCATAAAACGACCACTAAAAATGAGCAGATGCATACGTCTCAATTTTTTCACTACTTAATTTTGCTATGTGTCAAGTTGAATAATAAACATACAAGTCCTATAATCCTGCAATGATGCATGTGTGGATTTCAATGCTATATATCGTATTATTTTCTATATCATTTTTAAAAAAAATAAAACTCAAAATATAAAAATGTAAAACCTTAAAAAAAAAAAAAAAAAATCTTTTAAAAGAATGTGCATGTCGCATGGTTGGCAATGATGTATTGGTTGAAATTAATCAATGCATGGTAGGCACTTATTTGTATATTTAACTAACACAGAAATTCCGATCATAAAAAGACAACAATGAAAAAGGATGTTAGTTAGAGAAGCAGAATGAAAAGTACCTATAAAGAGTTTTGCCAATCCAAACGTCACTTTCACCACCGTATTGATCAATGTAAAATCTTGTCTCCACACGACCCAAGTTTGCATACCATGGCACGTCCAATGCATAAGCCACCTGCCCAACATAGGGAGACACACTATTCATTAGTACCACTTCATGCATTCTTGGGTTTCAAATTCAAATACCTAGTATACCTAACTACTTCAAAGTGGTCCTATAACATAAGTAAACTCCTAAAATGGTCCCATAATTTGCATGGCATTCTCATCTTTCTCCTACAAGTGTCATTCATTAATAACCTTAGGTTATTGTGTATGTTACATTCTATCAAATAATATTTTGAATTAGTATCTAAATTTAGATACTTAAAGTCTTGAATTTTTTTTTGGTCAAAATCTTGAAATTCAAATTAGTACTCACAACGGCAATGTTTGTTGCCTTGTGACATCTCGGTCACATGTTTAAATCTTGAAATCTATCTCTCAACATGTAGAGATAATGCTATGGATATAGTTAAAGATTTGTTAGATTTATTTGGAATTTGTTAAAGTAATTCAAATCAACTTGTAACTAACTTTTACAAGCTTCAACCATGCCTAACAAATCTAAAAAAAAATTGAAACAAAAATAAATACTCCAACTATATATAACCTAATGTTGCATAGGGTCATTCCTCGTTTTATATTTTAACCTAACAATTTTAATTAGGATTCAATTTATATATATGTTATTTTCATGTTGTATTGACATGAAATATTTACCTCGTCAGGCAAATTTTTCATTATGATCCATTTATCTATTAGTTCATCTGCTTCTCTCTTTTCCTTCAAAAACTTCGCAGAGAAGTGCTTGGCATTTTCAAGAATTTTCTCTCCTGGAAATAGTACTTGAGTGGCCCTATATAGATTATACATTCCTGTCACAGCTTGTGTGCATTGACCAGCAAAGCAGAAGAATTCACCATTTCTCTCAAAGTGCCTAAACACATCTATCAAAAAATATGAAAACAAAATTCATTAGCATCCCATAAGAAAGCAGTTAATTATATTTTTAAAAAAGAAAATTAGAGAAGAAAATTAGTGATGGAAAAAAAAAAATCTATATATCTTTAATTCACCAGTAGATTTAGAGAGAGATATTTCACGTTTACCCTCTCTAAATTATGTTTTTTTAGTAGTGTATATATATTATTCGCAATTGTGCGATTTTAGTCGCATTTAAATATAAAAATGAAAGATATGACCGTTGCATTGAAATTCTTCTCGTCTTTTTATAACGCAATTCCTCCAAAATTAAAACCCTAAATATTATTTGTATTTTTTTATTTTTATGTCAAATGGTGCGATTATAATATAGTGTGTGAGTCTTGCCACTATATTACGTGACAAAAAAATGACACAATCTCGAAATTTGGGTCAAAAGTATATTATGTGCACAACTTAGTAAATACTCACCGGCTGAAACTTGGTAGCCATGTAATCTTAGTAACCTGAAAGCCATTGCTGTGTCGTCAATATCTTGAACATTTGAATTTCTTGCCCAACAAATGCCCTTTTCAGTCCAATATCTGAAATTTCAATTGCTTATATTCAATTAATTTGTTTAAAATGGTATAATTGCAAAATATTAATTTGAGGGTCATCATTAACTAAATTACCTTGAAACATAATTCATGCATTCTTCGATCTCTTGTTGAAAATATCGAGATATCCCAAGGCGTTCAAGCCGATCAACCACCCAAATATGTTCAAACAAATCCACCGGATACACATTTGGAACTGATATATAGACATAAATAAACAATCATGCATGAATCTTTCGAAAGAAAGAAAAAAAATCATGCATGAGCAATATTAGTATATATATGTTGTTTACTTAGAAGAACATAATTGGTGTTTTGATACACAAATTTGACAATAAATTTCCGCAACAATTTAAATGGTTAGCGTGGTTAAAATATATGGTTAATTACGTTTAGTTGAACAAATTTACATTTAATCCCATCCAAATTGTGTTCCAATATATACGAACTATTCAAATATACATGATATTAATTAATCACATTTAGTTTTAAATATGGATTTGAATATAATGATGTTCAAAATCGTAGTTAATTGTATTTAAGGATTTCACAAATAGCACATATTTTTTAAAAAACAATATTTGCTTTTGATAAATAAATTGACACAAACATAATTTCTATTTTTGTTGTCAGGGCACATGTTAGTAGTTCCTTTATTATATTAATTTTTTTTGTATTGGTCTGGGTTTGAACCCCGGACTTGCATGTATTATACATTGCCCTTACCAACTGAGCTAAGTTCACGTGAACCTTTATTATATTAATTAATTATTCATTGAATATTATTGATTTGCTAAAAAAACATTATTGACCACATATTTAATCTTTTTTAAAGTGATATTTAAACTATGTTAACCGTGCAAATTATTGTCAAAATTTGTGTGTTAAATAAGAAGCTAATAGAAAAAGAGGGTATGCATGAACTTTGAAGGGTGAAATAAAAAGCTAAGAGTTAGGCTAATAGGTAGTAGCACTTTACCTCCCCCATTGAACTTGTTGACAGCATTATTCAAGTATTTGAGGCAATTTTCATCTTTAGTTTGCATTAATGCAAAGGCCGTAGAAGATGGAGAAAACAAAAATGATCCATCTTGAGATTGTAGTTTTAGAAGTTGTTTCCAATCCAAGCCTAACATCCCTTCCAAGCTATGGAGCAAAGTTGTAGGCACTTTATGCATTATCTCTCTTGGTATTCTATCCCAACATAACACAAATTAAGGCCCACACACCACAATAATGACACACACATGATAATTATTGCACAACTTAAAAAAATGTTTAAAAATGATTTGTCCCCACGAATATGGAGTATTTTTATTTTGTTCTTCATATCATGAAGCTCAGATACGTGATACGATTTAGATATAATACGATATTGATATGTAGAGTCGGAATTAATACTTCAATAAAGAATTAAATTATCCATAATATATAAATATAAGTATTTTTATGATAAAAAAAAGTGACAATTGATCAATTACTTATATCCAAATAAGAGAACATCAAGACTTAATCAATCACATACACACTCTCAAATGAAATATAAACAAAAAAGATAGATTAGAAGTTGATGCATGTGGACTAATATTTTAACCACATACATTAACTTTTTTACTACCACTTTTATTTATATTTATATTTCATTTCACATTGAGTATATCCCAAAAAGAAACCATCATTCCTCTTAAACTATATGCCAAAAAGAATATTGTCTAATGTATATATTATAATGTTTTTCATTTTCTTATGTATGTCCTTGATTTTTTTTCTTAAATAAATTTTTATATTATAAAAAATATTGATTTCAACTTTAATAAATTTTATAGGGACTAAGGAAATATAAAATATAAAAGAGGCCAAATACAAAAAAATAAAAAATAATACAAGGATTAAAATCAATTTTTTTCAGGGATTAAAAGAAAAATGTGATATATTAATTTGAAGTATAAAAAATATAATTCAACCAATAAAAAAGTAGCAACTTTGTAATATAAATATACTTTAATTTGATTTCCAAGATCGTAAGATAAGGTTACTTTTGAAATCAATTATGAAAATAGATATGGGCTGCACAAACATAATTATGACTACAACTACGATACCTTTTGAGTTTTTCATCTCTCTTTGAAAAAATGTTTTTCAATATTGGAGAATCATTTGGCACATCAATGTTCAATCCACGAGCTCTATCGAGAAGTGAAGGGAAAGCAACTTCAAATCCTATTGGCATGTGCTCCTCATTCTCATTTTCAAGCTTGCCAAGGTTTTCTCTAAAAAATCCCATACCTAAATATAACATTAATAATTTAAAATTGATTAACAAAATGAAATTACCATAATTTTAAACAAATAAATCTAATTATATAGCATATTTTTCAAAACGGTTCGTCACCGCGATTTGAACCACAACATCAAAAAATTTATATCCATGCATGCAACTGCAATTGAGACTATATCGGTCGTATTTGACCACGATTCTCTATGGTGAAAATATTAGCGACTTGACTGCAATTTTAAAATCTTGATAACATGACTAATAAATATTACCTTTCTCGCACTTTTCGGGGTGCATATTCCAAGATCTTAAGGCAATAACACAAGCCAATGTGTTAATGATTCGATCATGGGCAGAAAACAATTGACTATCACCCCATGAACCATCTTGAAGTTGATTCTTAGCAATCCATTCTAAACTTGAGGGAAATTGAGGAGTACCACTATTATGAACATCTTCAACAAGAGCAACCCAAGCAGTATCATAAGCAGATATAGTTATCTCTCCATCTTCCATTGAATTCAATAATGATTTGATTTTGTTCACTAAACCAACCTTTTTTTAATCAAAAAATTAATATTAATTAATCAATTGTGGTAACAAATTAAAAAAATTAGAAAAATATTAGTAATTAATAATTTGTAGTAACCAAATGAAAAAGCATAAGAAAAGAACATTAGAAAGTGTAATTGAAAAAGTCACAAAACAGAGAACATAAACAGAGAAACTCAATTGGTCAAAAAAAAAAAACAGAGAAACACTAAATAAATATTATTTATTAATCTTAAAAGTACCCTATTAATTTCTTGGTCTTCCTTCTCCTCATCTATGACTATGTCATTCTCCACATTAATTTCACTCAACTTCAAGGTTGCTACATTAGTTTGAAATACATCTTGATATTCTGCAAAGTAGAAAGAAATATTAATTTATTTAATTAAATAATATTAAAAACTAATGTTCTAAGAATCTCAACTAAATATACCTTGAGTCCTTGATTTGGATATAGCTCTGCATCTCTTCTCTTGTTTGTCTTTTGCAACTAAGGACACAGCACCTATATATAATAATAATATAAAAATATAAAAAAAATAACATTAATTTTGTTGGTTTTGGAAGTGAAGTATTATTTTTTTCCTTTTTATATCATTTTCAGTTTGTGTTAAGGTAAAAAACAATAGACAAGTACACATATCACAACTATGGCCTGCTTGTGATAGTGAAATCTCGAAAGCTAAAAGTTATTGAACCAAAATCACTACAGTTCCTAACTAAGTTAAGTTCCTAAGTTGGTTTATTTTGCTCTTCCACATAAACAAAGAAGCCATGTATATATACACATGCAAGGGGAGGAAAATAAAGTAAGGTTGAATTTAAGTAACAAAAAATAATAAGTATATGGTGAAAGTGCCAAAGTCATTAAGTTCTTAACTAAGTTAAGCTCATAATTAAGTTGGTTAATTTTTCTCTTTTGAATAAACAAAAGAAAGGCATGTATATATAAATATGCAAGGAGATGGAAATAAAGTAAGGTTGAAGTTAAGTATCAAAAAATAATAATTTCATGATGATGTTCCAATTGGCTTTTAGCTCTAGTTTATAATAAAATTAGTTAGCATGTAACTTCGTGGTTAAATGTTAATTTTTTTTGGGGTTATAGAATAATGTCCCTATAAAATAAACTAACATGCAATATTAAAAGAAAAAGATAAAATCCACAACTTAAAAGTCAATAGAGAAAATTTATTTATAGTATGTAATTAAGAGGAACAAAGAATAACATTCACCACCATATATATAAGAATTTAATAATTTGGATATTAGACTTACCTAGAGAGGATTTGGAGAAGAGTTGAAGGAAGAGAGAAGAAGACGAAGAGAAATTAGATGGAAAAGAGAAATGGTAATTAGAAGAAAGGGAAGAGGGAAGGTGAAAGTGGGTGGAGAAGTGAGTAGACATGATGTGTGTTTTGATAGAAGGAAGTAAGTATTGTTTAGTTTTTGAGTGATGATGAGAGAAAGTTAGCTAGCAAGTTAGTGTTTAAAAGCCAAAGGAGAGGCAAAGAGACAGAAATGACTTCTCTTGAGATTCCCACTAATGGAAGCATGGCATCATCTCAAACTCATTACTTGAGGGTACTCCTGTCCTTTTCCCTCTTTCACATTTTTATTCTTGTCTTTTTTTGATTGTTCATTGCAACATAAAATACCATTTATACACCAATACTAAACATGAGAAAAAGTACTTTTCCCGACTAGGATTTAGTTATATGTAGTAAAAATATTACATTATGTATACAATGGTATAAACAATGTAGATTTTTTTTTAGAAGTTAGACTAGTCGAAATTGACATTAAAGAAAATCAAAATCTTAAGAGAATCATACTTCAAGGTCAGAATCCGACATCAACATATCAATCTAAATGGATTAACAATAAAGATATTTATAATGATATTTTAGAGATTGTGTTATGTTAAAATATTTTAAGGTACCGTTTAGGCAGACTTTTTTACGGTATAAAACCTACTTAAAACAAAGTTAAAATAAAATCCTTTTAAAAAAATAAAAAATAAAGTCCTTTAAAAAGAAGTTAAAGTTGTTTGATTTCTTTATTAATTTTTTTTTAGTTTTAAAGCTATTTTTAAATTAAAAGTTGTTTGACAAAATATTGTACAAAACTTTTTTTTTAAGAATATTGTACAAAACTTTGATTTTTTTTTGTCGTGTTTGGGATTTGGACCTTACATATATTTATGCATTGTTCCTATCAACTGAGTTTAGATCACGAGGACAAAACTTTGAATTTATTATGAATTAACATAATAAATAAAAAATATTTTAAAAAAAAATTAAGGAAAAAATGTTTAAAATATAAAAGATATTATTTTATATAATTACTATATTTACTCAATGACGTTTATTTTGTGTAACATGAATACAAATTCGTATCATCATATAAAGAACTTGTTAATTATTTGAATAGGAGAAATGATTTAAGGAGGCTCAAATAATAACATAAATAATATAAAAATAGTTGGTTTTTTCTTTTCCAATTATACTCTATAAAAAATTTCAATATAAGAATTAGCGGAAAGATGGGCACTATTGTGCAGGTCTGTCCGCTCTTTCTATTGTACTAACGCATGTGATTATTTTATTATGTTCGTTTGTATAATTTTGATTAAAATTTTTAAATTTTTAAATATTAATGGAAATTATTGATATATTGATTTATAAAGAGAATATTGTCAAAGCATATAACAATTATTTATGAACTCAACATATTTTAGTTTGCCTGCATATAAAATAAAGATAAAATAATGATCTTTTATAATAGTAATTAGTAACATCATAACATAAATGTATAAATGACATGTTATGTAAAAGAAACATTGTTAAGATTGCGATAAAAGAATATCTTTAAAAACTACATTTTTCGTAAAGTCTCCAACTTCTCCTTCTATTTTCCCTTTTTTAATGAGAACTTTTGTTGAATTTTGAGAAACTCCTCTTGATAAAGATACATATAATTGACCATGGCTGAAAACATGTCGTGAAAGATAGATTCTAACATTGGAAATGGTCTGCCCTTTAACATTAATTTTTGCTCACATTTGTTACTAATCTTTTTTTAAAGGATTTAAAGTACAATCTTTTACAATATATTTTGCTTAGGTTTGTTACTAATATTTTTTCAAAGGATTAATGTCCAATCTTTAACATTATTTTTTCCTCACATTTGTTGCTAATTTTTTTTAGAGTATTTAAAGTCCAATTTTTAACATTATTTATTGCTCATGTTTGCTACTAGTCTTTTTTTGGAGGATTTAAAGTTCAATCTTTAACATTATTTTTTGCTCACGTTTGTTACTAATCTTTTTTTTAGAGTATTTAAAATTCAATATTTAACAATATTTTTTACTCACGTTTATTACTAATTTTTTTTAGAGGATTTAAAGTCCAATCTTTAACATTATTTTTTGCTCGCGTTTGTTACTAATCTTTTTTTAGAGGATTTAAAGTCCAATCTTTACCTTTATTTTTTGCTCACGTTTATTACAATTGATCAAAGGCTAAGGAAGAGTAACTTTTATTAATAAAAGAATAAAATTACATGGAAATACTATTTTCTGTGGAAGGGATATGAAAGTACTTGGCAATCTTTGTCGGTTGTATTGAGGGAAACAACACATATGTACAACATAAAAGCGGCTGATAAAAAAGTAACATGAGTTTTTGTTTTGTGCTAGTTTTTTGTGAGTTTGATCTTTTTATCTTTGGTTAACGGAGGTAAAAGAGCGTTAACGGGGACGATTAGTGACATGAATTACTACTCCACGTGTTATTTTATTATTGACTATTTGTATTTAAAATTAAGGGTATCTTTGAAAAGAAAAGTCTAACCCAAACGTGTGCTGAAATGGGTAGTTTTCTTTATATATAGTATAGATATAGATTTAATATAGTGCTAACAAATATTTTCTAAAATATTTGGAGTCCTGATCTTTTTTTTAGAGGATTTAAAGTTCAATCTTAAACATTAATTTTTGCTCACATTTGTTACTAATTTTTTTTAGAGTATTTAAAGTTCAATATTTAACATTATTTTTTGCTCACGTTTGTTATTAATGTTTTTTTAGAGAATTTAAAGTTCAATCTTTAACATTATTTTTTGCTCACGTTTGTTACTAATCTTTTTTTTATAGGATTTATAGTTCAATCTTTAACAATATTTTTTCTCACGTTTATTCTAATATTTTTTTAGAGGATTTAAAGTCCAATCTTTAACAATATGTTTTGCTCACGTTCGTTACCAATATTTTTTTTAGAGGATTTAAAGTCCAATATTTAACATTATTTTTTACTCACGTTTGCTACTAATCTTTTTTTAGAGGATTTAAAGTCCAATCTTTACCATTATTTTTTGCTCACGTTTGTTACAATTGATCAAACGCTAAGGAAGAGTAACTTATATTAATAAAATAATATGGAAATACTTTTTTTTGTGGAAGGGATATGAAAATACTTGGCAATATTTGTTGGTTGTATTGAGGGAACAACACAGATGTACAACATAAAAGCGGCTGATAAAAAAGTAACATGAGTTTTTGTTTTGTGCTAGTTATTTTGAGTTTGATATTTGGTTAAAGAAGGTAAAGGATGGTTAACGGGGACGATTAGTGACATGGATTACTAATCCACGTGTTATTTTAAAATTGACTATTTGTATTTAGAATTCTGCTCTTTACCTAAACGTTTTTGCTCATTCCCAAATGAAATGACCATATTGCCCCTGCGTGAGTTAACTCACGCTGCGTGCTATTATATGCCCAGGCAAAGCCTCATTTCCAATCAAATCTCTCTCAAATTACCCAAATCCGAAATTTCTTCAACTTCAAATCAAACAACACTCCAATAACAAGAACAAGTAAATTTTCACATAAATTATTTTGGTATGATAGATTTTTTCACTTAAACTAGAATTTTTTAGGTTTAGTGTTTTGATAAAATTTTGATTTTTTTCAAGAAATGATAGAATGTTACATGGAAATGACTTATAGTGCTTAATTGTTATGATGATTAGATATTTGCATGATTATGTTAGATTTTTTACACTTAGATTGGATTTTTTTTAGTTTTAGGGTTTAGTTTAAATTTTGATTTTTTTGCCAAGAAATCATACAATGTTACATGTAAATCACTTATATTGCTTAACTATTTAGATGTTTGCATGTTTATGTTGTAGTTATCATTTTTAGGGTTTATGTATAATTTGCACTCCAAGTGTTTGATGAAATGTTTGAATGAGTTTTTCATTGATTGTTTTTAATTTCTTTTTGTATAGATTTGAAACAATGGTCGGGTTGATCGACGTTCATGCACAATTCAAAGGCGGAGAACCTCAGAGGTTGAAGGTTCGGTGCCTTGGTGTAACGTTAAGAGGTCTCAAGGATGAACTGAATGAATTTAACCAAGGAGTCAACCCCGGACACACAAGAAGGGTGGAATACGTTTGGTATAAACGTTCCACGCTCGACGAGGGGAGAGTATCATTCAGTTGGGTGGAATTAACGAACGAAGAAAACATGACAAGTATGTTTTGGGAGCACAACATGTTCCGGTGGATCGATATGCGGGTAACGTTGCTGAGATCAACTGAAGATATTATCAAGAGTCTGATTCAGCCAAAAGATCGTGATTAGGTAGGGAAATGCACCTTCCAACTACAACAATTGGCTTCCTCTGAATGGAGTAATTCAAACTTGTTAAACGGCAGTTCCCAAGCATTCATCCGAAAGTGTTATTGTTTCATTCAAAAGATTAAATTTCTGTTAGTTTGGTTTAGATGAATGTATTGAAGTGTCAAGGACTGGACCTCATTCTTTTGGCATTTGAATACCATCATCTAAATCAAACTAACAAGAATTTAATCTTTTGAATCAAACAATAAAACTTCCGGATGAATGCATGAGAGCTGTTGTTTAGCAAGTTTGAATTTACCCCATTCAGAGGTAAGATAATTGTTGTAGTTGGAAGGTGCATTTCCGAACGTAATGTAATTATAGAACATATTTAAGAACTTTATGTAATGTAATGTAACTTTTATTTGAATTTATTTAATACGCAACTTTATTCGAATTTATTTAATACAATTCTTTATTCGTATTCAAGCTGAGTTTAATTAGTTTTTATTCGAATTTATTTATTCAAAACCTATCTATGGTACCATTTAGTCTGCATAAAAAAAATTACCACCATCGTAGCGTGAGTTAACTCACATTAGCCCATGCATGCCAGGTGAGTTAACTCACGCTAGTGTTAAACCAAGCGTGAGTTAACTCACGCTAGTTTGGCCGGTGTTCAAAACTCAAGAACACGTTTTTTTGACTTTGGTCAGTTGTTCAACCTTGGTTTTATTGATTTTTTACACTTTTTTTTTACAGCTTTTTGACTGCATTTAGTGCATATAAAACATATGCAACCATTCCGCCTATAAATAGCCCCTAAACCTTCACCATTTCCTCACATTCTCTCCTTCTTCTTCTCAATCTTTCACCTTTATAGTTTTTGTTTTTTTTAGCTTTTTTGGGGGCCAATTTAGGGGTAAAAAAGGGTCAAGGGAGGGGGAAAATAGGCCAACCGACTTGGGGCACAAAGATGTCAACCCTTGGGGTAAAAGTAAATTTGCTTCTTTTTACCCCAAAAACTTTTTGCCGTGCGTAAAAAGGCTCTTTCTAGGGGTATAAAAGAACCAGATTTAGATTTATCCCGAAGGGATGATGTCTTTTTGCCCCAAGATGATTGGTCTCTTTTTCCACTAACCTTGATCCTCTGTTACCCCAAAGTTGGTCTATTTTTACCTCAAAGAAGAAGATTTACTTTATTCCTATAAAATGTATCAAATTATGTAATTGTATCAAAGTATTAATAAAATGAGTTTTATATGTATTATTCATGTTAATTTCTTCCTTTTTTTTATTTATATTAGCATTTTTATTATGATTTTGTCATCTAAATAACGTTGTTGAGAATTTATATTACCATTTATATTATTTACATTACCATTTAAATAAATTCGAAAAAAAGTTGCATACTATGAAACATGAGTTAACTCACGTTGCAGTATTTTTAAATTAACACTAGCGTGAGTTAACTCACGCAATGTGCCTTAACTCACGTAAAATTAACACTGGCGTATGTTAAGTCACGTATGAGTATTTTGGTCATTCACTTGGGAATGAGCAAAAATATTTGGGTAAATAGCAGTTTTCTTGTATTTAAAATTAAAGGGTATTTTTGGGAAGAAAAGTTCAACCCAAAAGTGTGCTGAAAGGGGTAGTTTTCTTTATATATAGTATAGATACCATATTTTTGGTGTCATTCAAAAAGATAAGAATTTATATTATATGATATTATATTTGTTACATTGTTGGTGTTATTGAAAAAGATATGTTTAGTTTTTTTTAATAAGAAAAAAATATGCATAGTTTGTTACAATATAAAGGTGAAAAATATATATAAGTATAATTTTTTTAGGTATCTATACATGTACTTTTAATTCTTTTTTGAAAAGAAGAAACTTATAGCATTTCATTCATAATAATAGTAGAGATACAAGATGGAATCCTAATATGAATATGGAAACTAGCATGACACAAAGCCACTATAGCAAAGCTATGACCGACTTCGCTGGCTTGTCTTCGAATAAATCTAACATCAGAGGTTACTAAATCAGAAGTTAACAGGCGTCTACAGTCATTGATTACTGCATTAAAATTAGAGACGCTACTTTTACTGCCATAAAGACTATCCACCATAGTTTTGGAATCAAACTCAAAGTTCACAATACCTAGCTGAAGATCGCGAACCCAGTACAGGGTTGATAATAAACCTAAAGCCTCACCCAAATCCACATCAAGGAGCAGAGACATCCACTCAGTCTTGGCCAAAACATAACGACATTCATCATCTCGAATGCGCACACCAATGCCAACCCTGAAATTTTAATTGAAATCAAAATTTTATAAAAATAAATATACCCATTATACAACACTGAAAAAAATTATAAGCATTAGTGTAATAAAAAAACTGACAGACGAACATAAAGTATTACTCTAAACATTAATGTGTGTGTATATATTTGCGAGGTTGGATAAAGGAAATAAAAATATTTGGTATCATTAAATGCCAGCGCGAATAAAAATATTTGTGAGGTTGTGATGATTAAACGATATTGAAATTAAATATATAAGTGAAAAAAAGATAATAAAATTCCTTTAAAAAAGATAATAAAATTAAATGGAACCTCCTTCAAAAAAAATTAAATGGAAGAAAAAATATTGAAATATAATATTAAAAAATAAAAGAAAAGGTTCTCAGCGTGAGTTGAAGAGAGGTATTTGTGGAATAAAATGCCGAGAAGTAATGTTTTGATGTAGCATTCAACAACTTTTGGCCAAAGCTCTTCCATTCAATTTTATGCATTAAAAAAATAATTTTTTTGTAAGTACTTAATTGATATTGTGTTTGGCCTAACTTCTTAAAAATGTAGAGAAGTTGAAAAAAAAGTTAGGCCAAACGATAAGTTGTTAACCGCAAACAAGCTAAGGTCAAAGTAAGGTTAACAACTTAGTCTTACTTTGAGATGTGACTTTGTTAAGTCCACTTGAGACACCCTTCAGGTGCGGAGGTCTTCACGGATTGGGGTGGGCCACAGTCCACCCGTAAAAATTTAAAAATTAATGACCGTAGGTTTATTTTGTGAGATTTTAAACAATTTTGTTGTGGTTTAAGTTTTCGACATATCTAAATCCCCATTAATTGGTGTAGTGGCCCACCCGAAAATTTAAAAAATTAAAAGTCATATGTCTATTTGACGAGTTTTTAAACAATTTTTCAACAGTTTGGGTTTTCGGCGGTTCTAAAAGTGACATCTGTGATTTTTGTCATTTTTTTTTTTTGAAGAAACTATATTTTTGTCATGCTTATATTTGGTTGGGTAGCGAAGGTTTACAAACCTTTGTAAACCTTCTAATTTTTTAGGTTTTCAAATCTCATTTATATTGTCTTGTCAACTGAAAATTCCTCCAATTAACAGTTGTATTATAAAAAAAAATCTTAATTTATAACAGCAATAAACTATGTAATTTATTTTTTAAAAGTACCCAAACTTTTTAGTCAAACTTTTATTGACCCGTCCAAACTATTTTTTTCTGACTCCGTCATCACACCTTAACTTTATAAACATGTGACTTGTCACTTTGTTGAATCCACTTGAAGCACCTTGTGCTAGAGTGGTTCTCATAATTTTTTAATATATTTCTTTTAACTTCTTATAAAACAAGTGTAATTTGATTGAAAGTATATTTGCATCGTCAATGAGGAATGTCAAATCTCACATCTCCATATGGTTTTCCATATACTTTAAAAATTGGGTCTGTTTATTCCCAAATGAAAGCAAACTATTATTTTGCTTGAACATAAATATTCCATCAAAATAATCTGACTAAAAGGAATTCGTTTAAAAGAATAGTTGGTTTCACTTGTCTTCTCATTTATTTTGTCAAACCTCCATAATGTTCCTTTATTTTAATTAGCTTCTAAATATGTCTTTCAACTATGTTTAGTCTCTTCTCCTATTGTTTTGCCTAACATTGTTCCATTATTTGAGTTTTTCCATTTTGATATGTCGGTTAAATGCTCAAGATTGTTGTATTAATTAAGCTTTAAATATGTGCTCCATGTGCCGTCAATCAACTATTATGCGATGTGAGCATTCATGTTCAAACTTTAAATGATATACTTTCTTATTATACTGGTTGTGATTAGTAGAGTCATTAGATTATAATTTTATTCGATGCAAGACCTTAGAAGATTATGTTGGAACAAAATACGTTTATCAAACATTACTCTTAGAATGGGGGAGTTTGGTAGAACAAAAATGTTTAACATATGTCACTCTTAAGGTTTTGATGATAACAAGGTATTAAAAATTGTCAATTGGATATGCTAATATTTGTTCAAGTGTACATGACCATAGACAAAATTTTATATCTTTAAAAGGTTCTGAAAGAACAAAAGAGAACAAAAGAATCAACAAAAAGGAAGCTTGAAGCGTCTGAAGAATGGTGCTCCTGAAGTACAAAGTGCTCCTGAAGTGATGACGTCATCAGAAGCAAGATCAGAAGCGCCTCATCAGAAGCAAGATCACCAGAAGCTGAAGTTCATCAGGAGCTGAAAAACTCAAAGCTGGAATCTCTTTTTATCTTGTCTAAGGGTTGCTAAAGATTTAAAGAGGTGGAACAACGGTCTTGAAATGTTTTTCAAAGCCTTAGATGCTTACTTCTTCAAGAGCGTTGAAAAAGGACAAGTGTACGAACTGTACAACCACCTTCTCCACTACT
>Ga0228710_1003097_pt1 | contig 26491 bp, 14 predicted proteins | sample MedpolnodulmetaG_FD_177995 | JGI IMG/M metagenome (GOLD analysis project Ga0228710, IMG submission 177995) | Root nodule microbial communities from Medicago polymorpha collected in Santa Monica, California, United States - pink nodules | ecosystem: Host-associated > Plants > Roots > Nodule... | reverse complement strand
ACTTCACCAATTGGAGGGATAGGATTCCTACCAAGAATTCGGCCACGAACCTCATCAAACTCAACATTTAAACCTGCAAGAAATTTGAAGACACGGCTAACATCCACCATCTTCTGGTAGTGCTTGCTGTCCTCAGGTGACTTCCACTCATATTCCGAAACTTAGAGTGTATGTTCCGAAAAAATTTCATAAAGATGGTACAGATCCCATTGTCTTTCCAGCAGAAGTTCAATCGGATTCTCCAAGTGAAGGTCCTACTGATAATCCATCTTCTAGTTCCTCCGGTAATTCTTCTCACTCATCCAATGATTTACCTGATTTGTCTTTTCCTGATATTAATCTTCCAATTGCTCTGAAACCATATGGAAATATGCTCTATATTTCATTGATATGTAAAACAGTACATATGAGGTATTTATAGAATACAAGTGACTGTAGGCAGAATGCTAGTCTAGCCAGAAAATAAAACAGATTATTCTGTCTATAAATGCTACTTATTCTCCCTTTAAATTCTAATTCTAATACAACTAATTACAATTAATTAGTATTTACAACCAGTTATAATAAGTCAAACAACACAAAATCTGATTGATTCTGTGCTAATATTCAACAGAAAGTGGCAGGACTTGGCTGCCTTGCTCGTGTGTTTTTTGTTTGAAAAATGCTCGTGTACATCTAAATGCTATATTTGACAATAAATAGAATGACGTGATAAATGTGATAATTTGGTGATATGATTGAAAGAATAAAAAATAATGTGTTAAAAAGATGTATGATTTTTTTTCTTTCTAAAATTGGTCGTGTAAACAATTATATATACAAAGAAAATTATAGATGAGTTGATCATTGTTGTTTTGTTTATTGGACGATTGTCAAAGATGAAGTATGCTTTTTTTGCAAGGGGCTGATGAGCTGTTTCGCTTAATCTCACCACATGCACAATGACAATGCTATGTGGGTCGTAATCGTATCAAGCAATAGTCTAAGTCATAGTTCCATAAAGTAACCGTCAGAGTTGTCAACCATGCATGCATATCCAATTTCCATTTACTACTTATTTATCAACAAAATTTACATTTTATTTTACAGAGACATCTTGGCCTACTTCGCATTCAATTATTTACATTTTATTTTTCAGTTAGTTTCATTTTTTTCACTCAAATTAATGTTCGAAAGACTTTGATTTCTACAAATTTAAACGTAAATGTAAAAATAAGTTACTCGTAATCACCTATATTTGTACAACATTTTTTCCAAGATTTAACTAATGAAAGCTTCTAATAGAGACACGATCCAAGCGTGGATCTTATTGTTAGTGAAATATATAATATATATTTTTCATTTTTTATTATTTTAAATTTATTTTTTACTAAAAATGGTAATCTTTATACCATTTTTAGAGATTCATATTATAATATGTGCCTAAATTGAATTTGAAAGTAAAAAGATAATTCAATCATTAGTATTAATATTGTCAAATTGAACATATTCACATGAAAACCAAAAACTTTCAATATATTTTTGTCCCTTCCTCGATATGCAAAAGATATAATGTGTGTCAGAAAAGACATAAAGCAAAAAGCCTGGTTTGGACAAAATAATTATTAACTTTCTTTTTATTATATTGGTGATATAAAAGAGTATAGTATTTTTTTTGGCTTAATTTATCATTTGATCCCCTAACTTATCTGTTGTTTTCATTCTGGTCCCATAATTTTAAATTTTTCCTTTTCAGTCCCTCAAATATGTTCCCTTAGTCACTTTGATCCATGCCAGTTAACTTTAACTCCAAATGTATTAGGTGAACCAACATTGTAGGTGATCCATCGTAGACCTTATTAATTTTTTAATTTCAACCTTTTGATCTTTTTTTTTCAAAAAGTAAACGACTAGATTATAGAGTGCTATTGTATCTAAGAGTGCATCACCAACATCTAATTCATCATCTTCAATATTCATACAAAACCCAGAAGACAAAAAATCCATAAACAAATTGTGAATCAGTAACTCACCATATTAGATATTAAAGAGCGAGTGACTGAGCTGACAAGAATGATCGAAAAAGAAAGAAGAAAATGACAAATAAGTGAGTAAAGAAAGAATGAAATTATGTGATCCTCGTGCACACCAACACCAACATCATCCTCTCCCCCGACGTCGTTTCATCCTCGTCCTTCTCTTGAATGAATGGGCAACTGCGCCATTAGAGAAGAATCTGTCATCATTTCAAATGTCATGCCCAGGTCTCAGATCTACTCCTTCATCAAATTGAAATTCAAATCAATTTCACTTGAATTTCATCACGTAAAGGATGAGTCTCTTTATTTCTTCTTTGTTTCTCATATCTACTCCTCTTGAGTTTCTCAGATCTACACTCTTGGAATGACGAGTCTCTTTATTTCTTCTTTGTTTTATTATTTTACTCTCGTAAATGAAAATCAAAAATAAAGAATCTTTATTTGTTTGTTGTTTTTTATTGGAATAGATCCGATTTCACTATCTTGGAAATCAAAGAACTGGAGTATCTCTGATAGCCAAGGCGGCAATGAAGTTATGAAATTGAAATGAAAAGGTGGAAAATTTGATGAGATCTAATTCAGACAAAAAAAAACCAATTTTACTCGTCTAATTGATGTAGTAAAACATAAAGGTCAATGAATAATCAAAATAGAAAACAACGTGATTGAATTTGATAAACATGTTTGGTTTTCTGGTGTACATGTATCTTTGTCCAACGCCATGCTGCCTCTTGCGATATGGCAGCTCATTAAGATAATTTGTTGTTTGTTAAAAAAAAAAAATTGGATTCAATTATTTTGATATTATTTAAGCAAAGGATTCAATCAATTCTTGCGTTTTCTGGGTTTCTTTGTTAAAAAATTTATGGGTTTATATGAACATAATATTGAAGATGATGAAGATTAAGAAGAAGAAGATTGAAGGAGGTGAATAAAAGTAAAAAACTTAGGTGGTGATGGTGCACTATTAGATAATATGGATCTGCAATCGAGTGGTTAAAATCACATCATACATATTATACATTAAAAAACTAACGGCAAGGACTAATAGAGGTGTACATGAGGGACCAAAGAGAAAAATTGTAGAATTAAGGGACCAAATCGAAAACAACAAATAAGTTAAGGGACCATTTATATAATTAAACCTATTTTTTTTTAGGAATAAAAGAATATAGTATTGAAAACCACCGAAAAAACGTGCGGGTAATTTTGCCTGTTAGCCGTCAATGAATACCAACAGCTGAATTCTGTGAGCTAGCCGCACCCACTCGCAGTATATAAAATATGCAGTTCAACGTTAAAACCTCAACGAACACAATCAACAACCAAACATCATAAATTGAAAGCTTTCAAAATCAATTTTGTGAAAAGATAGTAGTAAGCAATTAAGCAAATAGAAATGGAAGGTTTGATTCCATATATCATTGGGGCAATCAGCAGAAAGCAAAAGTTTGAGCACATGAACACCTCATTACAACATTCAGATAGCTCAAAGTGTTTGCTATTGGGATCAGCTGATAATAATTCCTTTCGCAGAAGAACTCGCGAATCTGATCACCATTTCCAGCCCCTCGTCACTGCTGCTCATGTCACTGCCAACAACCTTCGCAATCGCAGGCACTAGCTAACATGAAGACCAAGTAAAATCATTGTTTCATTCATTATGGTGGTGGATGACTATCATATTTAACTGTATATTCTATTCTATTCTATATATATAATTTTTTAGGGTCATGTAATGAATATATATACCGCTTGTACCTGATTGATTTTTTGTAAGCTTTCAATGAATGTTTAAGGGATTTGAACAGAAAAATGTTTTTAATTTTTAACTTTTTATCAAAATATTTTGAATACTGGTTCCAAAAGTAGTTAGGGGTGTATACAAGATGAAAATAAACCAAGTTGGTTCTGGATGAGATATTGGATCGTTTAACATGAAAATCTCATCATTAATTTAGATAAAATTTAATAATTAGTCTAACTCAAACTAACCTATTATCTCCCCAGCATAATTAATCATTAATTATGCTCAAGGCCAGCAATCATTATTATTTTTTATTTAAACATTAATTATCAATTTAAAGATAAAAATGAATAGAAATAATTATATTATAAAAATGCAAATATAATTTGAATCAGAAACCCTCGTCTCCTCCAATCCTCGGCGGCGGCAATCGGAAGTAAGAATGAAAATCCGATCGGTATTTGACGGCGTGGAGTTGCGTACCGAATTGTCAAAAACTGGCATCGATCCAAAGTTCATTCCAATTATATGGAAGCATATCTTTCGAAGAAACACTAATTCTGATTCTGATTGTAATTGGGAATGGGAAAAACACGTTCCTTCATTACCTTGTTCAGCTTATTCATTCCTCCGTTCAAACTTCAAAACCCCTCTCTCTTCTTCTCTTGACTCCGTTTACCATTCTTCTGATAATGTCACTTCCAAACTTGTCATCAAGCTTCAAAATGGTGAATTTGTTGAAGCTGTGATTATGAGATATGATACTCGTTTGGGTAAATATGGCGGTCAACCCCGTTCTGGTGGTCTCAGAGCTACTTTATGTATTTCTTCTCAGGTTGGATGCAAAATGGGTTGTAAATTCTGTGCAACTGGAACTATGGGATTTAAAAGTAACTTATCCTCTGGTGAAATTGTCGAGCAGTTGGTTCATGCTTCTTCTTTTGCACAAATCCGTAATGTTGTCTTCATGGTAATTCTTTTTCTATTTTCAAAGTATTTGTTTTTCTTGTTTTGTCTATATTTATTTATTGTTCTTGTTTTCAGGGAATGGGAGAGCCTTTGAACAACTATTCTGCTGTCGTAGAATCTGTTCGCATCATCACTGCCTCACCATTTCAGTTGTCATTGAAAAGGATTACCGTCTCAACTGTAAATTATCTTCTATAATTTGTTTTTATTCCATTAATTGGCTCTTGTACTTCACGTTAAAAACTTTGTTTTAGAGTATTCCAATTACTATTAGAATGAAATCTGAGAATTCCCTGAGGCTAATGCACATTATGTTTATACCAAGAGTTTGCGACATTAAGCCCGTTACGACACAGCTCATAGGGTGCTTCTATATAACAAAAACACGTTTTAAAGTTTTTGAAGTGGTGTTTGGTGTAATTTAATGTTTTTAGCTTTTGACTTTTAGAGAATCATGCAGCAGAGCTTAGGTTGGAGTTTATTTTAAAAGCTTCTCTATTCTCAACCAATGGAACAGCTTCCCCAAGAGCTTATGATCAAGTATCATCCAAACACAAAATTAACTTATCTAGAAGACCAAAACTAGCTTTCGCATTAGAACTTCCAGTAAAAGGATTTCTCATATAAGCTTTTCTATCTAGATAAGCTTATCAACCTCAAAAAAATATACATAAGTTTATCAAAACAGATATTTGCATTGTCTGTTATTACATTGTTAAGTCATTTCTTTTGGTAAAAGTTCTTGAATGGAAGAAATTTCTGGCTTATGAAGGGTACATTTGCATCTATAATAGGTTGGCATCATTCATTCTATCAACAAGCTTCATAATGACGTGCCTGGTTTGAACTTGGCAGTCTCACTGCATGCACCAGCCCAAGACATCCGTTGCCAGATAATGCCTGCTGCCCGTGCTTTCCCTTTGGAAAAACTAATGGCTTCACTGCAAGAATATCAAAGGAAAAGGTGATTATTCTACTTCTGAGTATACCGAAACTTCTTTTCTTTGTAGTGTTGTGAACAGTTTCAGTGACTTTGGAGTCTGCGTTAATTACAGTCTGCAGAAAATATTAATTGAATACATAATGCTTGATGGTGTGAATGATGAAGAGCAGCATGCCCACCTATTAGGAAAGCTGCTGGAGACATTTGAAGTGGTAAATACTCAAACTTTACTCGATAGCAATTAGCATAGCAGAAATTCCTGAAGTTTGAATTTTGAAGTAATTCTTAAATTGCGTTTGTTGATTTCTGAAGCAGACAAAATTTACTCAGACATTCTCTATTTGTCTTAAACATGATCACCATTCCTTGTTGCACAGTGCTATTAAACTTTTGCTTATTGTCTGAATTGTTATGCAGGTAGTGAACTTAATACCTTTCAACTCTATTGGTACATTAAGTCAATTCAAATCTACTAGTGAGCAGAAAGTGTCTAAGTTTCAGAAAATTTTAAGGGGTACCTATAATATTCGAACAACAGTCCGGAAGCAGATGGGTGAGGACATAAGTGGTGCGTGCGGACAATTGGTGGTTAACTTACCTGACAAGTCTCTTGGAAATGCTAACCCCCTAACGGATATAGAAGATCTTGTTATTTGATATTATGTATTCATATAGGGTTAATTTAACTCTTGGGCTGAATATTAAAAACTTGTCTCCTTGTTTTATGTATTGTTTTGAAGTTGAAATTTATAGAAACTAGAAGTAGAAGTTAAGACGCACTTGGTGAAGCGCAACTGTGCAATGATAATCCTTGATTTGAATGATATTTGGTCCTCCTAATAGTATACTACTAGAAACTTCCACAATCCATGCCATTTCATCAACTCATATATAATGATTAATATTCGCAGTTTTGCTGTTCTAATTAACTTTGCATAACTGCAAACGTGGATACCTGTTGCAGTTTTACTGTTCTAATTAACTTTGCATAACTGCAAACGTGGATGGATACCTGTTGCAGTTTTACTTATGAATTACATGATATTGTTACACAAACAGAAGTTGAAGAAACAAAATTATAATACTTAATTATATTGTTTGTGTTACACAATTTCACCTGATATCCAATGTGAAACGTTGGTTTATAACACTATCCTTTTTTCCTCCAAGTTTGTTCTAGCAGTTTTCAAACTTGAATGCATATATCAACTGTGACTCATAAGCATAACAGTCCAAAATGTTATCTGAAGTTCTGCACCGAGTAATATTTCTACTAGCTGTAAAAGGTCTTAAACCGGTTTGTGTTCAGAGGAACAACTCATCTCTGCTCAAATCAGCTCAACCAAGCAAAGACAAGCTCAACATACTTCATTTGAGTACATAATATTTACCAAATACAAATTTCAGCCAGGAATATACATGTACTAAGTTAACTAAAAGATACATGGTTCTAGAAATGGTCACGATCAAGCCAGATAACCTCTGCTGAATGTGACAGTTGTTTCATTCAACAGGATCTCTAACATGCTGATGATGGTGATAAACTTTGATATAATAATAATGAACAGATTCAGCATCATCAGAATATGCACCTAAATTATATGGGGAAATGAAATACTTAGTCGGGCAACTCATCTCCAAAAAGTGTCCCGTAATTGAGTTAATAGGGATGATTTACAGAACAACCTTTAAGAGCTTATAAATATTTTATCAAGCCAAAAGAGCTTCCCCAGTTTTGCAATCTGGTCATCCTCATTTTGAGGAACACTGGAACGGCGTCCTTATCAACGTCTTTATACGAATCATGTTTCCACTTCTCAGTTTGAGTTTTACTAGGAAGATATCCTTGCCTTCCAACAAATTTATCTCTTCCCCTGGAATTGCCATTGCCAGCATTGCCCCTATGCCTTTCTCTTGACGCAAAACCCGACTCTCCCAGTTTTTATCCTTGTAGGGTGCTCTGTCATCTGCAAATTGCTTCTCAGGTCTGTCCAAATGGTATGGATTGCTGCTTCTTTCCTCCTTCCTTTCTTTCCTTTCTGGAAGATGGTTAAACTGGCTTGTTGCAGCTAGATTAACGTCTCCTGAATCCACTGGAACCTTCTTCTTCCTGAATGCAGGTTTTTTCCTCGAGGTAGGACGTTGATCCTCTTTTCTTTCAGAAAAAACCACCTTGTCTGTGAGATGTATAATCATCAAGTTTAGCTTGTGATTTCTCATCTCTTTGCTCTCTTCCTTCTGTGAATGCAAGTCTTTCCCGTCAGCTTGATGTTTGGGAAGTTTGTAATGATCATTTGATTTGTTGTCCACATCCTTGTGCAGATTCTCCTCAGCTTTTGAGTTATAGTGGTGCAATGCATGAGACTGACGGCGTCTGTGACCTCCATTTTCGGCATTAGAACTGGCTGTTTTCACTCTTGTCTCTTTTAGTTTTCCATCATTTTTGCACCAACCAAGTATTGTTCATTATTAGATTATATTGAATATAAAGCTATGAAACACATACAACAAACATGCACGGACACCAACACATCAATGCCAATATTTCTTTTGGAAAATGACATAATTTAATATAATCACATGTGCCAGGGTCATATCTGTCATATTAGACACTGACACATGTCAGACACTAGACACGACATGAACAATGACAGATACGTCGACAACAAGAAAATTTTGAGAAAATGACACTTAGACATGTCTTCAATGAGAAGTGTCGGTGCTACGGCCCAACATCCCCACCACAAAAATCAATAAATTAATAACATGAGCAGAATGGATAGTGCAATACATAGTTTCGCTTAATGAGTGGTTATGTTAGGTAGGGAAGATTAACGGTAACACATCTTGCAGCTTCTTTTTAGCCTTATTTACTTGTATTACTACTATTATTATTATTATTATTATATGATATATCCGCTTGTCATATGAGATGGAGATCTCTTAAATAAGATCTGAAGTTCGAAATTGTGAATAAAAGGAAAGACACCCACACCCCTTTGAGTCTGTTTGAATAAAAAATATATATGATCATATCCCTTGTTCTAATAGTCTTGCTTTAATTCAGGACCCTCAATGAGTTTCTCTATTTTATTCATCATATCAAAGTTCATAAAACAACCATAATTACAAATAGAAATTATACATATGTTTTATTGTGTACAATGAAGACAATGCGGTTTTAACCTTAAAACCTCATGCATGCTACCCAAATCTCTCACTACTAGAGCAATCCTAGCAGCTTAGAGGTTACATATACATATCACATGCAAAAATAACATATAGATTATTAGCCAATAATAACGGCCATATGTTGAGTTTATGCTACACCAACATCATAAGCTTTGATTACTCTCTAACAAAAAAATGATCAATGGGCGTATGCTTGCCCTCCTTGTGAGTCAACTTTTGCTTCTTGGATTTGCTTTGACTATTGTTTCGGTGCTTCTGACCCTGACTGGAAGAAACAAGATTAATCACATAAAATACCTTAAACAGAAAATATGAAATCACACTCTGTCTAATTCACATCCCACTATTTTGTTGCAATTGTAAAAACTACGACAAATGGTAAGAGGTATATATTTTACCTTTGAATCGGAACAGATGCTTGACGAATACTAGACTCTTTCTTTTGAAGCAATTCAGCAAAATGGAAATCAGAATGCTCTAATCTTTCCTCAACAAAACTTGGAGGAAGTTCTGCTCCACAGAGTGAACATTTATAGTCATCCAACCACAACATTGTCATTTCCTGACAAGAATTAGACTTATCATCCTCCAGAAGATTAGGCCCGTTATTCACATTTTTGCCCTCGAACTGCCCTTGGAAAGAAGTTGATCCCAGAACCTCTGTACATCCACTGTGGTTAGAACTTGCATCAGCATTGTCAGAAGTTCGCACCTGGTAAATACAGCAGAGGACATAAAAATTAGTATCACGGAAACATTGGCATGCTCCTCAATCAGCCAAAACAATCATTCGATTGCTGAAGTTGATGTATATCAATATATATCGCTACTTAGAAAAATAAGGGTGGAGAATGGTAGATATACCTTCTCTGCACCACCAGTTTTCTGAAGAGTGGGGCTTTGGTAATTTACATCTAACGAATGATTACCATCAAAAGGATCTCTGCTATCAAGCTGATCTGTGTGCCTACCGTCAAGGGAAAGATCAGTTTCTGTAACAGGGACAAAGTCGTGGTCTGTAACATCTGAAAAAGAACTATTTTTCCTATTGGCTTCTCCTGAAGTAATGAAATTGGTAATAGTCTTCTGTGTAGGATCAGGTGTAGCACCACACTTTTGTCCACTAAACTGTGATACTCTAAGGCCTAAGAGGAGAAGAAAAAAAATATTTGTTATGCACTAACTTAGACAAGGAACTCATGTGAACCTTCTCACACACTATATCTATAAGCAGCAAGAACCCTCTTCTATTGGCCTTGAGGACCATCTTAATAATTGCCAACAATAAAACAAGTTAATGGAAACATATACCTATTAATCGTACAGAAACAGGAAGTTCAGCTTTCAGCAATTTTGATGCATGCTTCAAAATATCATCACTTGAGTTGATGTAGTTTTGTAAAGTCACAGCTCTATTCCGAACCTATAGATTGTGTATTTCTTAGCACTTGCAAGAGAAATATGGTATGATAGTAAAATGCAGGGTGACCATAACACATCCCTCAAGGGACTTGAACAAATCATAATAACTATTTTTTTTAATGAAGCTTTATCCAGAGGTACCCAGGCCAATAATTTACCTTACCATAATCAGAAAATTATTAAAAAAAAAAGAGTCAAGACATCACAAGTACCTCAAAAGAAGCAGTTTTCAGTTTAAGAGTTAGCGTTCTCCCATGCAGACCCTCTTTTTGCATGTCTGTGGATAGCATTTCAGCAAGCTCCGCTGCAAACATAAGCTTTGCATGGTTCATTTGTTGGTGATAAATTTAATATATCGAAAAACTTGTCTAATTCATAATCTCAGCATGTAATAGTCATCAGCTAAACTTAGTCAAAGCCATGAATGTGTAACAAACTGCAACCTAAACTGACAAAATCCGAGACAATTGAGTTTCAATTTAAGAAGTTCGCCTTCAAACTGATGAACTACAATTATGATGACAACATTGAAAATTTAAAATCTATCGGAATTCCCTGAAAGATAAACAATAACTGACAAGACATATATACCCAATTTTTTATGCAACAGCGCTTCATCCTCAGTGGCAGTAAACGTCCTCTCATTGCTGATACTTTTCCGAAATCTTACTCGGGGAGAATCCGTCTTTCCCAAACCTAAACCCACAGAGTAAAAAAAATCTGCAACAAATCGATAAAATGTCCTATGTTAAAAGAAGGATTTTACATGATTAATTTAGAATGAAACATTTGACTAGAGTTCATAAATTATTGTTAGTAATCCTTTATATGAAGCTAAACTTACAAACATGCCAAATACTGGTTGTAGAAACCAGAAAGTGGAAGATAGAATTTTCAAAATAGACATTAGAAAGACAAAAAAAAAATGTTCAAAAAACCGTATGAACATTAGTCTAGCTGGCCATTTAAATGATGCTGAAAAAAACGGAAATACTTAAACAGATAGCTAACCTGCTGTTGACTGAGAAAAAAGAGCACTAAGATAGCCACCCTTATCCAGCATCTGCTCACATGTGCTTATTCCAAAAACTTCCTTCAAAATATGTTCAGTGACCTTACCGATGCCGCCAATCTGTCAACACTATCAATCACTTTTTATCAGAAAGGCACCTCTTTCAAAGACATAAACATAGGAAAGTCACCATCGCAACTAGGAACAAAGCCAATAAATTTTATAATAACTGGCAAGATGAAATTAGTATACAGCTCAAACAGACCTTTCTGATAGGAAGGGAGGATATGAAAGTCATAACAGCCAAGCGGTCATTTGGTAAAACATACTGTCCATTTGGCTTGTTTATGTCTGAGCAAACCTATAGGAGAGTAAAATGTCAATAACATAAATTCATAGTATGAAATTTCCCCAGGTGATCAAACAATCACTACAGTATACATCATTACTACTTTTGAGTTTCTACAGATTAAGAAGCGCTTGAAAGAAGTACAATTGATGCATGATATTCAAAGTAGAAACCGCAGACAATGCAAAACACGGAACACAGATATAAAAATCTATATATTTTAACGCAAAGCTAGCACACAGTCACCCCATTTAGTGTTATCTAGTAAATTTAATGTATAAGTTATCCGAATTGGGCAACTGTTGTTGATTGAGATATACAGGTAAAAGTTCATAAAGGTTTTGCCTTCCTGGTTAATGTGCAAGTGCAGTTTCCTCCCCTCAATGTATTTTATTTAAAAAATAAAAAGAAAACACGAAGTGGCAAGCATAGAAGTAATGCATATGGATTTAAGGTTGCAAGAATGAACATATGCTTTAAAACTAGCAAATGTTACAAGAATGATAATATGATTTAAAACTAGCAAATGTAACCGATATGGGAAATATAGTTGCCAAATATCATACAAAACCTTAGCAAGTAAGCGATTCGGTGCCACTCCAGCACTACATGTGAGACCAGTCTCTTCATAAACACCGACTCTGATTTCTTGAGCAATCTACATATTCCATTTTTAGAGGGAAAAAAGAGGTTTAATACATATGAAGGTATTCATTCCATTGCAATTTTAATCTAACACCAACTTACTTCTTCAATTTTGACATTTCTTTCTCTGCAAACTTCAGTTATATCAAGGTATGCTTCATCCAGACTACCGGCGATGAAATTTGGATCATACCTCTGAAAAACTAACAAACATGTGCATTTTAAGCTACCATCAGTAATTAAGGGAAAAACCATAATATAAAAATCAGTGACACAAAAAAAAAAAAAAACCTTTTCTGGTCAAATCACTGTAATAAGTATACTTGTTGAAATCAACTGGAACAAAGATTAACTCTGGACATAGCTTCCGTGCAATAAAGCCAGGCATGGCAGAACGAACTCCAAATTTCCTGGCCTGAATAAAGACAAAAAGGAGATAAATAAATAGTGGAATAGATTAAAGCTAGATAATAAATGGAGGAAACAAACCTCATAATTGGCAGTGGATATCATAGACATGGTGCCAACAGCAATTGGAATGCCCTTTAACATAGGATTACTTAAAGTCTCAACTGCTGCATAGAAAGCATCCATATCTACATGTAACCAAATCCTTGAAAGGTCGCGAGAAGCTTCAAGTTCAAGAATTCTTTTATCAGCAATCTTTTGATAATGTGATAAATCAGAGTGCGTAAGGTTTGAAAAGTGAAGACGCATGTTTTGAACTTTATGTTTGATAAAAGACTCCTTCCTTTCCTCATTCTGAAAATATTTGGATCCTTTGCTCATTTCATAAACAATCCTTTGTACTTTTTCTTTGTCAACACCTTCCATTCCTGCTTTCGCGCTCGTGTAAACGGTGTTGTAAGACTGCCATCGATCATCATCCATCTCCGTCTTCTCTGACTCTCACTTTCCACTAACACTCAACCCTTTCCTCTCTCCTCATTCTCGTTAAAACATAAATATTTCTTCTGGCTCTTTATTTTAAAAAACTATTCATTGAATAACAAATATATTTAGTTTGTAATATAGACCAAATCCAATGAATCTAAAAAAAGGAATCATTTTTTATAATAAGAACCGGAGTGAATAGTTAACTTTTAATTAAAATCATTTTTTTTAGAAAATAAAATGGACAAAACCATACACGCTAATGATTTTTAAAGCCAACTGGCAAATGCCAAAATTGCAAGGTCGAATGTCATGACTCGGGACCTCACAGTGTGTGTGAGTTTAATTTCAGCGATTTACCACTTCATCTTAGACAAAAAAAAATAAAAAAATACACGCTAATGATTTTCAAAGCGCCATCACTGAGTAAATATCTTTTTCCTCGCAACTATGTGGTAAGTATTTTTTTTTTTGGGACAAGGTGGTAAGTATTTATTAATTTCTTTTTTGAGGGAAGGTAAGTATTTATTAATATAAGTGTATATTCCAAAACAAAAAATAATAATACAACAGTGTATGGCCTATTCCTTTCAAAAAAGTGTATGGTTTCTTTTGTTTGAGTGATGTCCTCCAAGAACGTGAAAGTTGAGTTGTAGACTTGTAGTGTATTGTATAATAAACTTCAAGAAAAATATTTAACTAATGCGATATAGGAGGGTTATAAATTTACAAATATCACACGCATAGAAGAATATGATCGTATGCCACAATTTCATTTTCTCCCCTTGACTTGACAAATTCAGTAAAGCTATCTCATTCTCTCCTTTTGAATTTTACATCATCGAACTTCTGTACCAGGAACCGTAGTGGTTTCCATGTCCCTCAACATCTGAGCAGCAAAAATCAAAAGCTCCACCATTTCAAGCCCGGCAGCAGAAACAGTGTCTATCTTCTCATCACTGCATTGCTGATGGACTGTGTCTACTCCCTCACTATCTCCATTGTAACCGACTTCTGTCTCAACTGACCAACTAATAGGTAAGGAGCTGCCAAGAGCAGTCCTTAAAAGTTTTGCTTCATTGATAGCACCATTAAGGACTTCTGAAACACCAGAAACTGTACCTTCCGAAGTCACAGACTCCTTGACCTAAAATTCACAAGGCAACCGTTTAAAAAAAATTAAGCTTTCAAGTTTCAAAATTTATAACATGATAAGATTCCGTGGTATTTCCACATGTTGAATTTTGACTCAATTTGATGTTTGTTTCAGCAAAATCGTGGCATGATTTTGGTTTAGAAATTGGAGTTTACTTCGACAAAAATCGTGGCACGGAGGGAAGAAATCGTAGCACGATTTGACAGGATCTTAAACACTATTTAAGCACTCCTTGACCCATTTGTTGAGTAAGCTTGGTGAATCTCATGGAAACCAAAGGAGACAACTTTTAGTATACTTAGATAATAAAGGTTGAGGGTCTTTGGGTGAGTTTAAAGCTTCAAGATGTGAATCTTGGAGAACCAAAAGAGGGAGCTCTTGGGAAAGGGTTGGTGCCTTTTGGGGAGAGATTCATGGGGTTGGGAAACACATCAAAGGAAAGTCTTTGCGAGCAACTTGGGTGAGTCTTGGGAGACCAAAAGAGAAGATCCTTAGGAAATCAAAGGCTAAGGGTTGGTTCTCTTTTGGGGGTTAGATTCTAAAGTTGGAAAACAATTGGGAAACACCACCTTGGGTGAGTGAAATCATTGACTCTCTTGTTCATGGGAAGAGATTGGGAAAAGGTTAGAAATTAGGTTTGTTCTTGGAGAACTTGTTGAAACTAATTTCTTTTAATTCTTTTGTATCTCTTTGTAAAGAACTCATTGATAGTGGATTGGAGAGATCAATCTCTCCCCCAGAGTAGGTCATTGTTGAACCGAACTTGGTAAACAATTCCTTGGTGTTGTTCTCTTTTCTCTACTCTCTTTATCTTGTTTATTCTTCGGTTCGATTGTGGTTTTGTTGTACACTTGGTTGCTAGACTGGATCTAGATCTGTTGTTGCTTGTGGTTATTTTGGTTATTGGTTGTCCCTGATACTTGTCCCACTAATCTAAATTTCATTGATGTGAGATTTGGAGTTTCCGAATTCACAACACCACGCTAGAAGCTGATTAGAATAACTTTTGGTTTATTGCTCTAAAAAAATGCAATCCCAGCATTAGGAGACCTCCTGTCCTCTCCCCCAAATTCTTTCAAATACAAAAATTTCATAGTTTTGGAACAAGATAGTATGATACCTTCCAAAGAGAGAGGCGAAGCCTATGAATTGAGGAAGTTAAATGCTCCATGCTATCCATGCTTTCTTTAAGAGTTGCATTTTCAATCTTCATTCTGCTAAATGATATGCAAACTATTTAAGTAAACAGCAGGATAAAAAGAAACATTTTTTTGTCATAAGAGGTCTGTTCAAAAAGGTCAAATAGATCTGACATAGCTTAAACTATCTAGCCAAAGTCATCCAAAGATATAATAAAATCAGAAGACAGACTCCAAAAATTAACACATACCTTGCAAAATCCACACTGCTGGATCTCTGGTTAAAGAACTTCCCTTCATTATTTGGACTACTGTCAACTTCTTTTCCACTAGCATCCAATGGGCCAATCCATCGTCTCAAATATGATTTCTTCAGCAAGTTTTTTAGGGTTCCATCTCTTTCACGAATAACAAGCTTTCTTTCTCCACTATCAACTCCTTGATTAGTCTCCTGATCTAATTTTCTGCACATGCATTAAAATGAAATATTTTAACATTCAAAATGGCTTTTGAAAGCACTGAAGGTTAACTTGAGCCAGCAAAAGAAAAAAGCGCAAACAAGCAGAAAAATGAAATGAGACTAACTATTCAAGTATACCAAACTAAGATTACAGAAGAGAAAAAGTAAATTCACACTTACTGCATAATTTAAAAAACAACACAAGAAATTATACTTTCAGATTGGATTTTATCAAACCTTTTGGAGATTATAAAAGAAATACGGACAGAGTGCCTGAAGGGAAAGGTGTTGGTTTGGCAAGACAATCAAAGCCAATTACAAATAATTAAGATTTTATACAACAATAAATAAATTTTGAGCTTTTCACTTTCAGGATCCCACAGGTACGTGTGAGTTATGTTTTAACCAAAAAACTAGAACACTGTTTTCCACACCGTATAGTTTATCTCTTCCTGCGTGGATTAGGTAGTCACTAGTCAGTGCCTAGCCTAGAGAAAAAGTTGTGCAATTTACCGTCAACGGAAAACTGTCAAATCTTTGAGGTATGAATAATTGATATGATATGATAATATTATCACAAGCTATGTCACTATTTGTAAGTAACTTTACCTTTTAAAATTACACAAGAACATTAGTATAAAATATTAACTTTTTTCTATGGATATATTTCATTGATAAGAATAGATTTAGATGCTTAGGAACAATTAGCTACAAATCACAGAATCTAATAAAAATACCCAGAGATACAAAAATATTGAATTTGTAACCATCTTGAGAAAAGTAATCATACTCCAGAAGTAATTGATGTTCCTGCTTCAATTGTGCCAATTCCATTAGAGCTTTCACCTTTTCATTAGTAACCTGAAGTAAAACACAACAACTCTAAAATTAAAATATTATTTCGAGTATTGGATAAATATCAAAATCTTCGCACATGTGGTTTTAAAATCTGGTTCCCCTAATCCGAAAATCACAGGCACATACATATTGCTTTGGATATTTTGAAGAGGTCTCATAGCATAGCTTCATTTTTTGAAGCATACAAATAGAAAAAATCGCAAACGAAAATAAAAGAATGTAATAACCAAAAACCTAGATACTACAAATTTACAGCTAATTTTCTTCTCTGACCAATATAGTCTTATATAGTATCTTATACATAACACAACCATAAGCAATTTTCTAAACTCTAACCATCACCAAGCTACTAGCATCTAAATGTTCCAATTGTTTGAAGCAAAGATATGACAGACAATTACCTGTAACAAGTTCCTTTGAAGTTCTTCAGTCTTTATTTGAAGGGCTGAATTCACATTTCTCTCCAATAGATGTCTTTCTTCTTGCTGTGATAACAGCAATAATGCATCAACCTGAAGCATGAAGCAAAGTAGGCATCAGAAATCTAGATTGCCATAAATCAGATGCAAATATATTATGATCAGTGACAAACCTAAGAGGAAAAGCGAAAACTAAATACATGGGCACATTAAAACAATGTGACTGATGGTGTAAATACCTTTTCATGCAATGCCATTGCTAAAGCATCAGATGAATCACCTTGTCCATCAGCCTTTACTGCCAATGAGTCAAGACCAGTACTCTGTAAGGAGTAACCGAAAAACTTAATGAATTTCAAAAATTGCATCTAGTCAACAGATATCACTGAAATAAGGCCGACTCTAATCTAGACCAAGTTAGGACATTTAATTGCAGCTTAAAGTTATCACATCACTTCCTATTAAGAAGAGCATTGTCATTGTCATGCCAACAGGATTAACTTATCTAAAATAAAAAAAGAAAAGTCCTCTTAAACTTCTCAAATGTATTGATCAATAGTGTGAATACTACAGAGAATTTTTCCGCATCAGATTCAGGGAAAACCCATTGTATTCTTCATCATCTGATTGGGCTGGCCCCAGGTGAAAGTAGCATGCTCAATTTCATTCTAAAGGATTAGGATGGCCCGAGAAAAACTCATTTTTGTTGATGTTCTTTTGTTCTTTTTTCCTATACTTCTCTTTTTTCTTTTTCTTTTTTCAGTTTCTATGTATTTATGCATAACTCCATAATATTTTCAATTCTCAATTGTGTAAATCTTCAAGATACTAATGTTATTGTAATTTTGAATAATATTATAACAAATCGTTTCTTCTACTACACTATGCACTAGTAATTATAGCTCCATATGCCATCAATTGCTATTAACAACATAAGATTTTCTTTGAGAAAGGAATGCAGTATTAGTGAGCATTTTCAAACCTTGGACTGTGAAACAGTTTTATCTTGAGGGCTTGTGTGTGCATCCCCACATTCATTCTCTTCTCTTTCTTTGTCTCTTTGGTGGACCAAATCTGGCTCAATATTCTCATTGAACCTCCTGACTCTTTCATCAATCACATTGATTATGGATTTAATAGTGGATTCCCCATCACAAAGTAAATTCATAATATGATCCCTATACTTAAAATGATGATGTTTCAAGTCTGCTATGCCATTCTCAATCACTTTGTTCATATAAATCTGCAAGTAAGTCATCAGGATTCAGAGTTTGCAAATGGATTATAATGACTTTTTCTTTTATACATTATATGAACACTCACTTGGTTTTGTTCCATTAAATTGATTCTCTTCTTCAGATGATTTTCAATTTCCAAACCCTAAAGCATTCAAAATGGAAAAAAGAATGATTAAATTATTGAAAATAAGGTTAACAAGGCATCAATGAGATGAATCAACAGTAGAGGTAAACTACAAGTCTAAAACGTACCACCCTAAGTTTACTTTGAAGACAGTCCACAGAATTGTTTACTTTGTCCAGCTGCTCTTCTAATGCACTCTGTCTGATAAATTGTTATTTAAAATATGTACAGAAAACAGAACAGAGAATATCAACACAATAATTTCCTAAGTACATACAACAGTGATCTGCATTGCAACAGTTGAGAGCATAGCATTTTACTGGGCACCAAACTGAGTAACCAGAATAAGGAACACCTTGTGTAATTATCACTGAAACATAATACCAGGATTCTGAAATCTTACAATGTATTTAGAGGTGGAAGCATCATTGAAACTCCATAACTCCTCAGAGTCATCCAAAAGGCATGTACATTTAACATCCCAACTGGTATCGTCACATTCTTTCTGGGAATATTGCCTGATCTGAAAGAACTTATTAATTACCTGTAAATTCATAATAATAATTAGAATAAAGAGAAAGGACAAAATTAAATCAGAGCCCATTACACACTACCAAAAAATGAGAACAAAAATCATAAACACGCCTAAATGCAAATACTTTTAGCATGTAAAGTGTATCTAGTGAGCATTTGCAAATTGTAAATTATCTTGATTTTGCAAACTTTTTTTTTTGGTAGTAAAAGAGGGCTTACGCCCAAAAACGAAAAAACACTAATGAGTTACACAGATATTTCTAGGCATGCAAGCCCCAGAAAAGTCATCAAAAATGAGACTTAAGATCCCACTAGGAGGAGTCTCCAAAACATGAATGTTAAAAGAGTCTAAAGAGAAGCTAAAATTAGCCATCTAATCAGCACTTCTATTTCCCTCCCGCCAGGTATGATTGAAATGCACCTGCCAGTTCAACTTTAAAAGGTCTTGTATGCGGCGTATCAAGGTTTGTAGATTATCTTGATTTTGCAAACTTTATTTTGGCTAATAGTGAGTTTGAAGTGAAGTAATTAATAATTGGAAACTTTCAGTGCAAAAATAAGTGTTTTGGTAATGAAAAAATACGGAATTTTCAGCTGTATGCAAAAACTTTACAACGACAAGTAACCCAGTAGCGTCATCTTAGCATGTACTCCCCTGACAAACCCAGAGTACACTGTTGAGATCCTACACCATTTAGAGATATGGCCAAATTAGTCCTTATAAAGTTTAGGTAATCCTTACCCCTTAAGCTAGGTTTTAGGGATGAGTTCCAAAATCTCAGATGGTATCAAATGCCATTAAGTGTTGTTATATGGCAGCCATGGCAGATTTTTTGACAACTGCCATGGACAATTTGGGAAGGCATACACGCCATAGCCAGCAATGGCATGTTTATGTAGTGGATTTTTGACCTTCCACCATTGACAACACTGATGCCATCAAAGATCTGTTATTGACTATTGAGTAATGAGTCATTTGTTTTTACCTTTTATCCACACTACATATGTCTCGTCTTGGACAGAGTGTGTTCAGATCCCAAATTCACATTTTAACTAGAGATATATGGCGAAATTTCATCCTTATAAGACTTGGGCAATCGCCATCCCTTGAACTAGTTTTCAAGGTTGAGTTAGATCTAAAAACCCAAACTCTAAGCCTTAACATTCTACGATACACCTTTAGGTGTGGAGTATGCCTTTGACTCAAACTCGGACACACTTTGAATATAAAACTGTTCATCAACTAATTATCGAAGGCCTCTAAATGTTTATACCGAAAGTCTTTTATCAACACAATGACACCAAACCAACTATGTGGTTATTTAGACAGCCTTACCTTGCTTTGCAAGAGGCTGATTTCACATCTTGAACAATTGACCTCCAATGACATGGCATGAACTCCAACCATTATGTCAAGGTTCTCCATCAATAAAATCCCTAAATACCAAAGTACACTAAAATAATCCCAATTTGAAAACCCAAAATAAATTATAAAACTAACTAGTAGCTAATCGACATCACAATACTTTTTCATTTTTAATCAACGGTTTGAGTTGTTGTGTGACTAGGACATAGGTTCAAGTCGTAGAACGAACCTATCGAAAATGTTTTTCAAATTCAAGGTAAGGCTGCCTATAATAGACCTACAATTGGTCCAACCCATTGTTGAACCCTTTCAACAGGGAGTTTTATAGCATAGCACCAAACATTCAAGTTCAAAACAACTAAGAGCCTGTTTACTTTCTAAAAACATTTTCATTTTTAAAAGTGTGTTCTTTTTAAATAACTAAAAAGGAGATGGAAGACTCGTGTAGTAAACAATTGTTAAAGAGAGAATATTGAACACAAGCTAGAAAAAATGCATTTTTAGAAACAATGAACACAATGTTTTGGCATTTTAAACACTTCTGAAAATGAAAACGGATAGGGAAATCTTTGATCAATATTCTCTTGTGTTAATTAGTTAATTAAAGTGAAAATGAAAATAGGAAACATGGAAACTAAACGGGCCCTAAATGTTATTTTCACAAAATCAAGTTTCTGATTGCTATGCTTTAATTTTAGAAGAAAACTATTTTTGCAAACACAGACAAATGCAACAAACATATACATGAAGTACTACTTATTTGGAAACAAAATACACCTTCCAAATGTAGCACAACTGGAAGTAATGCATGCTTTCAGCTGCAGCCGCCAAAATATGGCATGGGTTATACAAATAAAGCTTTCAACAGATCTAAAAAGTTATACTCTTGTTTTCAAGAAGCACTACTGACCAGTAAAAAATAAGTCATGTCATGTATACTCAAATCCATCAATAGTTGTAACAGATACTTTGTTATCTAGCGTATTACTGGGAACTTGATAAGCAATGTGTAGAACAATGCAGCTTTAGATAATTATTTTTCGGTATTCTATTCCTAAGAAACTGTAGGATAAGGTCTGAATTGAACAAAAAAGGAAATTAAATGGGAGAGAGAGATAAGGAGAGGGAAGAAAGAGAGAAGAGTACCTTCTTAAATTTATCATTTTGGTCTATATACATTGCTTGATCACTCTGCAGAGCATCATTAAATTCCTTGAGCTTAAAACAATCTGAGGTGAGTTCTTCTACCCTGTGTTAGAGATAGATTGAAAGGGAAATGAAAAGACTTTTCAATGGTATTAGAAAGTGGAGAAAAAAAACAGCAGTACATACCTTTTGAGGAAGCCATCTATTTGATGCGACATAGCTTCCTCCTTTTCCTTGGCTTTTTCAGCCTGTTGGTTGATGAAAAATGTATGTTGAGAATATGAAAAAGTTATTTAAATGAAAAGCAACCTGACCTGAACTGACCTCACCTCAATTATTGCATGATCCCTTTCAGAAAAAGCAGCAGCTACACAGGTCTGGAAAAATTTAAGCTGCTTCTCGGCTTCCATATTCTTTGAAACCTCGGCAGCGTGTAGATCTGCCAGTTGACCTTTAATTCTGTAAGCCTGAGAAAGTTGGTCTTGTAGATTAAGAATGTCTGTTGTAGAAGCAGCCAACTTATTTTGAAGGGTTTGAATCTCCAACTCCAATCCAGCTGTTCTTTGAAAATGCATTCGTGTAGCGACACTAAGATACGCAGGTCCAGCTTGTTGCATACATAGCTGTTCTATATCTTTGCGTAATTCATCACGTTCTACAATCATAAATACACAATATATGAGTTTAACAAATTCAAGAATGAAAATTACATACATACATACATACATACCGTGTTCGAGTTGTCGGATACGACCCAATAATGATTCATCATGATTCATATCCTCAGCCTCAGCCTCAGCCATTCTGGACTCCAAATTAAAGATTATGATGAAATTGGAGTCAAAACCTAATTGGAAATTAATTGTGTTATACTAGGAATTGGAATTGGAATTGGTTCGTTTTTTTGTTTGTTTACCAAATGCTAAAACTCAAAACCCACCCCACTACGCCATCATTTCACCATCCGCTGCACTATTTTATTTTTATTTTTCTATTTCTTTTATTTAAGTTGGTGGGTGTATAAAATCCAATTTTTATCAGGGATTTACTTTTCCAACCCATGGGTTTTCTCGGGCACCATGCTTTTTTTCAAAAATGTCTCTGAGTTTTTGGATTTTATAATCTGAAATGATATTTTTTTTTTATTAAAGGGTGAAAAAATGAGTAACGGATTTTTTTGGATTTTGTAATCCAAAAACTTCAAAAAATATGACGCGTTACATGATGTTTCCAGATTACATAATCCGGAAACCCCCTAGACACCATTTTTTAAGGTAAAACAGTTCGAATTATATAATCCGAATTGTATCAACATAAATTCTAAACATGTTTGTAACATGGATAATCATTTTATGGACAATATTAATCTTCCTAACTCCCATCCTTCTGTTTTTGGTCATTGTTACCTGTTTTTAGTCAAAAATTGGGTTTCTTTAGCTACTTGATCGGATTGTTCCGAAACTTTCATAGAAAATCAGAAAAAAATCAAGGATCATGACTCCCTTAGAAGAGACTTCGTATGGGACTCCGCCTCTCAAAGTCCAAAATTAAATCGTTTAGACCCATTTTTCATTTTTTAAAATTTTTCATATTCTCAGAAAAAATCCGAAATACATTTTTTTAGAATTTTAAGTATGGGACTCCGCCTCTCAAAGTCCAAAATTAGTTTTATTTGATTTTTAGAATTTTTTGTTGCTATTTTTATTATTTTATTTGACAGGTTTTTACATTTTTTTACTTAGTTTTTTTGTTGTTTTTAAAAGCAAAACTCAAAACTGCTGAGATGTGAGAGTCTGATGGCTGATTATACATAATAATTGTCCGGATTATAAAATCCAAAATAGTAAACATGAATCCGATTTTAAAATCCGAAATACATAAGGCCATTTTTGAAAATTTTATAGGGCGTGGGAGAAGGTCATAGGGTGGAAAAGTAATTCCCTTTTTATTGTTGGTGTTGTATTTGTGTATAAATTTATGTATTTGTTTATCATTTCTCTTTATGAGCTGATTCAAAGAGAAATTGAGTAACTCAAATCCTTTAAATTACGACCAAGTAAATATTTATCAACTAATTATTTTTTGAAAGAAAATTTAACAATTAATTATTAATATTTGTTAATTGATTACGAGCTTAAATAACTTAAAAAAAAATAGTGTAGTTTGACGTGCACGGAGCCAAATAGGAGTTATGACACAAAGATATGATGGGATAAAAAAATACATTACGATCTCCTCCGCAAACATAACTTAATTTATAGATACATCTCATAGGTCAATTAAGTTTTTAGTCCCTATAAATATTCACAGTTTTGTTTTTAGTCCCTACAAGATAAAATCACGTTTTTTAGTTCCTGTGACATTTTCCTTAAGCATTTTAAGAACCAAAACTGTTGATGAAAATTTTTAACAGAGACTAAAAGTACTGATGGAAAAATTTATAGGGACTAAAAATGCTGATGAAAAATTTTATAGGGACTAAAAGTGTTATTTTATTTTGTAGGGACTAAAAACAAAACTGTAGTTGTTTATAAGAACTAAAAACTTAATTAACCCTACATTTTAATACGTAGGGATAGGATTTTCCAACCTAAAACTTCCCATTATTTATCACAGGGATGAAAAACTTTGGTCATTATACTCTTTCAAAAAAAAATGAAATGATCGTGTTTTTTATCCCAACCATCAAATAAAATTTAAAGATCGACTTATTGTCGTTGATTTTGGTAATAGGCTTTATTTGATGGCAATTAACATCAATAAGTATGTACAATTGTTTAGGTTAGTAGTAATTACGCTTTCCATTTCACAATGACTATCATTGCAATGCTATATATCTCGTAGGATTTTATAGCGAAGGAATCATGATTTGCAATCCAGCCCATGGAAGTTTTTGCTAGCCGCAAAACATGGGGGCGTCAGGTTTTTATTTTCTATTTTATTATGAAGCAATCAAATTAATATGAAATCCAATGGCTATTAACTTGCGAACAAATTTGGGAACCGCTCACGAAATGGCTTCTCGCGGTAACTAGCCTTTCCGCTATCGTTTCAGCAAAATATGAATGTCATTTTTCAATGTAGAATAAATTACTTCTTTTTCTCCGATTATATCCTCTAATTACTACTTGAGATATTCTTGCATAAACTCTCACCCAACACATCATGCTTCTTGCATCCAACCAATAAAAAAATGACACATGTTATTAACTTTAAAAAAAGTGATTTTAATTAAGGAAATGGAAACATAAATGGTGGTGGGTGGTTCTTGTCGGTTAAAGAAAGTGGAAAAAGGAGAGAGAAATATTAAAAATAATGAGAAAAAATTCTGATATTAATTTTTTATTTTATTTTAATGAGGTGTTTGATTTTCATTGGTTGGGTGTAAGAATGATGTATTGGCTAAGAGTTCATGTAAGAATTTCTCTTAATACTTGTATTTGCAAAAAGTACAATAAGAATTAATGTTTGTATTGTACTGATCATGCCTTGAGAAGGCTCTCAAGGGTTGTATTTATATCCCTCTATGGGCTTGATTTGTGGTTACTTAGGCAACAAGCAACACAGGTATTTAGGTATTTTAGGCGTGCTCTAGAGGTTTCTAGAAGCAAGTAAAGGCGGCGCCTTGAGAAGGACGCGCCTTGGGCTTCAGGGCCCTTCTAGAGGGCAGTGAGGCCTTTGAGAGGGTCTAAAAGCCTTTCCTGAAAGTTTTTTAGGTCTTTAGGAATATTATTACGGTCCACAGCCCCCCAAGCACGAGTCTTGGGACAAGGCGAAGTGATTAATTTGTTTTAAAAATTTATCTATGCTTTGCTTATATTTCGTGCGTATCTTTGGATGTTATCATCCGATTTCGGAGAGCCCTCCTAGGGTGATTCCATTTACTTTTGAAGCCCCCTCAAGGGAGTATGCATTTGATTTGTTTTATGGGTTGACCATTCACAGCCTCCCAAGCACGAGTCTTAGGATAAGGCGAAGTGGTTTGTCAAAGTCTGGCGAGTTTATGTTCTGTGAAGAGTTAATGGCGAGTTATTTGTATATGTTTTAGGAGGCGAGCTCTCTTGTTCTTTTTCCTGACGAAAAGATCCAACAGTTCATATCTCGTGACCTTTCAATGGTCGTGACGTGTTCGAATCCTGGCGGTTTATGCTAAGTAGTGTCATCAATCGTGTCGAGGGTAAGCGTCCCCCAAGCATCAGTCTTGGGACAAGGCGAAGTGATTAATATAGTCGATAGTCCACATCCCCCCAAGCACGAGTCTTGGGACAAGACGAAGTGATTAATTATGATGTTGCTCTTTTTGACAATGGAAAATGGGCGATATCTGCATTTGCATGTTCTTCGGCGAGTTCATGGGTGTATGGTATGGGCGAACCCTTTTTTGGCGATATAGTACGGAATGACGACATTCAGAGTCCCATTTAGGGTTGACAGAATGGCGATGTTCAGCGACTTGTACAGGTTTGACGCTTTAGGCTCCCTTCGAATGTAGAATTCCTTATAGATTTCATAGTAGTTATATCTGAACAAAGTAGAACAGTAGAAAGAGTGAGAGTTCTGAGTAGGATGCGGCGAGTTGTTCATGGCGTCTCAAAGTACTTTGTGATTTTTTTATTTTGGACGTAACTTTAAAGCGGGCGAGTTCTTCTTGGTTCTTTGTATTTTAATATTTCTTCGTTCAGAGCCATGAGGGGTTGACAAGGCGTTCAATGCCACGGGAGGATGAAACAGACGTTCAATACCACGAGGGGATGAACGAATACTCAGTGCCACGGGGGGATGAACGAATGCTCAGTGCCACGGGGGGATGGGTGAATGCTCAGTGCCACAGGGGGTTGACAAGGCGTTCAGTGCCACGGG
>Ga0228710_1003094_pt1 | contig 26497 bp, 22 predicted proteins | sample MedpolnodulmetaG_FD_177995 | JGI IMG/M metagenome (GOLD analysis project Ga0228710, IMG submission 177995) | Root nodule microbial communities from Medicago polymorpha collected in Santa Monica, California, United States - pink nodules | ecosystem: Host-associated > Plants > Roots > Nodule... | reverse complement strand
ACCAATGCTCAATACAAGAAGGATAAGAATCAAAAATACAGTGATTAGTCCAAGAACATGCCGCCTTAGCTAAAGTATGAGCAATCATGTTCGCTTGTCTCCTAACAAACTTCACCTTGAAGTTGGAATGTAAGTATTTCAAGAAGGATTCTTGAAATACTTAATTATACCATTCATCTCATCGTCTTTCCAAGATAATTCTTGTGAAGGTACCAGAAAACTTGAACAATTAAATAGAAACACAAATACTTGTTTTTGAACCAAGACCATAAATACTACTACTACTATATATATTATATCCGGAAGCCAAGCTATGGCGAAGTACTTGACAATGGAACTAGAGTGTTTGTATGAAGCCACACTTCAACTTCAAAATTGCCCAAGGCAATGCCCTCAATCTTTGTCAATTGTTTGGTATTGACATTGTAACCAAAATGTATGTTTTCATTTTTTGTGAACATATATATTTCCCATTGAATCTAGAGCTTGAATGATAACTTGATCGTTGATCCACAAACAAAATTCCACACCCTTAATATCAAGCTTATAACCACAAGCATCAACATAATCTAAAGGTCCCATCTCGGTGGCATTTAACATGGGAATGTGGAATCCTTTCCCACCATGGGAAAGTTTTTTTAAACCATCAGATCGAAAGGAAACATTATTTTTACTTTAGACTTTCCACACTGTATCTTTCTTCTCTCACTGTCTTCAACCTCTAATGAGACACCAATAGACCCACCGCCACCATCTGAGTCCAAGAGCCACCTCTAAACAATTGATTTCAGCTTAAATCTATTATGCTCATCATCTTCATCCTCTTCTTAATCCCCCACAAAAAAAAAAAAACAATTTCATTATCTTCTCAAATCCAAAAGTTACAGAGCATATATCTTAGCTATTGTCCCAAAATCAAATGAGCTTTAACCCATTTTCTAAATCCAGTTTTCTTTAACCCATTTTCCTGATTCCAACAAGCTTCGACCTTATTTTATGGAAGCTTCAACAATCTTTTTCTATTTACGTGTTGGGTTTTTAGATAAATTTGGTACAGAAAAATGAGTTTTTCTTGAGAATTTGGGTTTAAGGAATCTTCAACATTTAATTAAAAATATATTTCAGATTGAAAAAAAGGGGTCAAATCAATGGAGTAAAAAAAAAGTGAATTTTTAAGGTTAAAACATTTATTTTTGTCCATTTTTCCATTTTTGGTTCGGCTGTCAGTGCTGCTTGTGTATTGGGGTACTGCAGGCCCGTTTTTTGGCCTTCTGTTTGTTATTTCTTTCATTCTGTGCGGTACTGGTGGTGTGAATTTGGTGGCCTGTACCTTTTTTCTCTCCTGTATTGGATGTGCACTTTCTGTGTTGTATCTGTTTGCTGCCTATGCACTTCTTGTGCTTGGCCTATTAATGATTATGCTATTTCAAATAAAAATTATTGTTTGTCTCCTATGGCTGAGTCTGGTTGTGCATCATTGAGAGGTTGATGACAGTGAGAAAAAATATATAGTGTAGACAATCTATAGTAAAATCAATGTTCCCTTTTAATCTGATGGTTTAAAAAAACTTTTCTATGGTGGGAAAAGATTCCCCTTTTCTATGTTAAGTGTCACCTCCCATCTCACGATAAAGAAGCCATTTTCCTGAATCAAAATCCAAAATGTAGTAGATTTGAAATGTTTTATAGAAATCATATGAGAAATGTTAACGAGTGTTCCCAGAGTACTCTTTAAGCACTTTAAATAGTAAGATTTTAATGAAAAGTTGTGTATTGAATGCATTGAAAATTGTAATAATTGACTTTTTAAAAGAATAATTACTAAATTTGGAATACTTAGAGAGTGTTTGGGAACACTCATTAACGAGAACCAAATCACCAAATCATATTTATACACAATCGAAGAAAGGCGATTTCACATCCATAAAAGCTTTGCACACGAAACCAAGTATCGACACAGAGGGAATCAAATATTCTAGTACAATAATTTCCTTATCTAACATCCATCATAATCACTTCCTCATTTGTTATCCAGTAAATATCATTGCCTCCACTATAAATTGGTTGCCAAAAAATGTGCCACTTAATGGGATACTCTATTTTAGCTATCTCTTTCCAGGAGTTATCAATTCCAATTCTTAGCGCATAGAAAACATGCCAATAAACACCTGAAACCAAGTGGATAACTAGATAGAACAATTTGAATTTGTAAGTGCGAGGAACGCGTGCTATAATAAATTGATTTCTTAATATTATCTCTTCATGTGAAATGGGAAAAAGAAAAGGAGGAATTTTAAGCCAACACTTGAGGATGGGGTTCACGACAAAATTTTCGTTACAAACATTGAGAGTAGCATGCCATCATAAATACTGCTTAACCCCCCAGTATTTGAGGTGTTCCCAAATCAGTCCTTTCAAATTGGCCATGCATATCATCTTTAATATCCAAGAAATAAGAACTACCTTCTGACATGCAGTTTTCAACATAAAGAGTGTAGAACATTCATGGCGTTCATATATACACTTTAGCAAAATCGAAGTTGTGAATAGTAGTAGCCCAAGCTTTCCAAACATATCTTGCAGAGTTAATTAGACAACTAAGAGGAACCAAACAAAAGATATCAAGCAACAAGTCTTCAGGGAGCAATAGTTTTGAAATCACTTTACAACTCTTACTAACTATCTGAGTTTTCATTCATATTCTTCGTCTTGGCATAATCATGTGACATAGAGTCTAAATCAGAGCTTGTTTATGGAGTTAAAGCTATGACATCTTCTACATCTACTCATTTTGAATTAATTAATATTATCCTGCTTCAACGGCTGCATATAGTATACGCCCTAGCAAACACGTTAGTTAAGAACCATTAATTTATTCCTAAAAAAAAAAAAAAAATTAATTTATTAAGATTATGCTTAGTAAAAAGTAGGATATAAGCTAACTTGAAGAAAATTTATAGTGGATATCGAATAAGTTAGGTGATAGCTTATGGAAAATAAGGTAGCAAATTGAATTTGAAGTGTTTCGAAAAAATAGAAGTTTAAGTATATAAAATGACATAAAAATTATGTTAATTAATATTTATTTATTTTCAATTAAAATAACAACAATAAAAATGAGAAATGCTATAAATTAGTAATAAAAACATGATAGGCTAGTAAAAAAGTTCAAATACATCATGTAGTCCTTTAGATTAGATGTTTGTAATAAATTAGTCATTTGTTTTTTTACATCAAGTTGATCATTTTAGTCTGTAAACGTTTACGCCCTTAACCTTTTAGACTCATTAAGTTGCTTGTTATTTACGATAATAGTGTAGTGTGTTTAGCTCATCCTATGTGTACAAACACGAAGCACTATAACTTATAACTTGCCTAAATGTCCTAAAACATTCATCAAGGCACAAAATTCTTTGAAAGTTCGGTAAAAAGTTAATGTGCAGGGGCGTTTCTGATAGTCTCTCATATGCGAATTTTGTCGTTTTCGTTCATTTTTCAAGTGTTCTTGTGTCTTGTAGTGCCTTGGAACTTGAAATGAATTATCTTCATCTTTCGTTGTCTTTAAATACCTTATAAGAACCATTGATGTTCAATCTTCATATCCTTGATCCTTCATGTGATGTCTTGTTTTGCCAGTTTACATGATTTCCCACTAAAAAGACTTAAAACACCTATGAAGTTGCATGATTAAAGACAAAAGTGAATTACAACGACTCGAATAAAAAAATCAAAAATTTCCTCATACCATTGACAACTCCTCCAAATGACTTCTAATTTGGCTTCAAATGCAAAGAAAATAACTAAAACCTTAGCCTGAAATATCATATGATGTTCCATCATCAGGTACCACATCCCGTCAGCGAGGTGGAGGTAGACGAGCATGAGGTGTTGAGGATGTTGAGGCTCATGAGATGTCAGGAGTTGCGGAGGAGTTACCTGCCATGGATTCGTATCCTAGTGGGGCATCAGACATGTTAGACCTCGACCACTATGTGCAGCATGCATCCAAACGCATATGGAAGGGAGATGTAATACAATATCATATATGTTTTATTATTTTTGTACTAGCTTATGCATATGTATTATTTTTGTACTATGTTTTATTAGTTATTTAAACTGATAAATTTTTTTTGTAGCTTATGCATTTCTTTTATTGCTCCAGCTACAGTTGATGATCACATTCAATATTTCGGTCAATTGGCGGGTTTATCGAGGTTTACTCATTCTTTTTTGACATGCTTGTGTCTAGGTTATATGGAAGGAAAAAAATAACAAGATTTTTCAGCATAAGTCACTGACATCGGATCGTTTAGCAAACAGGGTCAAGTTTATGTCTTTTATTTGGCTAAAGGCAAATATGCCCAGTTTCGCCTTCAGTTATAAGGAATGGGGCGACATCCTTTATTGTGTATGGGTGTGCTGGTGTAGCTTTTTGTCTGTTTTTTTTCGTTGTTCACCTTTTGGTTTTGAATTCAGACTGTAACTTTGTTTGTGTTGGGTGTTCTCTTTTGCACATCTTATGCGAGATGAAACACATGTGGTAATTTAATATATTCCATTTTGGCTTGTTAAAAAAAAAAACTAGATGAGAGAAATCAGAGTTAGAGAAAACTATGTAACAAAATTATGAAAGTAGTTCCCGACTTTGAGTTTGTTGGACATAAGGTGTAAAAAAAATTAAGGTGAATAAAATACAAACATATAGGGGTATTGCATGTGCAGTTGTGCACATCCTTATAATAGACTAGTTACACCACTACTTAATAGAATTTAGTAATACTTCATCATATCATTATAAATGTCTCATTTACAATGAAATATTAATCATTACTTTTTTTACTATTATATTTTTATTTAATCTATTTCAATTAATCTAACTACAATTAATAAGAATATTTTAATAAATAAAATTTATTTTATTATTAAAATTAACACATCTAATAATTTTGTTATATATTGTCATTATTTGTCTCTCTAGCTCCTCCCTCACTAAGACGACCTTAGTTTTTTCTCTTCCGTTTTCTTCATTGAGAGATAGTTTTGAGTCATTTATTTATTCGAAATCACCACTTTTTATCATTTTTCTCTATATTTCAATATAAATAAGTTATTGTCACATAGATCTAGTTTTTTTTTCTTTGTGATTTTGTCGTCTCAATGCGACGTTGTGTTGTTCGTCGTCTTGTGCAACGTTGTTTGATTTTCCATCTTGTTGTAGTGTTCATTTGGTTTCTCTTGAAATATTTGTTATTCAATTAATGATTTGGGAGACAACGTTAATTTTATCATATTGTTTGTATATATTTTGTTGTCGTATGCTATTAGTTTATTCGTAGATTCATCTTTTACGTTTTTAAGAATGTTAAATGATACACTCTATTTATTTAAATGAATGAATATCGTTGTATTATTTTTTTTTAAAAACTTATAATTTCATATAAACGGCAAATAATTCAAATAAGACAATATAATAAGACGAAAACACTAGCATATTAGGGGATTGGAGTAGTATTTTGAAAGCAAGCTAGCAGGTAGTAGCAAGAAAAGTATCATGATATCTGAGCTGGCACTCGACAATCAATTTGAAGAATGCAAAGAGCCAAAGAAACCAAGTAACGACAAAAGACAAACTCCGAAAACCACGAAACAAACACAAACCCGAAATTCACACGTGTCGCTGTCAAACCTCAACAAGACCATCCCACTATCAATAACATCGCCATCACAGCCCACCCCTTCACACTAACAAACACAAACGGGATTTACGTCAATAAAGGCATGCTGGTTGTTTTGAATCATAAGTCAGTCGATAAGAATGACAATGTTGTTAGGTTTCATGTTGTAATCGAGTTTTAAATATTTCATCCTCCAATTAGATTTATAAGAAAAAATAAGATTAGTAAAAGTTAATGTATTTTGTCTAAAAAAAGACATGTTATTTAATAAAAAAAAGCATTTTCCAATGGTTAATAGTGAGCAGTAACTAATGTCCGACGATGATGGCATGGAGAACGGTTTGAACAAAAAATTGGTCTAGTCTTTGAATGTGCGAGGTAAGATGTCTACGGTACATTTTGAGGAAAAAAAGAAAAACAGTTTGATCCAAGATAAAAAAACATATTAGTACTAGCAAATAGATGGGCACATGTGCATGTCTTTCTGCTCTTTTTATCACGCTAACAAGTGTAAATTACAAACGTTTTTATAATTTTTTTGATAAGGATTAAAATTATAAGTATAAGTTTCTTTGACTTTCAAATGTAACAAACTCAACAAACCATATTTATAATATAAAAAAATAAACCATATTTATTTTTTTCAATGACAACAATAATATAACAAACATAATAAAAATTCTTATCTTCTTAACCATTGTTTAAAAAAAAAAACCAATAAAATAAAGAAATAAGTTAATACAATTTTATTTGCCAACTAGTCGATATACTCGTGCTGAGCACAAATTGCACGGCGGTTTGGAAGAGGTTATTAATGTACATCCCTTATTACATTTGCATCAATGTATATCACCAATTTAGTCTATAAAATATGTTTTTCGTTGATCAATTTAAAAACACTTTTGCCGGGATAACTCACACATTTAAAAACCAAAATAATTTCCTAAAAAAAAATCAAAATATTGTCGACTCAGCAGGTAAACTAAACTCCTTCACCTTCAAGTTTACACGCGCACACAATCACACATTCGCACGTGCACTTTTCCCTTTTCCTCGCCACTTATCTCTCTCTACACACACACTTTTCTTTTCTTCACTCATTCTCTTCTTCTCTCTCAAATCCAAATCAAATCAAAACGAAATCATTCAAACAAACCCTAATTCCTTCAATTTCACACACTTCAATGGGAGCTGTAACCTCATCCATGGCAGCAAAATTCGCTTTCTTCCCACCAAATCCACCTTCCTATGGACTCGGAGTAGACGAATCAACAGGCAAAAACAAGATCACTGGTGTTTCAACTCGTGAAAACGTCGACGTTTTGAAACTTTGTACCAAAAGAGGAAATAACATAGTTGCTTTGTATATAAAAAACTCTTCAGCTTCGTTAACGATTCTGTATTCTCATGGTAACGCTGCTGATCTAGGTCAGATGTATGAGTTGTTCAGTGAACTCAGTATTCATCTTCGTGTTAATCTCTTGTGGTATGCTCTCACGTGATGCTCACGTGCTTCTTCTGAATTAATCACTTTTTGAATTGTCATTAGCATAAAATTGACACTAATTAATTGTTAATTTTATTGTGTTTTTTTATAATATTTTTTAATTTAACTGTCTTATTTTGTGTCTGTTGAAATTATTAGCATTATCTTTCTTATTCTAAATTATGTAAAAAATAAATAAAAATTGTGTTGACTCTCTCGTTAGTAAGAAAAAAAAAAGTTGATTATGAAGCACGGTTACAGACAGGACACGGACACTGAATGCCGACATCGTTGATAATTTGAGAAAATCAAATAATTAATGTGTCAGTGCGGACACGACATGTGTCCTACACGGGACACGTCTAATCCGAGGAGTCCGTGCTTCATTAGGTGACAGTAATCCGGAGTTAAATATCATTTTTAAACTTTTAATTTGATTAAATTTAGAAAATAAACTAAGTTGTTAGAGCTAAATTTGTAAGAAAAAAAGTTGGACAAAAATTGTTATTTCCTTTTTTGGTATTGTAAGAGTAACTATCAATGTTAGTTTTTTTAGTTTCTATTTTATAATGTTTATGTTTTTTTTCTTGACAGAAATGTTTATGTTGTTTAAAACTATGTAAAATTTTGTTTGAATATTTATTTGTAGGTTTTTGATTTTAGAAGGAAAAAAATATTTAGTTGTTAGAGCTAAATTTGTGAAAAATAAGGTTTGACCAACTTCCCTTTTTTTGGGGTTGTATGTTATTTATGTCATGTGCCAACAACTGGCTTATTGTGTGTTTACTGTTATTGTTATTATTGTTGTTGTTGTGGTAGTTGTTATTGTTATTGTTGGATCAATTTTTGATTTTTCTTTTTATGAATTTTGATTTCTATTTTGTTCTTTTGTAGTTATGACTATTCTGGGTATGGACAGTCCTCTGGGAAGGTAAGCAAGCTGTCTTTCTCATTTGTATAGTTTTGACTTTTGAAGTTACATTTAAATTTTGAGGTTGATGTTGATGTTGTTGTAAATTATGATATAAATTTAATTTAATTGGTAAATGTTACTCAATTGGATAGGGTCACAGGGAGTTTGTAAACTGCACCTTTTGCATGTCTGTTGAACAATTTCCCTTTATAATTCTAAGATAAGTCTTTCAAAAATAAAATAAAAATCTTAGATGTACAAGTTGTAGTTACTGTTCACAAAGTGTAGACAAATCTCAAATCAGTGGTGTAGATCATTTAAAATGATTTGTTGAATGTGTAACTTGAGTCGATTGATCCTAAATAAATAGCCGGGATCAATTTATGTGTGTAAATGCATGTATATTTGTTAATGTCAGGGAGTCCAGATCCTAATTTTCATGGCTGTTATAAACATCTTGAATGAAGTAATGTTCCAATTTTTGACAAGATAGTTTTTTCTATTGGAAGATAAGATCGTTAGTTACAATGTTGTCAATTGTGAACCATATAAAATTGCAGTATGTTCAAATTTCGCTACACGATAGTGACACGGCGCCGCTATTTGACAACACTTTCTACTAAATAGTGTATCTCAGATTAGTGATTTGTTCAAGTTCCGCTATATTGTAGCACTATAACCCCGCATAGTTATGACTAGACAACTCAAATATTTTATTTGATTTTATTCAGTTTTTGGATATTTTATTATTCTCAGCAATTTTTTTATAAAAAAGATGATAGTTAACCTTAATGAAATATTTTGCTCTCTCATATTACATGTACCAAATAAATGATAAAGAAAAATGTATAGATCATTATGAAATTGCTTGATATTTATCTAAATAGGAGTTTCGGTTGATAGTAACAGTGCAACTTTTTGAACAGCCTAGTGAACAGAACACCTATGCAGATATAGAAGCTGCTTATAAATGTTTGGTAGAAATGTATGGGTCCAAAGAAGAAGATATTATTCTGTATGGACAATCTGTTGGTAGCGGTCCTACTACAGATTTGGCTGCTCGTTTACCGAATCTTCGAGCTGTCATTCTTCACAGTCCCATCTTATCCGGCCTTAGAGTCATGTATCCCGTGAAGCGGACGTACTGGTTCGACATTTATAAGGTTTTATCACTATATCAATTCTAAATTGGTGACATAGATGTTCAATTTGGATCTGTGTTTTTTTGTGTCATATTACTTTGTTTTGATGATTTTCTTCTGTTTTTTTTTTGCAGAACATTGATAAAATTCCCTTGGTCAATTGTCCAGTTTTGGTAATTCATGTGAGTATTTTCATTTTGTTACAAATATATATTATCAAACTGAAGGTTCTGTTGTGTAGAACCGACCATTATTTTGGAGTACTTATGCCATGGCAAAAGTATTATAGCATTTGTCCCTTTTTCTTTTTACACACACCCTCGTCAGTTTTGGTAATTTCTCATTGAACCTTATTGAGAAATCTTGGAAGCATCATTTTTATTGACGAAATCTTTCCAAGTTCCATATGCTGTTAATTTTGGGTCCAATTAGCAAAATGTAGGCGCCTTGATTGGTCACTCACTAAAACTATCACTCACACCTTGTGAGAGTGGAATGAATGTGCTGATTTGTTGGCTAAATTTGGGGATAGTATGAATTATACTATGAAGGTTTAAGTTTTTCTTCCTCCTCCCTAGATAGCTCATGTCATACCCTGTGGATGCTGGTTGTATTAGATAGAAATGTAGTTAGTATTTGTTCTTTCTTCTGTTTTTTCTTCATATAAAAAGAACACTAAAAGATAGGCATCCGAGCCTTTCTTATCTTTATCTTCTTCTTCTTCCTCTCTCTTCTGTCCATTTGATTAGCAGAGTTCCCCACATACTTCTTAATTCCTTGCATGTCTTGCTAAAATGCACCTATGGTGTGGGCAAGTTACAACATAGCTCATGTCTTATGCTTGCGCGTTACAACAATATGTTTTCATTGGTTACTTCAATACATCATTGATGATTGTGTGCTTATACAAAAAAACTTTATGATTGTGTTATTCAAATGTTTAGGAATTGCAAAGGTTTATCAACTCCCTATTTTTTTTACCCAATATTATTAATTCAGTCATATTATTTGAAGTTTTTTCTTTTCATCTCTTTGTGATCAGCATATGGATGCTTGTTGGAAATGGCTGGCCAAACAACTTTAAATTGGACATTGACCTATCAATATTAATTCACTTTACTTATTTCAAATCAAGTTTTGGATATTTCATGTGGGATCTATTCTGAAAGTGTCCATTGCCTTAGCTTTTTGTAAGCTAAATAACGATTTCTGGTGTTTAATATGCTAAATGGTGGTATCACTCTTGCCCAGCTTTTTTGTGCATTTAAGCTTTTAAATCCAGTTCTTATTTTTCAGCAACTGTAAAGCATTATGCTTAAATAACAAATTATGTTTTCCCATGCTTTTTTATGTTATGTGCACTAAAAGAAGCCGGAAAGTGAATCAACTTGGTTATCTTGCATATTTGTTGCATAATTGACATCAATATTTAATGATCTTGTTAAATTTGATATTTGGGAACATTTTGATTGCTTAGAATACTTCTCAGTGGTCAATTGTCTTGTTAATTGCCTAAACTAATACCAGCATAATGCAATTAATGTATACGTTTTAACTTTCGGGCATGTCTATTTACTAAGATGGTTCTTTGTATTTGTTGTGTTTCTTTTAGGGAACAGCCGATGATGTAGTAGATTGCTCCCATGGGAAGCAACTTTGGGAACATTGTAAAGAAAAGTATGAACCTTTATGGGTTAAAGGAGGAAATCATTGTGACCTAGAGCTTTACCCTCAATATATAAAGCACCTAAAGAAATTTATTGCGGCTATTGAGAAATCCTCGCGTCATAGAATTGAATCTGGACCCACTCCCGATCAACCGGACATACCTCGGAACAGCACAGATTTTAGAGAGAAACCTAGACCCAGCATGGATATAAGGGAGAATTCTAGACGAAGTATTGAATTTAAAGACAAGGCTAGAATAAGCACAGACCATAAAGAAAAATCAAGATCTGGTGTGGATAAGAGAGATAAATCAAGAAAGAGTGTTGATCGTGCCGATAAAATAAGTAGTGGAGCAGAAATTCCTGAGAAAGCTAGAAATAGCATCGACCGGTAAGCCACAAACCACATTCAAATGTGCCAAAGTTATTTACACTAATGTTTCTAACTTTTTTTATGTATGTGGCTGCAGTTTTGGAGGGATGGTGAGATCAGTTGGATTATGCAATATTGATTGTTTCAGGCCCTCGGCGACTCATGCATAAAAATAACACGCTTACACGCTGAGGTTGCATTCTTCTAATTATTATTTGATTGGTTTATGGGATGTATGGTTTATAGGAAACTGTTCCACTGTCTGATTTATTTTCTTAATATATAGATGAAAAGTAATTTAACCAGGTAGTAGATCATGAACATATGCTGCTAAATTTTTCCTTCCATTTCATAATCTAACCTCTCTGTTGTCTGCATAGACTGAGGTATTTGGATCTATTCTTTGGGTGTCGTTGCTTGCTTTACAAACAAAACTTACACAAAAAAGTCAACAATTATGAAGTATTAGATTTCCCCTGCTTCTGTGCAATGTTACACTCAACATTTTATCTGCGCAAAACTTGCTGAATTCAGTTGGTTTGAAATGTAATTTTTGCCATTTGCTTTTATCAAGTGTCGCTCCTATGACATTCTCCGATTAACATCATGTTGATTTGCTCTACCACATTCTCTATTGATATCTGTATGCCATGAAGATTCGATAGTTTTTTTTTTTAATAGCAAATGTAATTCTTAATACTAACATTGCCGTCTGATTGAACTCCGGATTAGTAAGGTCCGTTCCTCCTGGAACCGGAGTTAAAACAACAAAGATACCAACAACTAACAGCACATGTAGAGCTTTTGTTCTGTATCCAATTACCAGTATCTGATACTCTAGAACTGTTTTAAGAATGAAAAGGGTTAAGGGTATTCACAAAAAAAAAAGGGTCAAGACATTCCCCCCACGTGTTTGATTTGTTGAATTGTATCACGATTCATGAATGATTCTGTGTTTTACAGACTGAACAGGTAAAAATGGGGAGAATAAGAAGAAACTGTTTGTATGTGTTTGGAAATATTGGGTCTCTGGTGTTGCAAATTTGCAGTGCAATAGAATATTGAAACTTTGTGGCTTCATGAGACATTTGCTAATGTAATCATTCTCACATATATGTAATTATGCAGAATGTGGAAACTTGAATATAAGAAACTCGCAAGTCTATCAATTTCTCACATTTGTTTATTTAATATCCTATGCATTTCTTACATTTTGTGTATAATCTTGTAAGATATCTGCAAAAAGATTTTTGCGCTGAGATGACATGTCAATTTTGAGTTAAAAAAACGTAGTGTATATATCAATTAAACATATGATACAAAGAATTTAATTAATATACTATGTCGGTGTATCAATTAATGAATATAAAATTACATGAGTTGTTATTTTGTGGTAATGTTGACGAAGATTTGGACCATGTCTTTAAAAGGTGAACCTGGGCGAAAAAGGTGTGGTTTCACTCTTTGGGTGTTCGATTAGAGGATTCTTCCCTCTCTTTCATATCTTGGCTTGAACAGATCATTTGTCATTCATCATTAGATGTCATCATTTGAGGATTTTATCCCTCTCTTTCTTTATGTTATGGTATTTGGGTTGCTCGTAAGGGTAGTGGATGACTAATTTAATGTTGAACACACATGTAATATATGATAGGAAAATGCTAAATGTTACGGAAGATTATATACAAGAAATGCAAGAATCATGCATGGCACTGTGTAACTCTTTCATGTAATAACCGCCCGTACCCTATGTATGGTTAATCAGAACCTAATTGGTAAAATTCATAATTTTTGTGGATTCTTCTCTTTATTGCGTAAATAATTCTTACTAAATAGCATTTTGCTCTATCTAATAATCCAGAGCCTTCCAATTCCTCCATTTCTTAGAACCCCGTCCTCCACAATGTTATAAAGTTAATGTTTGATGTTGGAATATTTAATTATAATTTATTTAATTATAATATTCCAATGATTATTATGTGGACATATATATCTAATTTAATTATATTAACTATTTATCTTTTAAGTGGCCTTAATTGATTAGCGATCATATAATGGAAATGGCTTATTAGGTTTCTATTAAATAATTAATTATTTAAGTGATATGGGCTTGGATCGGGTGGATGTATGGATGGTCCATTAACGGAATAATGGAAAACCTAATGACCATCCAACATAAAAGAAAAGAGGCTATGTCTCTAATATACGTACACATTAAAACCACTCTTCTCCACATCTGAAGCGCATTAGGGCATAAAGGTACAAGTTGAGGACCGTTGACTATGCTTTGCTTTTGTTTTAGATCATTGCTGCCGGAAAACTCTTTTCTCATGGATCCAGGTGTTCTTGAACTTTAAATTTCAATAAATCAAACATGTTGTATCTGATCATTCTTGAATTCAACACTTTGTCATCACTGGTTTAAATGTGTATCCTTGGTTTACTTGGTTTTTTGTCATCAGGGATACTTATTTTCCCTTATTCATGTATGAATCTTAATGAAACTCTATTTTTTTTTTTTTTTTTAATCGATCGGTGATGCTTCCGTTATCAGCATCCAGTACCATTTTTTTTGTTTTATCCATGCTATTGGGTTTTTCATTGGTTTCAAAACAAGTCATAATTTTGTTTAAATTAATTTTGGTGAATCGGTGTAATCAATTTCGTTGGCCTATCACGATTCATAAACTTTGTTTTTCATACTGGCTGAAATATTTTTTTGGAAATATTATATTTTATTTTTAGAATCGAGTGGTTAAACAGTGATTACATTCTTTTTGGTTTAAATGATAAATTAAGTTTTGATTTGTTTCTTTATTTTGAAGAAAATCTTTATGTTTATTTTATTTTATTCAATTTGGCACATCCATGTTAATGCATCTGGTCTTTGTTGAATAATGACTTTGTAGGCATTACTTTGTTTTTCCTGTTTATTTTAATCGACTGTATGTACATGAAGATTCATCTTTGTTGTTGTAATTTTGATGAATTTGTTTTAAGCTTCCTATCGTTATTGCCATGATATTTTGAGTCACCTGAATTCGGCCTATTTTTCCTCTTCATCGTGAAACAAATTTCTATTTATTTGGGACTGCTACAATCATGTTCCTAAAATTTTGTCGAAACAGTTTTTTTAATTAGATTTAATATAAATAAATAAATAAATTGTTTTTTATTCATTTATTTATTATCTGAATTATAAATCAGAACTTTGTTTATTTATTTTAGTTTAAAATAATTCGAAGTGTCCATTTTTCTTGCATTATATCATGCATCTAGCAAAAGGAACTACTAGCTGGGGTGAAACGTTTCTTCTACAAGAAATATGGTCACATAAAGAATGATTGTTCCAAATTTGCTGCATGGAAAGAAAAGAAGGCTAAGTTTCCCACTTTTGTTTGTTCTGAAATTAATTTAGTTTATGTACCTATGGACAGTTGGTGTGTAGATTCTGGTGCTACTACTCACATTAGTATGTCCTTGCAAGGTTGCCTATAGAGTTGTCCGCCAAGTGATGATGAAAGATTCATCTGTGGGCAATGAACTTTTAGATTATTATTAAGGCTGGTTGTTATTTAACAACCGGTCTTAGATAATAATCTAAAAGTTCCTATAGCCTCAACTGCAACCTGCTTGCAATCGCCCACATTGATGAATCTTTCAGCATCACTTGGCGGATGGCTCCACGGGCAACCTTGCAAGACTAATGTGAGTAGTAGCACCAAAATCTACCCACCAACTGTCCATAGGTACATAAACTAAATTAATTTCAGAACAAACAAAAGTGGGAAACTTACCCTTCTTTTCTTTCCATGCAGCAAATTTGGAACAATCATTCTTCATGTGACCATATTTCTTGCAGAAGAAACGTTTCACCCCAGTTAGTAGTTCCTTTGCCTTCTTATTCTGTGAAGAATTTCCAGCAGCCCTTTTCCTTTTATTCTGAGAGTTGGTGGCCAAGTGAGCACTTTCAGTCTTCTCTCTTTTCAGTTTCTCCTCTTCTTGCACACAGTGAGATATCAGCTCATTTAGTGTCCATTTTTCTTTCTGAGTGTTATAACTTACTTTGAACTGTCCCATGTGTGGTGGAAGAGAAATTAAAACCAAGTGCACAATTAAATCTTCAGGAAGTTCTAACTTCAGTGCCTTGAGTTTTTATGCAAGATTAGACATTTCCAAGATGTACTACCTTATGTTCCCTTTACCTTTGTAGCTCATTGACATTAGTTTGGATATGACACTACTAGTTTCAACTTTATCATTCTTAGCAAAGAACTTCTCAACGGTTTCAAGGAATCCTTTAGCACTCTCACTCTCAGCAATCGAGCCCATAATCATCTATGGTATGGATCTTTTAATGATCATAAGGCACATGCAGTTTGAACGGTCCCATTTGTCTAACTTAGCTTCATTCAGATTCTCGGGAGTAGCAACCGGGCGCTCCTCCCTCTAGGATAAATCCACACTCCTCCCTCAAGGATAAATCCAAGTCCATGCATCCTAGAACAATCTCAGCAGATTCCTTCCATGACTTGAAGTTCATCCCACTCAGCATAGGGATAATGTTAATTTGAGCAGCAAAATTGGGAGTGGTGGCAGCAGCAACTAAAAGAAAAGAACAACAAACATACAATAACCTTAGTAGACATGTCATAAATTAACCAAAATACATGTACAATTTCTTTATATGCAAATTAAATAAACTTAACCTGTGAATTCCTTCTCGCATTAAAGACACCTTAATAATCATGAGATTATTAAAAAGATAAATATAAACATACAATTTGCATTACATTTGTGAGTAATGCTCCTTTTGTGAATTTTAAGACTTTCCCATTTAATTCTATTGAATTGTCTAGTAAAACAAGTTGAGTCGGTTGAAACAATAATGTTGCCCAAGTAACCTCTGTTGTGTAAATTGATTTCAATTAAGTTTTCGTAAAGATGTAGTGTAAAATTATTCATGCGAGTTGTTGTCGGCCCCAAGGAAGGCGCAACTTGGCCGGATAATTGTGCACTTACGATGGTAAATATGTGTCGATTATAAAGCTTTATCCATGTGAACAATTGGATGCCCCAAGATGACCATTATTTGACCAGACTTATCGTCAATATTTGATCATTGCATTGAGAGTACCGCTTGCAATTAAATCTTAGCAATTCAAAGATTGTGTTTTAATGATGTGTTTGGTATCTTGTTTAAGTCTTATTTCATTTGCATATAAAGAAATGTGCATGTCTTTTGATTAATTTATGACATGTCTACTAAAGTTATTGTATGTTTGTTGTTCTTTTCTTTTAGTTGCTGCTGCCACCAGTCCCAATTTTACTGCTCAAATTAACACTATCCCTATGCTGAGTGGGATGAAATTCAAGTCATGGAAGGAATATGCTGAGATTGTTCTTGGATGCATGGATTTGGACACTCCCGAGAATCCGAATGAAGCTAAGATAGAAAAATGGGACCGTTCAAACTGTATGTGCCTTATGATCATTAAAAGATCCATACCAGAGATGATTAGGGGCTTGATTGCTGGAAGTGAGAGTGCTAAAGGATTCCTTGAAACCGTTGAGAAGTTCTTTGCTAAGAATGATAAAGTTGAAACTAGTAGTGTCCTATCCAAACTGGTTTCAATGAGCTACAAAGGTAAAGGGAACATAAGGGAGTACATCTTGGAAATGTCTAATCTCGCATCAAAACTCAAGGCACTGAAGTTAGAACTTCATGAAGATTAATTGTGAACTTGGTTTTAATTTCTCTTCCACCACACTTCAGACAGTTCAAAGTGAGTTATAACACTCAAAAAGAAAAATGGACACTAAATGAGCTGATATCTCACTGTGTGCAAGAAGGGGAGAGAATGAAAAGAGAGAAGATTGAAAGTGATCACTTGGCCACCAACTCTTAGAATAAAAGGAAAATGGCTGCTGGAAATTCTTCACAGAATAAGAAGGCAAAGGAACAACCAACTAGGGTGAAATGTTTCTTCTGCAAGAAATATGGTCACATGAAGAATGATTGTTCCTAGTTTGCTGCATGGAAAGAAAAGAAGGGTAAGTTTCTCACTTTTGTTTGTACTGAAATTAATTTAGTTTCTGTACCTATGGACAGTTGGTGGGTAGATTCTGGTTCTACTACTCACATTAGTATGTCCTTGCAGGGTTGCCTGTGGAGCCGTCGGCCAAGTAATGCTGAAAGATTCATCTATGTGGGCGATGGCAACAAGGTTTCAGTTGAGGCTATAGGATCTTTTAGTTTATTATTTAAGACTGGTTGTTATTTGGATTTGTTTGAGACTTTTGTTGCACCATTTGGTAGACAGAATTTAATTTCTATTTATATTTTGGACAATCTATATATGCTTGATATTGAGCGTTCCTCTAACGAAATATTGCAAATAGAGTCACGAGGTACAAAACATAAATTTATTAATAATTCTGCCACTTTATGGCACAAGCGATTGGGTCATATCTCTAAACAGAGAATTCAGAGGCTTGTGTCGGAGGGAATTCTTGAACCCTTAGATATGTCAGACTTTGAAGTTTGCATTCAGTGTATCAAGGGTAAGCAAACAGACAAAAGGAATTTTAATGCCGAAAGAGCTAAAGACGTCTTAGAACTAATACATACTGATATATGTGGTCCCTTTCCATCAAGTTCTTGGAATGGACAAAGGTGTTTTATTACGTTCATAGACGATTACTCGAGGTACGACTATTTGTATTTAATTCATGAGAAATCTCAATCTCTGGACATGTTCAAATCATTCAAAGCCGAAGTTGAACTTCGACTTGGAAAGAAAATTAAAGCTGTCAAGTCTGACCGTGGTGGTGAATACTATGGTTGGTATGATGGATCAGGAGAACAACGTCCAAGACCCTTTACACTTTTCCTTAAAGAATGTGGAATTGTTCCGCAATGTACAATGCTGGGAAAACCGAGCATGAATAGAGTTGCAGAACGATGAAACAGGACTCTTAAGGATATGGTGAGGAGTAGTATGATTAGTCATTCTTCTCTTCCATAGTCACTTTGGGGAGAGGCATTAAAGGCCTCAGTCTATATCCTTAATAGAGTGCCTAGTAAAGTAGTAGCTAAAACCCCTTATGAGCTATGGACTAGGAAAAATCCTAGCATTAAGCACTTGCACATTTGGGGATGTCCAGCTGAAGCAAGGCCTTATAGGCATCATGAAAACAAGTTGGATTCAAAGACAGTTAGTTGCTAATTTGTTGGGTACACTGAACACTCTTGCGGGTACAAGTTTTATAACCCCATTAGTAGAACAATTTTTGAAACGGGAAATGAAAGGTTTCTTGAGGATGTAGGATTTGGGGGGAAAGGAAACATAAGGAGTGTTGTCTTTGATGAAGAAACTGTTACTGACAATGAGCAAGTTATTGTGCCTGCTTTTGTTCCAGAAATAGATTCAGAAACAAACAATGATGTTATTCACAACATCCCTCAAGAACAAGACAACGCTAAGTTTCTTCCTCAAGCACCACTTGAAGTTCAAATTCAACAACCTCAAGAACCGCCCTTAAGAAGATCCACTAAAGAGAGGAAAAGTACAATTTCAGATGATTTTGTTGTATATCTTCAAACTCATGAGGATGGCATTGGGTTGACTACGGAAGATCCAATCAACTTTAGTCAAGCTATCCAAAGTCCTAACTCTCTTAAGTGGGTCGATGTCATGAAGGATGAGATAAAATCAATGGCTGGCAACAATGTCTGGGATCTTGTTGAATTACCTGAAGGAAAGAAACCCATTGGTTTTAAATTGATATTTAAAACTAAACGGGATTCAAAGGGTAATGTTGAGAGATATAAACCCCGTCTTGTCGCCAAAGGTTATACTCAAAAGGAAGGCATTGATTATAAAGAGACTTTCTCTCCGGTTTCTTCGAAAGACTCTCTTAGGATCATAATGGCATTAGTAGCTCATTTCGATTTAGAGCTACATCAGATGGATGTAAAAACTGCTTTCTTAAATGGAAACATTGAGGAAACAACATACATGGTGCAACCATAAAATTTTGTGTTAGGTGACCCAAAATCTATGGTTTGCAAACTTAAGAAATCCATCTATGGCCTTAAACAGGCTTCTCGTCAATGGTACTTTAAGTTTCATCAAGTTATATCCTCGTTTGGTTTTGAGGCTAATCAAGTTGATGATTATGTGTACCAAAAGTTCAGTGGGAGTAAATATATCTTCTTGGTATTATATGTAGATGATATCCTTTTAGCAAGCAACGATATAGGCTTATTACACGAAACCAAGAAATTTCTCACAAAGAATTTTGAGATGAAAGATCTCGGGGACACCTTCTTTGTCTCAGGAATCCAAATACTTAGAGATCGCTCTCGAGGTGTTTAGGATTGTCGCAAAGGAGCTATATCGATACAGTTTTGGATAGATTCTCCATGAAAGATAGTAAACTAGGAGACACACCCGTTGCTAAAGGAGACAAATTTTGTCTCAAACAATGCCCCGTTACGGATTTTGAAAAGAAAGAGATGCAAAAGATTCCCTACGCTTCGGCTGTGGGGAGTCTCATGTATGCTCAAGTTTGCACCTGTCCCAACTTAGCTTTCATTATAGGAGTTCTTAGGAGATATTTAAGCAACTCTGGTATGCAGCATTGGACGGCAGTAAATCGTGTTATGCGTTACTTGAAGCGAACAAGAGACTTTGTGCTTACTTATCAGAAGTCAGACAACTTGGAGATCATCGGATATTCTGACTCTGATTTTGCAGGATGCCCGGATAGCAGACGTTCCACATCTGATTACATCTTCCTCTTGGCCGGAGGAGCCGTCTTCTAGATGTCTGCTAAGCAGACTTTAGTGGCTTCCTCTACCAAGGTTGCAGAGTTTGTGGCTTGCTTTGAGGCATCGAATCATGGAACTTGGCTGCGGAACTTTGTCACTGGCCTACGCATTGTTGGGAGCATCTAGAGGCCCGTGAAGATTTATTGTGACAATAGTGTCGATGTACTCTACTCCAACAACAATATGAGTGCTACGAAATCGAAATTTATCGACATCAAGTATCTTGTTGCGAAAGAAAGAGTTCAGGAGAAACAAATTTTGATAGAACAAATAGGAACAAACTTTATGCTAGCTAATCCACTAACTAAAGGCTTGGGACCTAAGGCTTTTCACGGACATGTTGCAAACATGGGTCTTGGTTTTTCGGTTGCCTTAGATTAGTGGGAGCCATTTCCTATTCTTTATTTTATGTTCTATATTATTGATGTAATTTTGGTTCAAACTTTCAATTATGTTTGATTTTCTGCAGATATAAAACTTATGTGATATTATTGTTATAACAATATCAAGTTTAATTTTATTATGTGCAACTACTGTAATTTTTTTTATTGCACCTATTGAACTACATTATGATCTCAATAAAGACTTATGTAGGACCAGTTGGAAATAGACATGATTTAGTGATCACATTACATGAAATTTCCATGCCACTCACACATATTGATCTATGTCATTGAGTACATTGATATGGTGGTCGTCGGGGTTCCGTCACGTTATATGCCAGTGACGACAGCCGTAGTGGTCCCATTATTAATGTATGAGATGGACCAGATCGTAAAGTTGAAACCTAACGGTAAATAGCATCCAGATATGCACTAAAGAACCTTGATATAATTATTGCTAAGATATATTGCCTAAGTGGGAGATTGTTGGAATATTTAATTATAATTTATTTAATTATAAATATTCCAATGATTATTATGTAGGCATATATATCTAATTTAATTATATTAGCTATTTATCTTTAAGGGGCCTTAGTTGATTAGTGATCATATAATGAAAAAGGCTTATTAGGTTTCTATTAAAATAATAATTAATTATTTAAGTGATATGAGCTTGGATCGGGTGGATGTTCTGATAGTTCATTAACGGAATAATGGGAAACCCTAATGGTCATCCAATATAAAAGAGGCTATGGTCCCCAATATATCGTACACAGAATAACCGCTCTTCTTCCATCTGAAGCGCATTAGGGCATAAAGGTACAGGTTGAGGAAGAACCAAACTTGCCACCACTGACTTTGCTTTTGTTTCAGATCACTGCTGCCGGAAAACTCTTTTGTCATGGATCCATGTATTCCTATGACCTTGAACTTTAAATTCCAGTAAATCAAACATGTTGTATTTGATCATAAACGTGTTCAATAATTGCTTCCGCTGTTGATTGATAATTCAAACTATACATATTGAACTGTTTATGAAATTTGCTAATAGCTGACCCGATTAACAATGTGTGGGATATTGATGTTGTTATTAGAGATTCAAACAGATATGTTGCAGCAGTGGCTACTTGGTATTCTAAAACCTTTCCAGATTATGATATTGGTGAGGCTGTGGGAGTAAGACTAGCGATTCAGTTTGCTCTAGATATGGGATTTATCCAGGCGACTCTTTTAATGTGGTCTAAGGTTTTCACAACCTTTCAAATAATCAATCTTACTTTGGTATAGTGCTTGCTGACATTTAATTCTTTTTCGTTGAGTATGTTAAACGTAGTGCCAATACAACATCTCATTTTTTAGCCAAATTTGCTTTATCTTCCTCGGATACGGTTTGGATTGAAGAAAGTCCTCCTTGTACTGTTGCTATTTATCTCTACGGCAAGCTTCTCAACCCTTCAATCAATTGGATGGTTAAAGTTTAGAATTTAAGAGGAAAACGGACAACATTTGAAGGAAAAGTGTAAAAAATAAAATCCTTAATAAATTTGATTGATACTAATACTATCATCTGTAATATGTACTGCACTACACGTAAACACTGTTTTCTGCATTTGCAAACTAAATCCAAAATAAATTATCATGATAGTGATTATGAAATTTTATCAAGGAAATAGTGATTATTGTTTTTTTTTTAAAGAAGGGAAATAGGGATTATGAAACTCCGTTACAATCATACACGGCACCGACTATTAAATTAAACATTATAGTAGTGATTATGAAATTTAAAATGCAAAAACATTAAAGGTATATATAAGGATATTCTAAAAGTTATGCTGTAAAATTGCATTCTCGACATCTTCACTACTGAAAAATGCACATCAGAAAGGAAAAAAAAAAACTATATACTATTCTAGAAAATGACTTCACATTTCATGTCACGGTAACTTTGCGTTACGTATTCTATATTTTGACAAAAGTTCATAATCACTATCATGATAAATATTTTTGAATTTAGTTGGCAAATGCAGGAAACGGTATTTATGTGTAGTGCAATACATTTTACAGATGATAGTATCAATCAAAATTATGAAGGATTTTGTATTTTACGTATTTACTTTCAACATTACCCGAATCTTAACTCTAAACCTTATCCATCCGATTCATTGAAGGGTCGAGATGTCGGCTATAGAAATTACTTCTGGCGAGGATCCGTACCTTGGTGCGAGTGGTGAGTGATAAGTAAGTGGTCATGACTCATGATGAGTTTATCAACCATTTTTGTTTTTGGAGAAAATTTCAAACCCCGACTAAACATATATAATGCAATGTCCCTACTAAATGAAAAATGATCATGGGTGCAACGTCATTATTTGAGAGTATATAAATCAGTTATAGATGATCCGCATGTAGACAAAGTAAGAGTGAAGATGGACAAAACAAAAGCTAAAGATGTGTAAATGAATTAACGAGAACAATTAATAAAAATTGATTATTATAATTTGTAAATCAAAACTGAATTGATATTACAGATACATTCTCTCACTTGGCTAAATTCAAAACATTTGATATCAGTGTAAAAGTACTATATTATTTTCCTTCAAAAAAAAGTACCTGATTATTTGTGTGTACTAATAATAAACCTAAGAACATGCAATTTGAGAAGAAATTGGTGTAAATGTAAATTGAGGCTCCCAAGCATAAGAGAAGTTGACAGATTCAGAATGATGAAGTGGTTCTCCTTTGATGAGAACACAATCATCACTAAAAATTGCTGGATCAACAGATAGATTTGTTTTAAATCCATTGCATTTGAACTTTATTTGTGATTGAGTACAGATGCAATTGTTGGTTACAGTAACATTATATACTATCTTTCCATGTGAATATGCTGATGTTTTTTGTTGCTTAACTTCAATGTCTTTCAAAGAGCAAGGTTGCCCATAAGCTGCAATATCAACCATGAATTAATTAACATTATAAAATATTGAGTAACAAAAATAATAAATTGAATAATTAGTACCTATAAAAAAAATAGTAATTTGAAATCAATTATTGTGAATCATATCATTCCGTGATCATTTGATCCAACGTTCAAGGCTTAGACTAGTACTTATAAAAAAGGATCTGTCCTAACTATCGAAAGATGTTAACTCCTTGAATGAGTCTTTGCAAGAATACCATAGTTAAAAAAAAAACCGGTCAACCAAATGATTGAACTCGCAAAAATGCCTTTATGACTAACAATTTAATTACGTAGTTGTAATTTTTGAAATGTATAATTGCAAATACATATTTGCAATGTATGAACTATATGTGTATGCATAAGAAAATAAAAATATACATTGAAAAATTATGTGTTTGCAAGCTACAAATGAAAGGTGTGATACCTTGGAAAACTAGGGCAAGGAAGAGAGTGAGGGAGAGAAGATTGAAAATTGTAGCCATTTGAAATGTGATAGTGTAAATGTAATAAACTAATATTGTTTGTTTGTGCAAGATGAGAATGCTCATTGTTTACACTATTATTTATAGGATCAAGGGGTAACGAAATTAAAAGTGAATTATCTTTTTTTATGGCATTAAAGGTGAATTATTGATTTGCTTTTGAATTTTCCTTTCTTTATTAATCAGTAAAAATTTAGGTGAATCAATGGCTATTTGTTGAAAAGGCAAGAGTCGCTAATTGATCCATTACACTATTGCATTTAATAAAACAAATTGATTTTGATTATTAATATATTTGAAAAAATGTTTAATTAATCAAAATGCAACAAAAGTAAGGTCAACTGGTCAAGAATCACTAATTAATTAATTTATTAAATGCAATATTAAATCATCGTAATTTTAATTTTCGAAAAAAAAGTTGCAATAAAGAAGTTTGCATTTAGAGAAAAGAAAAGTTTTGATTTCCATTGACCAGAAAATACTTCTATTTAAAGGGTTGACTAGGATCATTAATTATGAGAAATGTTAACGAATGTCTCCGGGGTACTCTTTAAGACCTTTAAAAGGTAACTTTTTTTGAAAACTTTTGTAATCATACATTGGAAATTGAAACTTTTGACTTTTTTTATGGAATAATTTCTACTTTTGAGATGCTTAAAGAGTATCTCGGTGGCATTCGTTAACAAGACCCTTTAATTATTGGTCACACTCACGGTCACTTATTACTCAATTTATAAATAAATTATCTTAAAAATATATATATAGATAAAAAAAAACATAAGAATTTTCTATCAAGAGAAAAAAAAAGTTAAGATTCTTTTAAAAAAAATATTATAATCCTGATTAATCAATTATGACGAAAGAAAATTAGGATTTCCAAATAAACAATAAACATTTTTTTAAGGGAAACCTTTTTTTGGTGGTGGCTGTGGTTTGAACTCCAGACCTTGCATATATTATATATTATGCATTGTCCATATCAACTGAGTTAAACTCACCAGAACTTTTCTTAAGAGAAATAAACAATAAACATAAACCCTCTATTGTTTTAAAAAAAAAAACCCTCTAAAAAATGCAATAAAACAAATTTTATTAAAATAAAATAAAATAAAATAAACAGTAATTGTTTTGAAAGAATAATTTTTTCTTTTTGGAAGGATAAAGATAACCAATATGCTATAAACAATATGTTGAGTCGTTGATCATTTCTACTACCAATATATTAAAAATCAATCAATCTCCAACGATTTGACTAATATGCGTTAAATTTTTAATGTATCTAATTTAATGGGCTATATGGATTTTTTTATTATTTTTGAAGAATAATGGGCTATCTGGTTATTTGTGATACATCTCCTACCATATACTATAAGAAAATCAATCTACACCAAAGTTTCATAACTAACCTCATTAACTCATAATTTTTTTAATTTTACCTACCTAAAAGTCATTTTAAAAATAAAAAAACAATTTATTATGACATAAATATAGAAAAATAATTATTCTGTTCTCTTTGTGAAAAAAAAGTTATTATTCTCTTCTCTTATACTATAAATACTGAAAAATCATTTTTCCTCATTCCTTATGTCATAGATATAGCAAAATAGTTAATTCACATCTCTTTTAATATCTTTTTTTTAAGAAACTAAACAAATTATATAATAAAACCAACACAATCTCCTCCAGTACAAGGTGTACCAAAGGAAGTTAAAGTATCCACCAATTATAATAAGACAGTCCACAAGCTACCACAAAGTAATCAAAAGCTAAGAAAAAATTAAGTTTCCCCAACTCCTTTAATTAAAATTAAGCTTCAACGGTGGCTTCAACAAATGCTACATTAACATTGTGTGACATAGATTTGAATGTTGAGATTACTCCTTTACGAGATTTAAATATTGATGTTGAAGCATCATTAACTAAACAATTACTATTCATCTTATTTATATAATTTTAACTATTCATGGAACCATTATTATAGGTTGCAAAATTTTGTTTAAATTTGAAGATACCAAGAAATAAATTTTGTTTTAAAAAAAAAAAAAACTTTGTTTAAATAAAACAGACTTTAGTTTTCCAAATATATATCATTATCTAGTTTTATTGAAAAAGATAAGAGTAATTAATAAAGGGTATCATTGACAAATCATACCCTTAAAATACCAAAACAATAGTTAAATAAGAACGTTAAATCTTAACTCAAACGACACTTAAAGAGGAACGGAGGGAATAGCAAGTGTTGGTGTAGCACCCTTGAACCCCACCATTGATATTTAATATAAATACAACGGTTAATTCATATTATGTTCAAGGTGTCATCAGGGTCGTTCCTAGAGTTTTAAAGTCTTAGGCATAATATGAGAAAAGAGCCCCTTACATAATATTTCTTAATTTTTTTAGCTCATTGTTTTGATTTTATCTGGTCTTTTTTTCGTTCTTTCCCCACTTTTTGCTATTGATGTAAGATTTTTACATGTCATAAAACTATTTACACGTAAGTATAATAGGATCGTATCCGCAGGGAGTTGCGTATTTCATAAGTGTTTTCGCAATATTTATCAAGTTAAGTGTTTGGGTA